>WPCI01027645.1_pt1 | contig 17634 bp, 13 predicted proteins | sample 5399871 | NCBI WGS metagenome assembly WPCI01 (sample SAMN12869469, study PRJNA574797) | sludge metagenome | isolation source: wastewater treatment of pH7 | place: China:Beijing | collected 2019-05-20 | reverse complement strand
TCCGGCGCGGCCGCAGGACGCGGTTCGCGCGGCTGCACGGCGGGAGCCGCGGCGATCGGCGCGAAATCAAGATCGGATGTCGCAGCGGCAAGCTCGCGTTCGAAATCCGCATCGAAGTCGTCGGGGACCCCCGCCACGATTTCCGGTTCGGCTTGCGCCTGATCGTGCCAGTTGCGCGCTTCGGCGCCGAGCGCCTCGATGAAATCCACATCAATGCCGGCGTCATCCGCCGCAATGGGCGCAACGTCCCGGTCGAGTTCGGGCAGATCCAGTTCGTCGGTCAGGGGCACCTCATCGCCATAGGCGGCAACGGTGTCGTAGGCCTCGAACATGCCGGCATGCGCGTCATCGGCCGAGGCATATGGCTCGGTCTCGGCGTCAAAAGGCGCCTGGTCAGCGGCTTCGAAGGCACGATCCTCGTCCATGATCGCGGGAGCCTGGTCATCGGCGAATTCGGCGGCATAGGCCTCTTCGGCATCGACGGCGCCAGCTTCCCACCGAGGCTGTTCCTCCGGCACATGCGCCAGCGCCGGTTCTTCGGCAACCGGTTCCGGATCGGCGACCGGTTCGGCACGACGCTGCGCCCATGAGGGCGCGCGGGAGAACTGGGTCCGGGCGGCGCGATACGACGCGGCCAGCGCCGCAAGTTCGGCAAACGGATCGGCTGGAGCCGACGCCTGCCCTGCGGGTTCGGCAATGGGCTCGGGCTCGCCCGCCGTCGCCATCGTCTCGACCGTCTCGACGGTCTCGGAAGCGGCGACCGGCAGCTCGCCAAGGTCGTCCGGTTCGCCATAGGCAAGGTCATCCACAGCGATGGTGTCGTCAACGGCGACTTCCGTCCCGAGGAACGCAGCGAGTTCGTCCTCGAACGCGGAGACCGGCGCCTCGGCGCCTGCAACCGCGACCTCCGCGTCCGGCAGCCCGAAATCGAGATCGCCGAAATCAAGATCGATCTCGGCCTCGGTCGCATCGGCTTCGAAAGCGGCCCCGGTGGCCACGCGCAGCCGCTCGGCCGGCTCGACGAACACCGGTGCAGCCGGCTCATCCCAGCGCGCCGCAGCATCGTCATTGACGGCTTCGAAGGCCGCATCCTCGGCGTCAAGGGCGGCGGCGAGTTCAGCGTCCAGATCGAACGCGGCCTCGTCGGTCAGCGGAAGGTCATCGGCAAAGGCGCCTGCGAGCTCGCGCTCGAAATCCAGCGCCAGATCGTCGACATCGGTGTCACGATAGCCGGTGATCGCCGCAAGATCGGCCAGCGGATCGTCGGTCTTGCGGAAATGCCCCGCGGGGTTGCCATGGAGGTTCTCAGCCATTGCTCTCATACTCGCACTCGCACCCATCCGCCGGGGAATTCCGGCCTACCAGCGCAATGTGGGCAAAAAGAGACAGGCGAACGGGCGCTAACCCATCGTTTCGGGAGCGTCCGCGCCGATCATGGCAAGACCGGAGGCAATAACGTTCCCGACAGCCTGCACCAGCCCTAGCCTGGCTTGAGTCAATTCTGGCTGGTTAACCTTAAGAAAGCGTAAGTCGGGATTGTCGGTGCCGCGGTTCCACTGGGCGTGCAGCATCGAGGCCGTTTCGAACAGGTAGAAGGCGATGCGATGCGGCTCCAGCGCCGCGGCCGCGCCTTCCACCATGCGCGGCCATTCGGCAAGCTTGCGCACCAGCGCGAGTTCACCTTCGTCAACCAGCAGGGCGAGTTGCGACACCATCGCCTCGGCGCGCAGGTCGAGGCCAGGCAGCGCCTCGCGCGCCTGCCTGAACACCGAATGGGTCCGGGCCGAGGCATACTGGACATAGAAAACCGGATTGTCCTTCGACTGTTCGGTCACCTTGGCGAAATCGAAATCGAGCGGCGCGTCGGCCTTGCGATAGAGCATCATGAAACGGACCGGGTCACGCCCAACCTCATCCACGACGTCGCGCAGGGTGACGAATTCGCCGGCGCGCTTCGACATGCGCACCGGCTCGCCGTCGCGATACAGCTTGACGAGCTGGCACAGCAGGATGTCGAGGTCGATCTCGCCGCCGGAAATGGCACGCGCCAAGGCTTCCATGCGCTTGACGTAACCACCGTGATCGGCGCCGAGGATGAAGATCAGCTTGCGGAAGCCGCGCGCATACTTGTCCTTCATGTAGGCAACATCGGCGGCGAAATAGGTGTAGGAACCATCCGACTTCGCCAATGGACGATCGACATCATCGCCGACCTCGGTGGACCTGAACAGGGTTTGCTCGCGGTCTTCCCAGTCATCCGGCTTCTGGCCCTTCGGCGGCGGCAGCTTGCCCTTGTAGACGTGGCCACGGATGGTCAGGTCGGCAATGGCGGCACGGATCGCGGCGGCGTTGTCTGCATGCAGCGTACGCTCAGAAAAGAACACCTCGTGGCGCACATTGAGCGCGGCGAGATCGTCCTTGATGAGCGCCATCATCGCATCGATGGTGCGATCCTTGGCGATCGCCAGCGCCTCGTCTTCCGGCATGGCGAGCAGAGCGGAGCCGAACTCGCCGGCGAGTGCCGCACCGACCGGCTTCAGATAATCGCCGGGATAGAGCCCCGCCGGGATTTCGCCGATCACCTCGCCGAGCGCCTCGCGGTAGCGAAGCAGTGCCGAGCGTCCAAGCACGTCGATCTGCGATCCGGCATCGTTGATGTAGTATTCCTTGGTCACGTCATAGCCGGCGAAAGCCAGCAGATTGGCGAGTGCATCGCCCACCACGGCGCCGCGGCAATGGCCGACATGCATCGGGCCGGTCGGGTTGGCCGACACATATTCGACATTGACCTTGATACCGGCACCAATCGACGAACGGCCGAAATCGCGGCCTTCGGCCAGCATGCGGGCCAGTTCGCCCTGCCAGAACGCCGCATCGAAGCGCACGTTGATGAAGCCGGGACCGGCGACCGAAACCTCGGCGAACCCACCCTGGGCGCGCAGCGCATCGGCAATGCGGCCGGCGAGATCGCGCGGGTTCTGTCCGCACGACTTGGCGATCGCCATGGCCACGTTCGTGGCGACGTCACCGTGGGCGGAATCGCGCGGCGCCTCGGCGACGACACGCGAAAGGTCCGGGACAGCGCTGTCGGCCGTGCGAAGGTCCAGCGTTTCAACCGCTTCGCGCACGCGCGCGGCAAACACGGAAAACACATTCATGGGCGCCTAACCTCCGGGAAGACGGCGTCCGGCTAGACCAATTCGGGCGTATGGTCAAACAGGCGCCGATGCTCCTTGAGCGCGTAGGTGTCGGTCATGCCGGCGAGGAAGTCGGCCACATGGCGCGCACGCACGGAATCCGAGGCCCGTTCGAGCCCTTCGCGCCATCCTTCCGGCATGGCGCGAACGTCATTGAAATAGGCGCCGAACAGATCGCGCACGATGCGATCAGCGTCGGCGCGCACCCGCATCACGTCCGGGTGGCGATAGAGATTGGCATAGAGGAACGCCGTCAGTTCCTTCTCCGCGGCGGCCATTGCATCGGAAAACCGCACCAGGGTGCGGCCGCAGCGGCGCACCTCGTCGGCGCTTGCGGGCTGCAGCGAGGAAAGCCCCCGCCCGGCCTCGGCGATCACGTCCTCGACCATGGCGGTGATCTGGCGGCGCATCAGTTCGTGCCCGGTGCGAACCGGATCAAGGCCGGGATAGAGTTGCCGCACCGCAGCCAGGATGGTGCAGGGCAGACCGACCGCATCCAGCATGTCGAGCGACAGGAGCCCGGAACGCAGTCCGTCATCGATGTCATGGGTGTCATAGGCGATGTCATCGGCAATGGCGGCGCATTGCGCCTCAAGCGAGGCGTGTCCGGCAAGGTCGAGCGCAAACAGCGCATCGAAATCGGCGATCGTGCGCGGCACGTTCGACCAGTCGTCGCCGACCACCAGGGGACCATTGTGCTTGACCAGCCCTTCAAGCGTTTCCCACGACAGGTTCAGCCCGTCGAACTCGGCATATCGGCGCTCGAGGCGGGTCACGATGCGCAGCGACTGGGCATTGTGGTCGAACCCGCCATGAGGCCGCATCATCGCGTCGAGCGCGTCCTCGCCTGTATGGCCGAAGGGCGTGTGGCCGAAATCGTGAACGAGCGCGATCGCCTCGGCCAGATCTTCGTCGAGCCGCAGCGCGCGGGCGAGCGCGCGGGCGATCTGGGCGACCTCGATGGTGTGGGTCAGGCGGGTGCGGTAGTGGTCGCCCTCATGGGCGATGAAGACCTGCGTCTTGTGCTTCAGCCGGCGGAACGCGGTGGAATGGATGATGCGGTCGCGGTCGCGCTGGAAGGGTGTGCGGGTCGGGCTTTCGCTTTCCGGGTGGAAGCGGCCGCGCGACCGGGCGGGATCGCAGGCCCAGGGCGCACGCGGCCGGTATCCGAAGCCCAACCCTTCGGGCAACTGGGTGACCATGCCGAAAACCCCGCAATTGACTCGCCGCGACGAATACTTACCTATCCGGGACACACGACCGCAAGGTGACGTCATGAACGCCCCCGTTTCGCATGCTTCCGTGACCCTGTCGGCGAACGCCGCCCGGCGCATCGCCAGGATTCTGGCCTCCGAACCCGGAAAGACCGCCCTGCGCATTTCCGTCGAGGGCGGCGGCTGCTCGGGCTTCTCCTACAAGTATGATCTCGTCGACAACCGCAACGCCGATGATCTCGTGCTCGAACGCGATGGCGCGACGGTGCTGATCGACGAGATGTCGCTGACCTTCATGGGCGGCGCGGTGATCGATTTCGTCGATGACCTGATGGGCCAGGCGTTCAAGATCCAGAATCCCAACGCCGTGGCAAGCTGCGGCTGCGGCACCAGCTTCTCGGTGTGAACGAGAAAGGGCCGCGTTTCCGCGGCCCTTCCCTGCCTCGCCAGCCCCCCGACAGCGAGGACTCAGGCTTCCGCCGCCATTGCGGCTTCCTTGGCACTGCCCTCATCGCCCGACGCGCCGTTGAAGAAGGCGTTGAGCGCCACCGCGACAAGCGAGGCCAGCAGGATGCCGGACTCGATCAGCGGATGGATGGAGTGCGGCATCCACATCTTGAAGTTCGGCGCGATGAGCGGGATCATGCCGAAGCCGAGCGCAACCGCGACCACGAACAGATTGTGGCGATTGCCCTTGAAGTCGACCCCGGACAGGATGCGGATGCCGGTGGCCGCCACCATGCCGAACATCACCAGGCCGGCGCCGCCCAGCACGAACTGCGGCAGTGCCTCGACCAGCGCGCCCATCTTCGGGATGAGGCCGAGCGCGATCAGGATGATGCCGCCGGCCACGCAGACGAACCGGCTCTTGATGCCGGTGACGCCGACCAAGCCGACATTCTGCGAGAACGACGTGTAAGGGAAGGTGTTGAAGATGCCGCCGATCAGCGTGCCGAGGCCATCGGCGCGCAGGCCCGCCGACAGCATCGGCCGGGTGATCTTCTTGCCGGTCATGTCGCCGAGCGCCAGGAACATGCCTGTCGATTCGATCATGACCACGATCATGACGAGGGTCATGGTCACGATCAGGATCGGGTCGAACACCGGCATGCCGAAGGAAAACGGCTTGATGAACGCGAACCAGCCGGCCGTCGCTACCTTGGCGAAGCTCATCTTTCCAAGGATCGCGGCGATCACGCCGCCGATGACGATGCCGAGCAGAACGGCGACATTGGCGACGAAGCCCTTGCCCCAGCGGGCGATGGCCAGGATCGACACCAGCACCAGCGCCGAGATGGCAATGTTGGCCACCGGCGCATAGGCCGGGTTGTTGACCGAAGCCGCCAGCGCGATCTTCTCGGGCATCGCCGGCAGCGTCGAGCCTGCCGCCTTGGACAGTTCCGTGATCTGCTTCAGCCACTCCGCCGCGGCCGGATCGACCGTCTGCGGCGCGGTCGGTCCGACCGGGTTGCCGAAGATCCAGTTGATGCCGATGCGCATCAGCGTCACGCCGATGACGAGAATGATGGTTCCCGTCACCACCGGCGGGAAGAAGCGCAGCATGCGCGACATCAAGGGCGCGATGAGAATCGAGATGACACCGGCACCGATGATGGCGCCGAAGATCATCCGCGCGCCGTCCGAACCGGGATTGGCGCCGGCCATGGCGACCATCGGGCCGACGGCAGCGAATGTCACGCCCATCATCACTGGCAGCTTGATGCCGAACCATTGCGTCGCGCCGAGCGACTGGATGATGGACACGACGCCGCAAACGAAAAGATCCGCCGAGATCAGGAATGCCACCTGCTCGGGATCGAGTTTCAGTGCCCGGCCGATGATCAGCGGCACCGCGATGGCGCCGGCATACATGACGAGGACGTGCTGCAGCCCGAGCGTGAACAGCTTCGGCGCAGGCAACATCTCGTCTACCGGATGTGTTGTGCTGGACATGTGCGTCTCCCTTGGTCCCCCCGTTCACATGACGGGCCCCAGCGGATAGGATTGCCGCGAAGCCGGCATCCGACCATTCCTGTTTTCCTGAAAGACTTGAATCGATTCAATGCAGATCGCGACCTGGAACATCAACGGCGTGAAAGCGCGGATCGAGACCCTGCTGGCCTGGCTGAAGGAGGCCGGGCCGGACATTGTCTGCTTGCAGGAAATCAAGTCCGTGGATGACCAGTTTCCCCGGCTCGAGATCGAATCTGCCGGCTATCATGTCGAAACGCATGGACAAAAAGGCTTCAACGGCGTGGCGATCCTGTCCCGGACGCGGCCGGACGATGTGCTCAGGGGACTGCCGGGCGATCCGGCCGACGAACAGGCCCGATTCATGGAGGCGGTGTTTTCGACCCGGCGAGGCGCGGTGCGCGTCGCCTCGCTCTACCTGCCGAACGGCAATCCGCCGGGCACGGAGAAATATCCCTACAAGCTCTCGTGGATGAAACGGCTGGAGCGATTCGCGGCCGAACGCCTTGCCCTGGAAGAGCCAACGGTGCTTGCGGGCGACTACAATGTAATCCCCGAGCCACGCGACGCGAAGAACCCGGCCGCATGGACCGGCGATGCGCTGTTCCAGCCCGAAAGCCGCGATGCCTTCCGCGCGATCGAGTATCTTGGCTATCTCGACGCGGTGCGCGCGGTCACCGACGAGCAGGTCTTCACCTTCTGGGACTACCAGGCCGGCGCCTGGCAGAAGAACAATGGCATCCGCATCGACCATGTGCTCCTGTCGCCGGAAGCCGCCGGGCGGATGCGGGCGGCACGGATCGATTCGCACGTGCGCGGATGGGAAAAGCCGTCCGACCATGTTCCGGTGATCGTCGACCTCGATCTCTGACCGATTTGACGCCTGGAACATTTGGCTTTTCGCGGCAACGGCGTATCATGCCACCATGGCGCGCCGTTCGGTCCTGGTCGTCCTGTTGCTTGCAAGCCTGCCGCCGGCGGCCCTTGGCGAACCGGTGCGGCAATGTTCCTGCCGTGCCTATGGCGCGGACCATGCGCTGGGCGCCACGATTTGCATCCGCGCCTCATCGGGCTCCTATCTCGCACGCTGCGAGATGGTGCTGAACAACACGTCCTGGAAGAAGATCGGCGATGGCTGCCCTCAGGCGTCACTCCGCCAACGCGTGCCGAAGGTCGAAGCAACGCCGATCGACGCCGCAGGAAACCGGGGCTGATTGCGATCAGTCGCCGGCGTCGAAAACGCCGTCGGACAGGTCCATCGCCTCGCGACGGTCAACTTCCGCAGCCAGCGAGAACGCTTCTTCCTGCATCGGGCGGATCCAGTTCTGGTCCGCCGGCTTCGCCCGGCTCAGCGCCGAGGTCATCATGGCGAGACCGCGCACGATCTTGCCTTTCTGATAGAGCAGGTTGCCAAGCAGCGCCTGCGCGCCGGCATGGCCCTTGCTCGCGGCAAGCTGGAGCCACTGGCCGGCCTGCCGGGCGCTCTGCTTCACGCCTTCGCCGGACAGAAACATGCGGCCAAGTTCGAACTGCGCATCGGCATTGCCGTAACCCGCGGCGGCGCGCAGATACTCGCGCGACGCTGCCTGATTGGCCTTCACCGACGTACCGGGAATGCCCTTCTTCAGATAACGGCCCATGGCGAGAAGTGCGTCGGAGACATAAGATTCCTCCGGGCTTCCCGGCTGCACGTCCATCTCCGCAATGGTCGAGAACACGCGGAAGGCCTCATAGTCATCCTTCGGTATGCCATCGCCTTCGGCATACATGCGCGCGAGTTTCCACTGCGCACCGATCTGGCCGTTTTCGGCAGCATAACGATAGGCTTCGACCGCGCCGGCCTTGTCGCCGCGCTGGTAGGCAGAGAACCCGAACTGGAACACTTCCCAGGGGCTTCCCTTCGGCAACTTGTCGCCTGCCTGCGCAAGCGTGGCCAGCCCGCAAAGGCCGGCCATGAACGCAAGACGGAGCACGCTGTACTCAGATATCCGCATAACAGTGCGTTTCTTTCGCTCCGCCCGGGTGCGTGACGGCGCCATCGCGCGCCGGCCCCACCTGTTGGGCGTATTTCCAGATTGCTCCGGACTGGTAATCGGTTTCGCGCGGCGTCCACGACTTGCGGCGCTCGGCGAGTTCGGCATCCGTCAGCGCCACGTCGATCGTGCCATTGACGGCATCGATGGTGATCATGTCGCCGTCCTTGAGCAACGCGATCGGGCCGCCGACGGCAGCTTCCGGGCCGACATGCCCGATGCAGAAGCCGCGCGTGGCGCCGGAGAAGCGTCCATCGGTGATGAGAGCGACCTTGCCGCCGGTCCCCTGCCCGTAGAGCGCCGCGGTGGTGGCCAGCATCTCGCGCATGCCCGGTCCGCCGCGCGGGCCCTCGTAGCGGATGACGAAGACGTCGCCTTCCCGGTAGTTGCGATCGGTGACGGCCTTGAAGCAGTCCTCCTCGCAATCAAACACGCGCGCCGGGCCGGTGAATTTCAGCTCGGTCATGCCGGCGACCTTCACGATGGCGCCTTCGGGGGCGAGGTTGCCCTTGAGCCCGACGACGCCGCCGGTCGCGGTGATCGGCTTGTTGGCCGGATAGACCACATCCTGGTCCGGGTTCCAGGCCACCTTTTCCATGTTCTCGGCCAGGGTGCGCCCGGTCACGGTCATGCAATCGCCATGCAGGAAGCCATGTTCAAGCAAGGTCTTCATCAGCAGCGGGATGCCGCCGGCCTCGAACATGTCCTTGGCAACATATTTGCCGCCTGGCTTCAGGTCGGCGATGTAGGGCGTGCGCTTGAAGATCTCGGCGACATCGAACAGGTCGAACTTGATACCGGCCTCGTGGGCGATGGCCGGCAGGTGCAGGGCCGCATTGGTCGATCCGCCCGATGCGGCCACCACCGCCGCGGCGTTTTCCAGCGACTTGCGCGTGACAATGTCGCGAGGCCGGATCTGCTTGGCGATCAGTTCCATGACTTTCTCGCCCGACGCGAACGAGAAACGATCGCGGATCTCGTAGGGCGCGGGAGCGCCGCACGAATACGGCAGGGCCAAGCCGATGGCCTCGGCGACCGTGGCCATGGTGTTGGCCGTGAACTGCGCACCGCAGGACCCGGCAGACGGACAGGCCGCCTGCTCGATCCCGGTCAGCTCCTCATCCGACATCTTGCCGACCGAGTGCTGGCCGACCGCCTCGAACACGTCCTGCACGGTGATCTGGCGACCGCGCCAGGTGCCGGGAAGGATCGAGCCGCCATAGATGAACACCGACGGCACGTTCAGGCGAACCATCGCCATCATCATTCCGGGCAGGCTCTTGTCGCACCCGGCCAGGCCGACAAGTGCATCATAGCAATGGCCGCGCATTGTGAGTTCGACGGAATCGGCGATCACCTCGCGGCTGACCAGCGAGGCCTTCATGCCCTGGTGGCCCATGGCGATGCCGTCGGTGACGGTGATGGTGCAGAACTCGCGCGGCGTGCCGTTGGCGGCCGCCACACCCTTCTTGACCACCTGCGCCTGGCGCATCAGCGAGATGTTGCAGGGCGCGGCCTCGTTCCAGCACGAAGCGACGCCGACGAGCGGCTGGGCGATTTCCTGCGCAGACAGGCCCATCGCGTAGAGATACGAGCGATGCGGCGCCTTGGCCGGGCCGACCGTAGTGTGGCGGCTCGGCAGTTTGTCCTTGGAAATCGTTTTCGCGTCCATGATGTTCCGTTCGCCCGCAAGGCGTCCCTTGTTGTTGGCGTCCATCCGGATCGCCCCGCGGCATCAGGCCGGGGTGCTCCGGGTTTGTGGCCAGAAAGCGGCGTATTGCCCCCGCGCTTTCTTAGCGCATGGGTTCTTTCCGGAGTGTTGCGGAATCGTCACATCGGGATGCGGCGCGCACACAAAAACGGCGCGCGCCGCCCATGTCGTCCGGTACTCAACCGGCGTCGCGGACCCGCTTCAATGCCGTCTCCAGCCGTTCGGCCTCGCGCGCGAAATCGGCGCGCTTCTCGCGCTCGCCGTCGACAATGTCGGGATCGGCCTTGGCAACGAAGGCGGGGTTGTCGAGCTTGCGGTCGATGCGTGCGACTTCCTCGCGCGCCTTGGCCAGAGCCTTGTCGAGGCGCGCGGCTTCCGCCGCCAGGTCGATGAGATCGCCGAGCGGGATGGCGGCGATGGCCTCCTGGGTGACGATCTGGGCCGACCCCCTCGGCGCGGCGTCGGCAAACGACACCTTTGAGACGCGCGCCAGGCGCTTGAGGGCGGCATCATGGGTGGACAGGCGCGCCCGGGTGACATCCCCGGCGTGGACGAGAACGAGCGGCGCCATCGCGCCGGGCGGCACGTTCATTTCCGAGCGCACCGAGCGAATGCCGGTGACAAGATCGAGCAGCCAGTTGATCTCGGCGGCAGCGGCGGCGTCCTCGAACGAAGGCTGCGGCCATTCGGCGTGGACCAGCAGCGTTTCGCGGCCAAGCGAGGTCGCGTCCCAAAGCTCCTCGGTCATGAACGGCATGAACGGATGCAGCAGCCGGTAGATCGCGTCGAGCACGTGGCCGAGGCAGGCGCGGGCCTCCGCCTTCTCCGCCTCGGTGCCATCCATGAACACCGGCTTCAGGAGTTCCACATACCAGTCGCAGACCTGGTTCCAGACGAACCGGTAAGCGGCCGCGGCGGCATCGTTGAAGCGAAATGCCGTGATCCCGGCGGTGATCGCGGCGGTGGCGCGCGACAGTTCCGTCAGGATCCAGCGGCTCAGCGTCGATTTCGCCCCGGCGGGGTCAAATGGTTCGCCATGGCGGGCGCCATTCATTTCGGCAAACCGGGTCGCATTCCACAGCTTCGTGCCGAAATTCCGGTATCCGGCGATCCGCTGCGGATCGAGCTTCACGTCGCGTCCCTGCGCGGCAAGGATGGCAAGGGTGAAGCGCAGCGCATCGGCCCCGTACTCGTCGATCAGGTCGAGCGGGTCGATGACATTGCCCTTGGATTTCGACATCTTGGCGCCGTGCTTGTCGCGCACCAGCGCATGCACGTAGACCGTATGGAACGGTTCGTCGTCCATGAAATGCAGGCCCATCATCATCATCCGGGCAACCCAGAAGAAGATGATGTCGAAGCCGGTGACCAGCACATCGGTCTGGAAATAGCGCTTCAGCTCCGGTGTCTCCTCGGGCCAGCCGAGGGTCGAGAACGGCCACAGCGCGGAAGAAAACCAGGTATCGAGCACATCCTCGTCGCGCTCGATGATCTCGCCGGGCCTGAAGTTCTCGATCTTGTCCTCGACCCAGGCCTTCCACGGGCCTTCATGGGCGAGGTAATGCTGGATGGCGGCGTCAAGGGCCGCCTCCTCGCTGGTTTCCACGAACACATGTCCGTCCGGCCCGTACCAGGCCGGAATCTGGTGGCCCCACCAGAGCTGGCGCGACACGCACCAGGGCTGGATATTCTCCATCCACTGGAAATAGGTCTTTTCCCAGCTTTCCGGCACGAACTTCGTGCGGCCTTCGCGCACCGAGGCGATGGCCGGCCTGGCGAGCGTTGCCGCGTCGACGTACCACTGGTCGGTCAGGAACGGTTCGATCGGCACACCGCCGCGATCGCCATGGGGAACCATGTGGCGGTGCGGCTCGACCTTCGCCAGCAGCCCGGCCTCGTCCATCATTGTCACGATTCGCTTGCGCGCCTCGAACCGGTCCAGACCGTCGAGCGCCATCGTCGCATCGGGAATCGAATCAAGGCCCTCGGCGAACTCGCTGTTTTCCTTCAGGAACATCGCCGCTTCCGGCGTCAGCACGTTGATGCGCGCCAGATGGTGCCGCCGACCGACTTCAAAGTCATTGAAATCATGGGCCGGGGTGATCTTGACCGCGCCGGTGCCCTTTTCCGGGTCGGAATACTCGTCGGCGACCACCGGGATCTTCCGTCCAACAAGCGGCAGCACGACGTTTCGGCCGATCAGGTGCTGGAACCGGATGTCGCCGGGATGCACGGCCACGCCGGTATCGCCCAGCATGGTCTCGGGGCGCGTGGTGGCCACGGTGATGTAGGTCTGCGTGTCCTCCGCGTGAAAGTCCGCGCCCTCCAGCGGGTAACGGAAGTGCCAGAGATGCCCGTCGACCTCGCGCTGCTCGACCTCGAGGTCGGAAATGGCGGTCAGCAGCTTCGGGTCCCAGTTGACCAGCCGCTTGTCCTTGTAGATCAGGCCGTCCTTGTAGAGCCGGACGAACACGTCGATGACGGCTCGCGACAGGCCTTCATCCATGGTGAAGCGCTCGCGCGACCAGTCGCAGGATGCACCCAGGCGCTTCAACTGGTTGACAATGATGCCGCCGGACTCGCCCTTCCAGCGCCATACCTCGTCGATGAAGGCCTCGCGGCCCATGTCGCGGCGCGACAGGTTGAGGCCGGACTGAGCCAGCCGGCGTTCGACAACCATCTGCGTGGCGATGCCGGCATGGTCGGTGCCTGGCTGCCACAACACATCCTTGCCGCGCATGCGCTCGAACCGCACGAGGATGTCCTGCAGCGTGTTGTTGAGCGCGTGGCCCATGTGCAGCGAACCGGTGACATTGGGCGGCGGGATGACGATGCAGAAGGAGTCCGCCCCGGGCCTTGCGCCGGCTCCCGCGGCGAATGCGTTCGCATCGGCCCAGCGTTTGGCGATTTTCGGTTCGATCGACGTGGCGTCGTAGGTCTTGTCAAGCATGGTGGAACACCCCGAGGCGGCCTGCGCCGGGTAAACAGAAGCCATCCGGTCAAGTCAATGGCGCAAACCGACGCCGCCGCGTCCCGCGCGGCGGACCCCGGGCTTCAGGACCGGTCGCCGCGCGAGATCTTCTCGATCTCTTCGCGCACCAGGCGCTCCACCAGGGTCGGCAGATTGTTGTCCAGCCAATCGCGCAGCATCGGGCGAAGCATCTCCTCCGCCATGTCGTCGAACGATCGGCGCCGCTGGGCGGCGAAGGCTTCGGTCAGTTCGCCGAAGGCCGCGGCGACCTTCTGCCCGGTCGCGGCGGAAACCAATGCGTCCGCCGGCGCCACCGGGGCCGGCGCGATTGCCGGTTCGGTGCGCGCCTGGAACACCGGCGGTTCCACCTGCGGCGGCGCATAGGAACGATCCCCGGCATCGACCGGGTCGCCCGCCAGTTCGGCGCGGAACTGCTCGACCTCGATTTCCGGCAGCTCGACCGGCGCGGTTTCGGCAGCGTCGACCGCGACCGGTTCGACGGCCGGTTCCGCGACATCGACGGGAGGCTGGGCTTCGTTGTCCTCGATGATCTTGCGGATCGAAGCGAGAATCTCCTCCATCGAGGGTTCGCGCTGCGCGCTGCCTGCCTGTGCCATGATGCCCGCCGTTTCCTGTGCGGCCGCGCCGCGAATCGCCATCGACACTATCGAAGGCGAACGCCACGGGAAATCAACCCGACGCTAAAATGGAAATGAATTCACAAGATTGGTGGCGCGGGCTTCAGCGGCCATCCGGCGTGCGCAGGCCGAACCACTTGTCCTTGACGGCGTTGTAATGCTCTTCGGGACGGTATTCGGTCACCTGAAGCCCGAGCTTGCGGACGCTGAGCTGCCCGGTGGCCGACAGGATGGCGTAGCTGGCGACGACCACACCATGCTCGGCGGCGGCGAGATTGATCTGCGCGTTGATGACGCTGGCCTGGGCATTGAGCACGTCGAGCGTGGTGCGCTGACCGACGTTGCGCTCCTCGATGACCCCGTTCAGCGCCAGTTGCGCCGCCGAAACCAGCGCCTTGTTGGCATCGACGCTCTCGCGCGCCGCGACATATTGCGTCCAAGCCGACGTGATGGCGGCGCGGACCTGGTCGCGCGTCACATCAACGGCGATGCGCGCCTCGCCCAGTTGCTCCTTGGACTGTCGCACCTGCGCCGAGACGGCGCCGCCGCGGTAGATCGGCACCGTGACATTCACGCCGACGGTCGCTGTGTTGTAGCCGGGCGAAAGCGTCGTATCGATGCGCGATGCGCTGGCCGAGGCAGTGACGCCGGGCAGCAGCTGACCTTCCTTGACCTTCACGGCGAAGCCGGCGGCATCGACGAAATGCTGCGTGGCCAGGATGGCCGGATGACCGGCGGCACCGGCACTGAGGGCGGCGTCCAGCGACTTCGGCAAGCCCTTGGCCGAGCTATAGCCGGAGAGCTTGCCCGGGGCATCGCCGACGATCTGGCGATAAACGGCGGCACTTGATTCGGCCTGGGCACGCGCGGCGACCAATTGTGCCTCGGCGGCTGCGAAACTGGCGGTGGCCTGCGCGACGTCCGTGCGCGTGCCTTCGCCGACCTCGAGCCGCGAACGGGCGGCGCGGACCTGCTCGGAAAGGAATTTCTGGTTCTTCTCGCGCAGTGCCGCGATCTGGCGGTCACGCACGACATCCATGAAGGCGCTGGCGGCGTTGAACAGGATGTTCTGCTCGGTGTTGCGCAGATTCTCGTTGGCGGCGCGCACCTGCGATTCGGCGGCGCGGACATTGTTCTTCGTCTGGAAACCGTCGAACAGCGACTGCTGGATCTGGATGCCAAACGTTCCGGTACCGATGTCGAGGCCGGAACCGCCCTGATTGTAGGTCTTGCTCAGCCCAGCCGTGCCAGTGATCTGAGGGCGGTAGCCAGATTTTGCCAGCGGCACGCTCTCGTCGGCGACCCGGACGCCGGCGCGGGCCTTGTTCAGTTCCGAATTGTTCTGGTAGGCCTTGGCCATTGCACCAAGCAGCGTGTCCGCGAGGGCCTGCGACGGCAACAGCGCCGATGTCGCCAAAAGCCCCGCGACGAAAAACGACCAACGTGAACGCTTCACCACTCACCTGCTTGTTCGAGCGGGGGGCCAGACCCTTCCCGCATGCGCCCCACAAACGGCCATGTCGGTCGTCCGCGAACCTGGTTCGAATCCCATTTTGAGCGAACTACGTTACACAAAGGTAACGAGTGAGCCTGTGCCTTCTTCGCAACTATCCACCGCTTTCAGAAGGCAAAGCCTTCCGAATGCCCGAAACCCGGAACAGGCGGCACCGCCGCGTTGAAGGAGCGGCGTATTGCCACAACCGCCCCGTCGCGCAGGCCGACGACCGCGGTTCCGGCCTGCCCCTGCCCTTCGACGGCGACAATCCGGCCACCATCGGCCAGTTGCGGTTGCAGCAGCGCCAGATCGCACTCCACCGCACCTTCCACCAGAATCACATCGAACGGCCCGTCGGCTGCCGAACCGGCAGTCAGCGCGCCCTCGACCACCTTGACATTGCCGAGCCCGGCAAGATTGACGCGCGCGGCGTTCGCCAGCCCGGCGTCCTCCTCGACAGCGACGACGGATGCGCAGAGCGGGGACAGCACCGCGGCCGAATAGCCGGTGCCTGCACCGATGACGAGCACCCGGTCGCTGGCGGCAAGACCGGACAATTGCACCAGCCGGGCGAAGGGCGACGGTGCCATCAGGCGGCGACTGCCGGACAACGGCACCTCGCGGTCGACATAGGCAAAGGCAGCCTGGCCTTCCGGAACGAACCGTTCCCGCTCGACCATCAGCATGGCATTCAGGAGATCCTGTCGCACGACATCGGTGGGGCGCAACTGGCTGTCGATCATCCTGCGGCGGGCATCGGTGAAATCGGTCATGTAAGCCACTGTCCCATTAGTCGCCCGTTGGGGCGCGCCGCGCGGCTTGGAGGCCTCGCCCGGAATCGAACCGGGGTGCAAGGATTTGCAGTCCTCTGCGTAACCACTCCGCCACGAGGCCTGGCGCAAGCGCGAACGCCGTGCGTGTAACAGAGGCGTCTGGGCCTCACAAGGCGTCAGGCCCGGCGGCGACCGTTTTTTTGGCGTGAGGCAAATCGCACCACAACGCGCCGACGGAACCGGCGGACATGGGCGATCTCGTAGGACAGCACGAAGATGCCGAGCGGGATCATCCAGAAGCCCAGCACCGGCAGGAAGCCGACAAAGCCGCCGAGGATCAGGAGGATGCCGATGGCGATCCGCAGGGCGCGCGATTGCGGCAGGCGCACCTCGCGTCCGAACATGCTGATCGTGCGCGGTGGCGGCGCCTGGTCATCGGCTTCACGCCCGGCTTCGGTTCGGTCTTGCGCCATCCGGATCCCGTCGAGACAAACTGTCATTCGACATAGTGCGGGCCTGCGGATTTTTTAAGATGCGCAAGGCGCCGGGGTACGCACGTTGCATCACCATCCAGCCACGGCGCATGCAGAAGAGCCGTTGCCGACCCGTCGTTTCTGCCGAAGGCGGCACCATCGAACCGGGCAACCGCGTGGTTGGCTGCGGTACCGGCAAAGGGATCGTCGGAGTTTCCGGTCATGTTCGGCCGGTGCGCGGCCGGAGAATCCGGCTTGGCAAAGCTGGACGGCTCCGATATAGGCTGCCGCGCTTCCTTCACGAAGCAGGCTTTCCCCGGTAGCTCAGCGGTAGAGCAACCGGCTGTTAACCGGTTGGTCGATGGTTCGAATCCGTCCCGGGGAGCCAATTTTCCTCTGTTTCGTCCGGCCAGATCGCGTCGCGGGTGAACCGCGCTCCGGTTTGCCGCGTATGTTCCGGCAATGAGTACTCCCGCCGTCGGCTCCCTCCGCCCTGCCCTGGTCCTGTTCCGGCAGGACCTTCGTCTCGATGACAATCACGCGCTCGAGGCGGCGGTCGCCACCGGCCGGCCGGTCATTCCGGTGTTTGTCTTCGACGAATTGACCCCTGGAACACGGGCGCCCGGCGGAGCCCGGCGCTGGTGGCTGCACCATTCGCTCCTTCGCCTTGACGCCGCACTTGCCCGCATCGGCTCGCGCCTCGTCATCCGCGCAGGTGCGATGGCCGATGTCGTCCTGACACTTTGCCGCGAGACCGGCGCCGCCGCGGTCTTCTGGAACCGGCGCTATGAACTGGCCGCCCGCGAAGCGGATGCGGACATGAAGGCACGCCTGCTTCATGACGGAATCCAGGCCGGGAGCCACGCGGGCTTCCTGCTGCATGAGCCATTCCGGGTAAAGACCGCGAGCGGCGGACCGTTCCGCGTTTTCACCCCGTTCTGGCGTGCGGTCGAGGCCGGCGACCCGCCGCGGCGACCGATCGACCCGCCCGATGCGTTGATTTCCCCGTCAAGCTGGCCGCAGAGCCTGGCGCCCGAGGCCCTCGGTCTCCTGCCGAAGAAGCCCGACTGGTCCGGCGGGCTGGCGCAAGCCTGGGTCCCGGGCGAGGATGGCGCGCGCGCCGCCCTTGCCGACTTTGTCGCGCACGGCCTTGCCGGC
>WPCI01240038.1_pt1 | contig 17648 bp, 18 predicted proteins | sample 5399871 | NCBI WGS metagenome assembly WPCI01 (sample SAMN12869469, study PRJNA574797) | sludge metagenome | isolation source: wastewater treatment of pH7 | place: China:Beijing | collected 2019-05-20 | reverse complement strand
CCGGCGAAATAGTCGTGTGCCAGCTGGTAGTTGCCGGCGTGGTAGGCGGCGATGCCGAGCCAGAGCGGATCATCCAGTTGTTGCAGGGCGGCCAGCGGGTCCTGCCTGATCTGCTGCAGCGCGGGGGCGTCAATGCCTTCGTTTGCCAGGGTTTCCCGTGGCAGCAGGGGCAGGGCCAGTAGCAGTGCAAACAGCCAGCCTTTGCGGGCCATGGGTGCCAGCAGTAACAGTATGGGCAGCAATAACCAGTATCCCTGGTCAGTAGCAGCGCTGCTGCGGGTCGCCTGCAGCTCTCCGTCTGTGCTGCGGACAAACAGCCCTGACTGCAGCAGGTCGAGGTGATCCGGGTCGAGCCGGGCGTAGCCGCTGCCCTGTTGCACGGCAAATTGCTGCAGCTGTTGCTCCTGCAGACGGCTGAGCGGCTGCTCGGCAACAAAGTGACCGTTACCGTTCAGCGGAACCGGAGCTCCCTGGAGGCTGCCGACACCAATGATGCCAAGTTTGACCGGGTGTGTGTGCATCAGCCGGGCAATGGCTGCCTGTTCCGTTATCGACAGTGCATGGGTCAGCAGGGCGATACGTCCATGGCCGTTGGCGCCCTGCTGCAGCAGCTCCAGTGCCCTGGCTACGCCGGCTGCCGCGTTGCGGCCGGGTTGTGGCATCAGCGAGGGATGCAGTGCCTGCAGCATGTTGTTGGCCATGGCCGGATCGGTCGACAGTGGCAGCAGGGTATGGGCCGAACCGGCGTACACCACGATTGCGGTTTGCCCCGGCAGCTGTGTCTGCAGCAAGCGCATGGTTTTGTCGCGCACCAGGTGCAGGCGGCTGGGCGGCAGGTCGCTGGCCAGCATGTCCGGGGTCAGCTCCAGCACTACCACCAGCGGCTCGGGAACGGGCACCAGGCTGCCGCTGCTACCTGCCAGACGGGGCGCAGACAGGGCCAGCCCGGCCAGCAGCGCGGCCAGGGCAAGCAGCAACAGCGGGGCGTTGTGGTGCGATGGGCGCCCCTGTTGCAGCAACCAGGGCTGAAACGCGGCTGGCAGCTGTCGCTGCCAGTAACCGCCATGTTGCCGGAGCCGGTGGAGCAACCATAACAGCAGCCAGGCGGCAATAGTCAGCAGCAGTGCCGCAGGCCGCTCGAAGACGGGCAGCAGGACGTTCATTGCCGCTGTTCCCGTCGGCGTGAGGCCGTGCTGCCAGCCAGTGTGGTGAGGCCGGCGAGCAGGGCCAGCGACAGGGCAGCGGCCAGTGGCCAGTGATAAAGCTCCCGTGTTTGCCAGCGTGTGCGGGCCGGCTCGTTGCTGGCGGGCAGATTGTCAAAAAAACGGATGGCATCTGCCAATGAAGCCGTGGAGTCGACATGCAGGTAGTATCCGCCGGTGAGCCAGGCAATGTCTTGCAGCAGGGCCAGGTCCGGTCCGTCCTGATTGCCGTCACCGGCTTCGCCAATGCCCAGACTGTGAATCCTGATGCCCTCGCGGGCGGCAAAGCGTGCAGCGGTACGCGGCGGCATGATGCCGCTATTGTTGGCGCCGTCGGTGAGCAGGATCAGGTTCTTGTCGCTGGCCGGCAGGTCGCGCAGCCGCTTGATGCCAAGGCCGATGGCATCGCCAATGGCAGTATTGTCCCCGGCAATACCGGGTTCGATGGTGTGCAACCAGTGACGCAGGCTGTCGTGGTCGAAGGTCAGGGGTGACTGTAGAAACGCCTGGCTGGCAAAGAGGATCAGGCCAAAGCGGTCGTCCGGGCGCCTGTCGAGCAGTTGCAACAGCAGGGTCCGGGTGATGGTGAAGCGGTTTTCGTTACTGCCGGCCACATCGCGGGTCAGCATGGAGGCGGACAGATCGACGGCGAGCATGCTGTTGCGGCCATCCGGGTTGAGGGTTCTCAGCGGCTCCAGCCATTGCGGGCGGCTGGCTGCAAACACCAGCAGTAGCCAGATCAGTGCAGGAACCAGCAAGCGCAGGTGCAGGCGGTAGACCGGCTGTTTGTCCCTGCCGGCCAGGGCGGCGAGGCGGCTGAAAAAGGGAATCAGCAGAGCGGTGTCGGCCGGCGGGCTGGCTGGCAGCAGCAGGCGCAAAAATATGGGCAGGGGGGCGAGCAGCAGCAGCCAGGGCCAGGCCAGATCAAACATGGGCACGCATCCAGACGGTTACTGAATGGTGCAGCGCTGCAACATCCGTCTCGCTCAGTCGGCAGTCGGGCAGGTAGCTGCCCTGTACCAGAATCATCCAGCGGGTCAGGCCGGCGGCCGGGCAGCGGCTATCAAGGAAAGCCAGCCATTCGCGTCCGCTCAGCCGGTGGCTGGCGACATCGGGGTAACGTACCGCGCAAAAGCGTTTGAGCAACAGGTTGAGTTGCTGCAGCCAGGGGCCGGCCTGCTCGTCAGGTGCGGGACGGGATAGCTGTTGCAGCTGGCTCAGGGCCTCGCCGAGCTGGCTGGCCGGCTCGGCAGCAGGTGGTGCGGTGATCGCCTGACGGCGTCTGCGCTGCAGCCGGAACAGGAGCAGAGTGATGACTGGAAGCGCGGCCAGCAACCATGCATACGCCGGCAGAGTGGACGCCTGCTGCAGGGTTGTTGTCGGGTAGATCAACGGATGCATCGACTCAAGCGCAGGCGGCATGGAGACCCTCCTGCAGGACGGGCAGCTGGTCGGCCAGGCTGCTTGAGGTACAGACCGGCAGCAATATGGCTCCGTGCTGGCCGGCCAGCCGTTGCCAGCGCTGGCGGGTTGCCCGGGCCTGTTGCTGCCACTGGTGGCGCAGGCGCAGCTGTTGCCGGGAAAGCTGCAGCCGCTGTTGTTGTCCGGAAAAAGCCAGGCCGGGTTGTTCCGGCAGCTGGTGCTCCAGCGGGTCGGATACGGGCAGCCAGATGCTTTGATGGCGGGAGGCCAGGGTGCCAAGCTGTTTTGCACTGTCGCTGTCGAGATGGCTTTCGCTGCAGATCAGCACCAGTACGGCACCGGGCTGCAGCTGTATCCGGCAATGTTCCAGCGCCTGTTGCAGCGGCGGTATTCCGTCTGCCGGAAACGGGCTGTCCAGTTGCAGGTTTTCCTGGCTGACGTTGTGCAACAAATGCAGGATTCCCTGGCGATTGCGGGCCGGCAAGGTCAGACGAACCGTCTCGCGGCCAAAAACCAGGCCACCGACACGGTCATGCACCGAATCCGCTGCCCAGGCAAACAGGCTGGCAGCCAGGGCGGCCTGCACCGACTTGAAGTTGCCGGTACTGGCAAAAAACATGTCCGGCCCCTGCTCGACCGCAATGAACACCGGACGGTCCCGCTCACGCTGGAACAGGCGGGTCTGGATGCCGCCGGCACGGGCACTGGCCCGCCAGTCGATATGCCGGGCATCATCACCATGCTGGTAGTCGCGTACCTGGTCGAACTCGGTGCTCTGGCCGTGCAGCCGTGTCAGATGCTGTCCGCCGGCGCCTCCCGGGAGCTGTCGGCCGTATTTGCCGGGCAGTTGTGACAGCCATAGCCGGGCATTGACCAGCTTGTCCAGATGGACATGGGTAAGCCCCAGACTGTCCATGGGTCAGGCCACGGGTACCGAGTCGAGAATGCGCTGCATCACCTGCCTGGTATCGATGCCGGCGGCCAGTGCGGTGAACGACAGGCTCAGGCGATGCCGGAAGGTGTCCGCGAGTACCGCCTGGATGTCGTCGGGGCTGACAAAGTCGTGGCCGGCCAGCCAGGCATGTGCCCGGGCGCAACGGTCAAGAGCGATCGAGCCGCGCGGGCTGCAACCCATGTGCAGCCAGCTGGCCAGTTCGCTGTCATATTTGGCGGGGTAGCGCGTGGCCATGACCAGCTGGACCAGATAGGCTTCGACGTTTTCGGCCATGTACAGGGAAAGAATTTCCTTGCGCGCCTGGAAAATGTCATCAATCGACAACTTCTGCTGGGGTACCGCCTGGCCATGCAGGGCCTGTTCGCGTGCCTGCTGGATGATCTTCCGTTCTACCGCCGCTTCCGGAAAGTGGACATTGACCTGCATGAGGAAACGGTCCAGCTGGGCTTCCGGCAACGGGTAGGTGCCTTCCTGCTCAATCGGGTTTTGGGTAGCCATGACCAGAAACAGCTCGGGCAGGGCATAGGTGTGCTGGCCTACGCTGACCTGGCGCTCGGCCATGGCTTCAAGCAGTGCCGACTGCACCTTGGCCGGGGCACGGTTGATTTCGTCGGCCAGCAGCAGGTTGTGGAAGACCGGGCCGGCCATGAACTCGAAGCGGGCCTGCTCGGGGCGGTAGATGTCGGCACCGGTGATGTCGGCGGGCATCAGGTCGGGTGTGAACTGGATGCGCTTGAAACTGGCATCCACGCCCAGTGCCAGGTCCTTGATGGCTTTGGTCTTGGCCAGCCCGGGTGCGCCTTCCACCAGCAGGTGACCGTCCGCCAGCAGGGCTATCAGCAGGCGGTCCAGCAGATGTTCCTGGCCATGAATCTGGCTGGCCAGATAATGGCGCAAGTCAAGGATGGCTTCACGGTGTTTCATGATGGCTGCCAGGGTAAACGGGACCGGGCCAGTTTATCCGGAAAACCGCCCGATGTGAAAGCGGCTCCGGTGAGGCATGCCGATCCGGGCAAGTGGCGGCTCAAAAGGCTGCCGGGCAGTGAAAATGCAGTGGTCGGCCGTCGCCGGGATGGGCAAAGGCCAGCTCCGTGGCATGCAGGCACAGGCGTGGTGCCGCCTGCAGGGCTTCCGGATGGGCATACAGCGGGTCGCCGAGAATGGGATGCCCCAGGCTATTGAGATGGACCCGCAGCTGGTGCGAGCGTCCGGTATGCGGGGTAAGTTTTACGCGGCTGTAGGTGTCGTGTTGCTCCAGCCGTTGCCAGAAAGTCAGCGCCCGCTTGCCTTCCACCCAGTCGAGCGTTTGCCTGGGTTTGTTGGGCGGGTCGTAGCGCATCGGCAATTCAATCTGTCCGGCCTGTCCGGTCAGCTTGCCCCAGCACAGCGCGTGATAGCTGCGCTGCACCTGGCGTTCGCGGAACATGCGTGAGAGTTCTGCATGTACCCGGGGCGAGCGGGCGATCACCATCAAGCCGGTGGTTTCCCAGTCGAGCCGGTGCACGATCAGAGCTTCGGGGTAGCCATTTTGCTGCAGGCGCAGGATCAGGCTGTCCTTGTTGTCTTCGGCGCGGCCCGGCACCGACAACAGCAGGGTCGGCTTGTTGACCACCAGCAGGTGCCGGTCGGCGTAGAGCACGGGGATGTCGGACAGGGGCATGCGGCAGGGTACCGGCAGAGAATGAGGCCTGTATGCACAGGCCGCAAGGGATGAAAACGACGGCTTAGCGGTCGGGCAGGGTGACGTTCAGCTCCAGGATGGAGCAGTTGCCTTGGTTGTCCAGTGCCACCTGCACCTGGTCGCTGTCAATGTTGACGTATTTGCGGATGACCTCGACCAGTTCTTTCTGCAGTTCGGGCAGGTAGTCGGGCTCGTCGGCCTGGCCACGCTCGTGGGCAACAATGATTTGCAGGCGCTCCTTGGCAATGGAAGCGCTGCTGGGTTTGTTGCGGGAACGGAAAAAATTGATGATGCTCATTGTGATTTGTCAGCCTCCGAACATGCGCTTGAGGAAGCCTTTTTTCTGGACTTCAAGAAAACGGTGGGGGATGTCTTTGCCCAGCAGGCGTTCGACGGCATCGCTATATGCCTGGCCGGCATCGCTTTCCTCATCCAGAATTACCGGGATGCCCTGGTTGGAGGCCTTGAGCACTGCCTGGGACTCGGGAATCACGCCGATCATCTTAATGGAGAGGATTTCCTCGACGTCCTCGACACTGAGCATCTCGCCGGTTTCTACCCGCTCGGGGCTGTAGCGGGTCAGCAGCAGGTGTTCGACAATCGGCTCACGGCCTTCTTCGGCACGTTTGGATTTGCTTGACAGCAGGCCCAGCATGCGGTCGGAGTCGCGTACCGAGGATACTTCCGGGTTGGTCACGACAATGGCTTCATCGGCCAGATACATGGCCAGGTGGGCGCCTTTTTCGATGCCTGCGGGGGAGTCGCAAATGACGTAATCGAAGTCTTCGGCCAGTTCGGCGATGACTTTTTCCACGCCTTCCTGGGTCAGGGCGTCCTTGTCGCGCGTCTGGCTGGCGGCCAGTATGTAGAGGTTCTCCAGACGCTTGTCCTTGATCAGGGCCTGGTTGAGGGTGGCGTCGCCATTGATGACGTTGACGAAGTCATATACCACCCGGCGCTCGCAGCCCATGATCAGGTCAAGGTTGCGCAGGCCCACGTCAAAGTCGACGAGGACTGTCTTGTGTCCGCGCAGGGCCAGACCGGTACCCAGGGCGGCACTGGTTGTTGTCTTGCCGACGCCGCCTTTGCCTGAAGTTACAACAAGAATTTTTGCCAAGGGAATCACCTTAAAATGAATGGAAAGAGGCCGAACAAATGCGTGCAATTATAACGGCTTGAAACAGCGTGCGCACGTACAAAAGCCTGCCTGCCGTGCTTAGAGTGCAATAATGTGCATCTGTTCACCATCGAGGTAAATCTGGGCGGCATTACCCCAGGCCGGAATACGACGCAGGTCTTCGGCGATCTTGTACTGGCCGGCAATGGATACCAGTTCGGCGCCCAGTTGCTGGCAGAAAATGCGTGCCTGCGTGTTGCCGTTGATGCCGGCCAGCGCACGCCCGCGCATCGCGCCATAGACATGGATGTGACCGTCAGCCAGCAGCTCGGCTCCGGCACTGACTGAGGCGGTGACGATCAGGTCGGCATTTTTCGCATAGATCTGCTGGCCGCTGCGTACCGGGCTGTTGATGATGCGGGCCGGCAGCAATTCGGGCTCTTTGGAGGCTGCGGGCTGCGGCTGGGCCGGCAGGTTGCGGTCGCGGGCCAGTGACAGCGGCAGTACCGGCAGGTCGATGGCCGCTGCTGCGGCCAGCTCCTCTTCCTGCTCGCTACGGATGGCCAGCGGGCGCAGACCGTGGTTACGGCACAGGGTCAGCAACTCGGCGAGGTCGGGCAGGTCGCCGGGCTGGCGTTTGTCCAGTGCCAGGATCAGCGGGGCATCGCGGAAGAAGTCCGGAGCCTGGGCCGCTTTTTCGGCCAGCTGGCTATCCAGGGCCGCCAGGTCGTTGCTCAGCAGCTCGAGGGTGGTCAGGGTCAGCATGCTGCCCTTGAGCTGGAAAGCCGGTGCCTGCTGTTCCGGTTCCTGTTCCAGTAAATCGGTTTGTTCCATGCTTGGGTCCAGTGCGCAAAAAATAGTCTTATAGCCGCAAGCGTGCGAGTCTGCAAATTTTTCCGTAAACTGGAGCGGTTTTCAGGTGTGGAAGGCACGACATGAAGGAAAACCGCTTCAGCGGACAATTTTTGCACCCCCGCTTCTGGTTGTTGTGGCTGGGACTGGGCGTGCTGTGGTTGCTGGTACGCCTGCCCTATCCGTTCTTGCTCCGGCTCGGACGATTGCTGGGGGCGCTGATGTACCGTTTTGCCGGCTCCCGCCGGCATATTGCCAGGCGTAACCTTGAGCTGTGTTTTCCGGCGCTGACGGTGACCGAGCGGGACTACCTGTTGCGGCAGAACTTCGCTTCCACCGGCATTGCCTTTTTTGAAATGGCGATGAGTTGGTGGTGGCCGCAGCAGCGCCTGCAGCGGCTGGTGCGCATCGAGGGGCTGGAACATCTGCAGCAGGCTCAGCAGGCCGGGCAGGGGGTGATCCTGATGGCGATCCACTTTACCACGCTGGAGATCGGGGCGGCCCTGCTGGGGCAACAACACACCATCGACGGAATGTACCGGGCGCACAAGAATCCGTTGTTCGATTATGTGCAACGCAAGGGGCGCGAGCGCCACAATGCCGACGCGATTGCCATCGAGCGCGAGGATGTGCGCACCATGATCCGGCATTTGCGCCAGGGGCGGGCGATCTGGTACGCACCGGATCAGGATTATGGTGCCAGGCAGAGCCTGTTTGTTCCGCTGTTTGGCGTACCGGCGGCCACGGTGACGGCGACCAGCAGCTTTACCCGGCTGGGCCGGGCCGTGGTGATACCCATGCGCCAGACCCGCCTGCCACGCGGCAAGGGTTATCTGATTCAGGTGGAGCCGGCCTGGCAGGATTTCCCGGGTGCAAGTGAAGAACAGGATTGCCTGCGTATCAACCAGTGGGTCGAACAGGCGATCACCGCGCATCCCGAGCAGTATCTGTGGAGCCACAGGCGTTTCAAAACCCGGCCGGAAGGCGAGGCTCGAGTCTATTGAGTATCGGTGAGCATCTGTTCCGCAAGAAGATCGTGCGGCCGGCCCCCCCGGTTACCGGCCTGATCCTGTCCGGAGGTGGTGCACGCGCGGCCTATCAGGTCGGTGTGTTGAAGGCCATTGGTGACCTGTGGCCGCAGCCGGAGGAAAACCCCTTTCAGGTGATTGTCGGCACTTCGGCCGGGGCCATCAACGCGGTCAGCCTGGCGTGTGGTGCCGTGCATTTCAAGCGCTCGATACAGCAACTGGAACAGGTCTGGCAGAACTTCACCACCAACAAGGTATACCGCACCGATTGGCCGGGGGTGTTGCAGCAGGCCATGCGTTTCAGTCGTGTGCATCTTCTGGGACTGGGGCGCGGGCAGGTACCGCTGGCCCTGCTCAATAATGAGCCGTTGCGCGAGCTGCTGGCCAGCGAGCTGGATTTCAGCGGCATCAGCCTGGCAATTGCCCGGCGCAAGCTGAGGGCAATCGGCATCACCGCGTTTTCCTATCAGGATGCCCAGTCCACCACGTTTTACCAGAGCCGGGGCACCGTGCTGCCCTGGCAGCGCTACCGGCGTCAGGGCGTTCCGACCCGGCTCGGGCTGGATCATTTGCTGGCCAGCGCCTCCATTCCGCTGTTGTTTCCGCCGGTGCGCCTTGGCAGCAGTTTCTATGGTGACGGCGCGGTGCGCCAGGCCGCGCCGATAAGCCCTGCGCTGCATCTGGGCGCTAACCGGATTCTGGTGGTGGGCGTCAACAGCCGCTTGCAGGAACAGGCCAACAGCCGGTTGCAACTGCGAGCACCTACGCTGGCCCAGATCAGCGGTCACCTGCTCAACAGCACCTTTACTGACAACCTTGAGTCCGACCTGGAGCTGCTGGAGCGGCTCAACCAGCTCGGGAACCTGATTCCGGGCGAGTACCACCACTTGCAGGAAGGGCTGGCACCGGTCGAGGTGCTGGTGATCCAGCCCAGCCAGATCATCGATGACATTGCCGTGCGACACCGGCACCAGCTGCCGTCATCGATCCGTACTTTTCTGCGGGGGCCGGGTGCAACCCGCAGCACGGGCGGCGGCGTTCTGAGCTATTTGTTGTTTGAAAAGGATTACTGCCGGGAGCTGGTCGAGCTGGGCTATCAGGATGCGATCGCCCAGAAGGAGCGGCTGCAGCGATTTTTCGAGCCCTGCCTGCAGCATGAGCCGGGTCATCGCCCATAGCATCGGCGGGTTGGCCGGGTGACCACGGGCTTGCACCTTGTAGTCACCGGGGGAATTGTTCTGGCGGGGGAGTTTCAGCGCTCGTCGCAGGCAAAGGCGGTCAGGCTGTAGCTGGGAATGCCGGCGTCCTGCAGGCGCTGTGAGCCTTCCAGCTCGGGCAGGTCGACGATGGCGGCAACCTCGTAGACGGACGCACCCATGCGGCGGATCAGGCTGGCGGCGGCAATGAAGGTGGCGCCGCTGGCAATGATGTCGTCAATCAGCAGAACCTTGTCACCTTCACACAGGACATCCTTGTGCACTTCCAGCAGGGACTGCTCGTAACCGGTGTCATAGGGCTCGCTCAGCACGTCATCGGGCAGTTTGCCCTGCTTGCGAAACAGCACCAGCGGTTTGTTCAGGGCGTAGGCCACCATGGAGCCGAGCAAGAAACCGCGAGCCTCGATGGCGCCGATATGGGTGAAGTCGCTTTCCACATAGCGTTGCACCAGGCCGTCAACCACCATGCGGGTTGCTTTCGGTGACTGAAAGACCGGAGTGATGTCACGAAAGATGTTGCCCTGGCGGGGAAAATCGGGAATTGCCCGGATCAGGGACTTGATCGCAAAATCGTCAAAAATCATGGTGCGCTCCTTCAGGTGTACTGTGACGGATATGGATCAGGGCTCCATGCTGCCACCGGCCAGGGCGCACAGATCCATCAGGTTGAGCAGATGGATTTCCTTGCCTTCGGCCTTGAGCAGCTCGTTTTGCTGGAACCGGGTAAAGACGCGGGAGACGGTTTCGACCGCCAGCCCGAGGTAGTTGCCGATTTCATTGCGTGACATGGCCAGACGGAACTGATAGGGCGAATAGCCACGGGCACGGAAGCGGGCAGACAGGTTGACCAGGAAGGTGGCAATGCGCTCTTCGGCGTTTTTCTTCGACAGCAACAGCAGCATTTGCTGCTCGTCGCGGATTTCCCGGCTCATGATGCGCATCAGCTGACGGCGCAGCTGGGGCATGCTGACACTGAGCTGGTCAAGACAGTCAAAGGGAATTTCGCAAATCGAGGTGGTTTCCAGGGCGATGGCGGAAACGGGGTACATTTCAGTGTCCATGGCCGAGAGGCCGACAAACTCGCTGGGCAGGTGGAAGCCGGTGATCTGTTCCTCGCCGCAATCGGTGATGTTGAATGTTTTCAGGCTGCCGGAACGTACTGCATAAACCGAGCTGAACGTATCGCCCTGGCGGAACAGGTATTCGCCCTTTTTCAGTGGGCGGCTACGCTTGACGATGGCATCAAGTGCATTCAGGTCGTTCATTTCGAGTGACAATGGCAGGCATAGTGCTGCCAGGCTGCAATCTTTGCAGTGGGCCTGGTGTGTGCTGCGAACGCTGATAACTTCAGCCATATTTCTGGGTCTCTCGGCCGGTAATATATAAACGGATGCATATAGATTACCCCAGCCTATACAAAGCTGCCAGCCATGACTGGTTGAAAAGGCGGATCTTATTTCGGCCTGGAAGGGCTTTCGCTCCGGTAGCCGCGAGCCGGGGGCAGTTGATTGCCGGCCAGCGTCCGGATGTAGGGTTCCAGTGGGCTGTCGTTGCAAAAATACAGGCGCTCAAGCTGGCTGCTGGCGCCGGCACCCAGGCCCAGAACCGGGTGGGCGGAGCCGCTGATGCAATTGTCGGCCAGGCTGTCACAGTACTCGGTAAGCTCGTCGTCGGGCAGGACAAAGCAGCTGTGGGTTGCCTGGACGTAGCCGGCCTGCTTGAGGTAGGCGACCAGTGCCGCATCCGGCGGACTGTCGTACAGGGATTCGTCGGCGTGTTCAAGCACGATGCGGTCAGGTTGCAGGCGGGCCATTGCCTGCAGGCGCGGGCAGAGCCGGCCGGAGCCGTCGGGGCTATATCTGGCGCGCATGGTAATGGTGTTGAACTGCAGGGCGCGGGCTGCATCGTAAAGGCTTTCGGCCGCCTGGAAGCAGGGTTCGTTGCAGTTCAGGGTGATGCGGTTGAAGCCGGCGTCACGCAGCTTGCCCAGTGCGGCCCAGCTTGAGTGGCCAGGGGTGATGCCGATCGAGAACCAGGCGAAATTGTTTGATGGCAGTTGCAGGTGCTGGCGCAGTGCTGCAAACAGTTGCTGCAGTTGCTGCTGACTGAACAGGGCAACATCGCCATAAACGTGCAGCTGGTGCAACTGCGGGTTGTCCGGCAGGTGTTTGCAGGCCAGGCTGGTCTCGGCGAGCAGGGCATCGAGATAATGCCCGGCAGACAGCGGAGGCTGCAGCAGTTCCGTCGGCGGGATATGCAGCAGGATGATCAGGCCGGCATCGGCCAGCTGCAGGTTCTGCAGTGCCCGGTAGCGTTCGAATGCGCTGATTTCGACCATGCTGGCCTGTGCACAGGGGGCGCATGGCCGGGGAATGGCGCAAAAATTCTGCTCGCTGTATCTGCCTGTCCGCTGCGCAGCTTGGTTCATGCTTGATCCTTGACTGTCATCACCTCTGGTCCGGTACGGAGTATAAACAGTGGCAGATCACGGGTGCTTGACCTGTATCAAGCTGGTTACCGGGGGCGAGCCGCTCAGTGGCCGCCCATGAGCAGGTGCTGGTGGGGGCCGGGCAGGGTCCAGATGCCATACAGGATGATCAGGATGCCGGCGGTAGCGCGCACGCTGCGTTTGCGCAGGAAGTGTCCCAGCTTTTCTGCGGCAAGTCCCGAGGCGATGAGCACCGGCCAGGTACCCAGACCAAAGCAGAGCATCAACAGGGCGCCGAGTGCGGCGCTGCCCTGGCTGGCCGACCAGATCAGGGTGCTGTACACCAGTCCGCACGGCAGCCAGCCCCACAGGGTGCCCAGCAGCAGGGCGTGGCGGCGGCGACGCAGGGGCATGAAACGCCGGGCAAATGCCTGGATGGGTCGCCAGAAGTGCTGCCCCAGCTGTTCCAGGCGGGTCAGGCCGAACCACCAGCCAGCCAGGTAGAGGCCCATGCTGATCAACAGCAGGCCGGCCAGGATGCGCAGAATATTGGCTGCCGGGCTCTGATCGATGGCCCAGCCGGCCAGACCGAAGAGAAAGCCGGCCAGGGCATAGCTGAGAATGCGGCCCAGATTGTACAGTACCAGATACTGGAGCTTGCGCTGTTGCTGATCGGCGGGAATGGCCATGCCCAGCGCCCCCATCAGGCCGCCACACATGCCGAAGCAGTGACCGCCGCCGAGCAGGCCCAGGGTGAAGGCGGACAGCAGCAGAGGCAGGAGTTCAGTCATCGGCCGGCCTGCTTTCGTTGTCGCGGTTGCCCTTGTCGGCAAAGGGCTCGGTGTCGTCAAACAGGATGCTGTGGGCCGGACTGTCCAGATCGTCGAACTGGCCGCTGTTGACGGCCCAGAAGAACAGCCAGATGGCGAGGCCGACTATGACCATGGCCACCGGGATCATGATATAGAGTGCAGCCATGCGAGATGTCTCCTGTGTAGGTGTGAGCGGCTTGCCGGTTGACTGCAAACAACGAACCGTATGCAAGCGTTTCTTGTTGCTGCGCAACAGAGTCAGGCCAGCGGGCGGGACAGACGGGTCAGGCGCATGGCGTTCAGGACCACCAGCAGAGAGCTGATGGACATGCCGATGGCGGCCCAGCCCGGAGTGACCCAGCCAATGGCGGCAAAAGGGATGACCAGGCCATTATACAGCGTTGCCCAGGCCAGGTTCTCGATAATGATGCGGCGGGTTTTGCGGGCCACGTCCAGGGCATCGACCAGGCTGCCCAGCCGGTTGGAAAGCAGGATGGCATCGGCACTGGTTTTGGCCAGGTCGGTGGCGCTGCCCATGGCAATGCTGATGTCGGCAGCGGCCAGTACCGGCACATCATTGACACCGTCACCCAGCATCAGTACGCGATGCCCCTTGTCGTGCAGTTCTTGCAGGACGGCCAGCTTGTCGGCAGGGGTCAGTCCGCCGCGGGCATCGTTGATGCCGAGTGTGGCAGCCACTTCCTGCACCATCGGCGAGCTGTCACCGGACAGCAGCAGAGTGTTCCAGCCCCTTTTTCGGCAGGCTGCCAACAGATCCGGCGCGTCACTGCGCAGCTGATCATCGAGTGCAAACCATGCCAGCGGTCCTTGCTCATTCCCCAGTAGCAGCCACTGCCCCTGTGCCGTCGGCGGTTGTGGAACAGAACCGTGGCTCAGCGCGGCAACAAAATCGGGGCGGCCGATCCGCAGTTGCTGGCCGTCAACCATGCCCTCCAGTCCCATGCCGGCGGTATTGGTTACCTGGCTGGCGACCAGCGGGCTATGGCCGAAGGCACGGGCGATGGGATGTTCGGAACGGTTTTCCAGTGCGCTGGCGATGGCCAGCGCGCGGTCTGCATCCTGCCCGGGGAAAGGCCGGATATCTTTCAGGGTCAGGCGGCCCTCGGTGAGGGTGCCGGTCTTGTCGAAAATGACGGTATCAATATGCTTGAAGCTTTCCAGCACGTGCCCGCTGGTCAGCAACAGGCCCAGTTTGTGCAGGCTGCCGGTGGCGGCGGTGAGGGCGGTTGGGGTGGCCAGTGACAGGGCGCAGGGGCAGGTGGCAACCAGCAGTGACAGCACCACCCAGAAGGCGCGGCTGCTGTCGATGCTCAGCCAGGCCAGGCCTACCGCGGTGGCAATCAGCAAAACGCTGATCAGGAACCACTGGCCGACGCGGTCTGCAATCACTGCCAGGCGTGGTTTCAGTGACTGGGCCCGGTCCAGCAGGCGGACGATCGCCGATAGGCGGGTGTCGTCACCCAGGGCATCGACCTGAAGAGTCAGCGGGCCTTCGACATTGAGCGTGCCGGCTGTGACATGATCGCCGGGGCTGCGTGGCAGGGGCAGATACTCACCGGTCAACAGGGACTCATCGACGCTGGAGCGCCCTTCCAGGATCCTGCCGTCGGCAGGAATCAGGTGCCCCGGGGGGACCAGCACGTGGTCAGCCAGCTGCAGTTCGCGCAGCAGGATGCGCTCGCTGTTGCCTTTGGCATCCAGTCGCAGGCAGGAGGCCGGCAACAGGTTGACCAGCTGGGCAGTGGCTGCTGCGGTGCGCTCGCGGGCGCGGCGCTCCAGATAACGGCCGGACAAGAGGAAAAAAGCGAACATGCCGGAGGCGTCGAAATACAGCTCGCCCTGGCCGGTAAAGGTTGACCAGATGCCGGCGACATAGGCACCGGCGATGGCCAGCGAGACGGATACGTCCATGGTCAGGTGCCGGGTGCGGATGTCGCGAATGGCACCGTGGAAAAACTCGGTACTGCAGTAAAAAATGATCGGCGTGGTCAGGATCAGGCTGACCCAGCGCAGCAGGCCGTCCATGCCGGGCGACAGGTCGATATTGAATTCCGGCCAGGTAGCCATGGAGGCCATCATCACCTGCATCCACAGCAAGCCGGCGACACCCAGTTTGCGCAGGGCCCGGCGATTGGCGTGGGCCAGTTGTTCTGTCACCTTGTCCGCTTGCCAGGGGTGAGCGGCATAGCCGATCTTGCGCAGGCTCTGCATCAGTTCCGACAGTGGCAGGCGGCTGGCGTCCCAGCGTACGTGCAGGCGATGGTTCGACAGGTTTAGATCGGCACTGCTGACACCGGGCAGTCTGGCCAGGTGCCTTTCAATCAGCCAGCCACAGGCGGCGCAGGTGATGCCCTCGATCAGTAACCGGGTATCGCTGAGCTCGCCATCGGACTGGACGAAAGGGTCCTGCACGTCGGGGCGGTCATAGAGTTTCAGCTCGTCGGGAATCAGCCCGGGCAGGGCATCGGGGTTGGTTGAGGACTCGCTGCGATGCTGGTAGTAGCTCTCCAGACCGTTATCAACAATGGCTTCGGCAACTGCCTGGCAACCCGGGCAACAGAAGTTGCGCTGGCTGCCGAGCACGGCGGTGTGAAAGCGGCTGCCGGGTGGAACCGGCAGGCTGCAGTGATAACAGGGTTGCGGAGAAGACATCGGGATGCGGCCGTCAGGGCATGCCTCAGAGGGCTTCGCCCAGCTCGACAGGCTGGCCGGGGCTCAGTTCTTCCTCTTCAAACAGGCGCCAGTCATGACCCTCTTCAGCGCCCAGCAGTTCGACAAAGCGGCGGCCGCTGATCTCTTCGGTCAGCAGTCCGCGATACTGGCCGGCAAGCTGGCCGGGTTGCAGTACGATGCGGCGGTCACGCTCGGGCTGGGTGGGGGAGATCAGGTTGAGTACCAGCTGTTGCGGCTGGCTCATGCCCTGCAGCTCCAGCAACACCTCGCCGCGCTCGCTGTCCAGCACCAGCAGTGCCTGCATGTTGAGCTTGACTGCCAGGCGCTCGCGCTCCAGCGAGGTGTTGATGCCTTTGCCGGCATCGTAGTAGTTGTCTACCACCATGCTCGGCTGGTTATTGATGGCGATGGTCAACAGCGACAGACCGAGCACTACCGAGGAGCCCAGGATGCCCAGCACGAACCAGGCCCAGGGTTCCTTGTACCAGCGGCTGCTTGTTTGCGCGGTCTGTTGCATGACGGGTATTCCTCTTGTTTAACGGATGACGGGGCCGGTGAAGGTGGATTTGGACGAGCGGGAAATGCTCTGGTCGTCCACCGACTGGATGGTGAATTCGATCTTGTTGGTGCTGGAACCGATGTTTTCCGGATCAACCGAAACTGAAACCGGTGCGGAGAAGATCTCCCCGGCCTGTACCTCGAAGTTCTGCTTGCCTTCCAGTGTGATGCCGGACAGGCCGCTGGCTTCCAGCACATAGGTGTGGGCGTGCTGGTCCTTGTTGATGATGCGCAGCAGGTAGACGTTCTCGATGCGGCCGGACATGTTCTCGCGGTAAGGGATGCGGTCCTTGATCACGTTCAGCTCGACCAGTGTGCGATTGAAAACGGTATAGGAGAACAGGCTGATCATGATCAGCAGGGCCGCCGCATAACCAACCAGGCGTGGACGCAGCAGTTTGGTTTTTTCACCGGACAGGTTGTGCTCGGTGGTGTAACGGATCAGGCCCTTTTCGTAGCCCATCTTGTCCATGACCTCGTCACAGACGTCGATACAGGCGGCGCAGCTGACACAGGCAATCTGCAGGCCGTCACGGATGTCGATGCCGGTCGGGCACACTTGCACGCACAGGGTACAGTCGATGCAGTCGCCCAGGCCTTCGGCCTTGTAATCGGCGGTTTTTTTGCGGGCACCACGGTTTTCACCGCGCTTGGCATCGTAGGAAACGATCAGGGTGTCCTTGTCGAACATCACGCTCTGGAAGCGGGAGTAGGGGCACATGTGGATGCAGACCTGTTCGCGCAGGAAGCCGGCAGCCAGATAGGTCATGACGGTGAAGAATCCGACCCAGAAATAGGCCCAGCCATTGGCCTGGCCGGTCAGCAGGTCCATCGGCAGTTCGCGGATCGGGGTGAAGTAGCCGACAAAAGTCAGCCCGGTGACCAGACCGATCAGCAGCCACAGGCTGTGTTTGGCAAAGCGGCGCAGGAATTTTTCCAGCGACATCGGGGCCTTGTCCAGTTTGATGCGCTTGTTGCGGTCACCTTCGGTGACTTTTTCCACCCACATGAAGATCCAGGTCCAGGTGGTTTGTGGGCAGGCATAGCCGCACCAGACGCGGCCGGCATATACGGTGACGAAAAACAGGGCAAAGGCGGAAATGATCAGCAGCCAGGACAGCAGCATGAAATCCTGGGGCCAGAAGGTGGCGCCAAATACATAGAATTTGCGCTCTGGCAGGTTCCACCAGACGGCCTGGTGGCCATCCCAGTTGAGCCAGGCGGTACCCAGAAAGAGTAAAAAGAGGAAAGCACCCACATACATGCGTACCGTCCGGAACAGCCCGGTGAAGGCGCGGGTGTGAATCTTTTCGCGTTTTGCGTACAAGTCACCGCCTTGTGTGGGCGGTGTAACGTTCTTGACGGGTATTTGATTGCTCATGTTTGTGCCTTGTATGGATTACTAGCATGCTCTGTCGGTAGTATACCGGCCGGAACAGGTTTGTTCACCCTTGAAATGATACGCCCATACAAGAAAAACAAGGCTGCGGCAAAGTGCCGCCGCAGCCGTTTTCAGGTGACATCAGTCTCTGGACAGTCCATAGACGTAGGCTGCGAGCAGGTGGACCTTGTCGTTGCCGAGGAACTCCTGCTGTGGCGGCATGACGCCGGTGCGGCCGTAGCGTACGGTCTGCTGGATCTGTGTCAGGCTCTGGCCATAGATCCAGCCGCCGGGTGATGTC
>WPCI01312821.1_pt1 | contig 17653 bp, 17 predicted proteins | sample 5399871 | NCBI WGS metagenome assembly WPCI01 (sample SAMN12869469, study PRJNA574797) | sludge metagenome | isolation source: wastewater treatment of pH7 | place: China:Beijing | collected 2019-05-20 | reverse complement strand
TCACGCTGCGCCACGCCGAAGCCGTGCGCGCCTTCCTTGCCGGTCCCGGGCGCGACCTGCCGCCGCCGGCGGTGATCGGCTTTCATGGCCAGACGGTGCTGCACCGTCCCGAAATCGGGCTGACGGTACAACTCGGCGATGGGGCGCTTTTGGCACGCGAGACCGGCATTCCCGTCGTTTCCGACATGCGCGCCAACGACATGGCACATGGCGGGCAGGGGGCTCCGCTGGTGCCGGCCTATCATGCCGCGCTTGCACGCGGGCTTGATGCCGGCCGCTTCCCCGTTGCCTTCGTCAACATCGGCGGCATTTCCAACATCACCTTCATCGCCCGCACCGGCGATCCGGTCGCGTTCGACAGCGGTCCCGGCAACGCGCTGATCGACCAGTGGGTGCAGGCGCGGGCAGGCATTCCCTACGATGCCGGTGGCCGCATCGCCCGGGAGGGAGCGGTCGACGAGGCTGTCGCCGGGGCCTACCTCGAAAAACCGTTCTTTGCGCGTCCGGGGCCCAAATCGCTCGATCGCGGCGATTTCACCCTGGCCGAAGCGCAAGGGCTTGAACTGCATGATGGCGCGCGCACGCTTGCCGCCGTCTCCGCCCGCGCCATCCTGATGGCAGTCGCCATCCTTCCGGCAAGACCGAAAACCTGGATCATCTGCGGCGGCGGCCGGCACAATGCCGCGATCATGGACGAACTTGCCGCCAGCGCCGAGGCCGCCGGAGGCGAGGCCGTCGCGGCGGAAGCCGCCGGCTTCGATGGCGATGCGATGGAAGCGGAAGCCTGGGCTTATCTGGCGGTGCGTTCGCTCAACGGCCTGGCGCTGACCTTTCCGTCGACCACCGGCTGCCGGGCTTCCGTGACCGGGGGCGTGGTGGCGCGGCCATAGGGTGTTCCCGACGATCCAACCCCGCCAGACGGCTGCAACCTCCGCCGGAAATGTTTAGCGAATGCGCTTGGGCTTGGCCTCGGTGAGCTCGCCGTTCAGGCGCCGGTCGATGTAGTCGGAGCAGGTGCCGATCAGCTCGTCCATGTGGTCGGGAAAGAAGTGGTTGGCGCCCGGAATCGTCTTCTGGGTGATGACGATGCCCTTCTGGTGATGCAGCTTGTCGACCAGGCCCATGACATCCTTCGGCGGCGCCACCTTGTCGGCATCGCCGTGCACGATCAGGCCGGACGACGGGCAGGGCGCCAGGAACGAGAAATCATAGATGTTGGGCTGCGGCGCCACCGAAATGAACCCCTCGATTTCCGGGCGGCGCATCAGCAACTGCATGCCGATCCACGCCCCGAAGGAGTAGCCGGCCACCCAGCAGGTCTTGGAATCGGGATGCAGCGACTGCACCCAGTCGAGCGCCGAGGCCGCATCGGACAATTCGCCCATGCCGTGATCGAATTCGCCCTGGCTGCGGCCGATTCCGCGGAAGTTGAAGCGCAGCGTGGTGAAGCCGCGCTTCTGGAACATGTAGAACAGGTCATAGACGATGCGGTTGTTCATGGTGCCGCCGAACTGCGGGTGCGGATGCAGCACGATGGCGATCGGCGCGCTCTTGTTGGCCGAGGGCTGGTAGCGCCCCTCGAGCCGACCGGCCGGGCCGTTGAATATGACTTCGGGCATCGTGATCCTCGTTCCTGCCGTGCCAGCCTTGACCAGCGCCGGGGCGCACCTTAGGTTTAGAACCGTTCTAAAAAAGCGGCAGAGATGTCCGCGAGCGGCTAAATAGGATAAGGCCTCCGCGATTTTCAAGGAAAATGCGACAGGGCCAGGCTGCAACAGAGGGAATCAATCCGGGCATGCATGCCACGCGCGCCTATCTCGACTGGAATGCATCGGCGCCGCTCAATGAAGCGGCGCGGTCGGCGTTCGTCGGCGCGGCGGGGCTGGCCAATCCATCCTCGGTGCATGCGGAAGGACGCGCAGCCCGCGCTGCTGTCGAGCGCGCACGCGGCGAGGTGGCGGCCTTGTGCGCGGCCGTACCCGCGAACGTGACGTTCGTGTCCGGCGCCTCGGAAGCCGCCGCCACGCTTCTTTCTCCCGAATGGCGGTTTGCCCGGTCGCGGCTGCGGTTTTCACGCCTCTACATGAGCGCGACGGAACATCCGGCAGTGCTGTCGGGCGGTCGGTTCGCGCCCGACACGGTCACCCGCATTGGCGTTGATGGCGACGGGCTGCTTGTTCTGCCGGCGCTGGAGGCGGCACTGGCCGCGCATGACCGCGATGACGGGTTGCCGCTGGTTGCCGTTCACCTTGCCAACAATGAAACCGGGGTCATCCAGCCGATCGCCGCGATCGCGGCAATCGTGCAGGGCGCCGGCGGACGGCTGATTGTCGACGCAGCGCAAGGCGGCGGTCGCCTTTCACTCGATATTTCAACGCTTGGCGCGGATTTTCTCATCCTGTCTTCGCACAAGATCGGCGGGCCGAAGGGCGCGGGCGCCATCGTCGCCGCATCCGACCTGCTGGTGCCGGTGGCGCTGATCGGAGGCGGCGGGCAGGAAAAGGGCCGGCGCGCCGGCACCGAGAACGTGCCGGCCATTGCCGGATTTGGTGCGGCGGCAGGCGTGGCGGCCGGTGATCTGGCCGAAGCAACGCGGATTTCGGCGTTGCGCGACCGGTTTGCCGGGACCCTGCGCGACCGCCTGCCGGATGCGCTGATCCTCGGGCATTCAGCACCGCGTCTGTGCAATACGCTGGCTTTCCAGCTCCCCGGCGTGAAGGCCGAGACCGTGCAGATCGCCTTTGATCTCGCCGGCGTCTCGGTCTCTGCCGGCGCGGCCTGTTCGTCGGGCAAGACCGCACGCAGCCACGTTGCCGATGCGATGGGGTTCGATGGCGAACTCGGCGCGGTGCGCGTCTCCATCGGTCCCGCGACCGGCGAGGCGGAACTCAAGGCCTTTGATCGGGCGCTGGCGGGCCTTGCGGCGCGCCGTCGCGCCGCTTGAGGCCGGACTATCGCTTGGGCTGAAACCCGTCTATGGGTTTCGGCCAGACGACTGCAACTGCCGGGCCTTGACCCCGGCGTGGATGGAGTACGCCTATGCCTGCCGTCGACAGGACGATCGAGCAGGTCCGCGAACTTGACGTGGACCAGTACAAGTACGGTTTCGAGACGCTCATCGAATCCGACAAGGCCCCTCCCGGCCTGTCGGAGGACATCATCCGTTTCATCAGCCACAAGAAGAGCGAGCCGGACTGGATGCTCGAGTGGCGGCTGGAGGCCTATCGCCGCTGGCTGACCATGGAGGAGCCCACCTGGGCGCGCGTCGACTATCCCGAGATCGATTTCCAGGCGATCAGCTACTACGCGGCGCCGAAGGGCCAGACCGGGCCGAAGTCGCTGGCCGAAGTCGATCCGGAGTTGCTGCGCACCTACGAGAAGCTGGGCATTCCGCTGAAGGAACAGGAAATCCTTGCCGGCGTGCGCAAGGCCGGCGAGCCTTCGCCGTCCGATGGTGAGGCCCTCGACAATGTCTACAAGTCCGGGCGCGTGGCGGTTGATGCCGTGTTCGACAGCGTGTCGGTGGTCACCACCTTCAAGGAGGAGCTGAAGAAGGCGGGCGTGATCTTCTGCTCGATCTCCGAAGCCATCCGCGAGCATCCCGATCTGGTGCGGAAATATCTCGGCTCGGTCGTTCCGCCGACCGACAATTACTATGCCACGCTCAACACCGCCGTCTTCACCGACGGTTCGTTCGTGTTCGTGCCCAGGGGCGTGCGCTGCCCGATGGAGCTGTCGACCTATTTCCGCATCAATGAGAAGAACACCGGTCAGTTCGAGCGCACGCTGAGCATTGCCGAGGAGGGGGCCTATGTCTCCTACCTCGAGGGCTGCACCGCGCCGCAGCGCGACGAGAACCAGTTGCATGCCGCCGTGGTCGAGCTGATCGCGCTCGACGACGCCGAGATCAAGTATTCCACGGTCCAGAACTGGTATCCGGGCGACAAGGACGGCAAGGGCGGCATCTACAATTTCGTCACCAAGCGCGGCGACTGCCGCGGCCGAAATTCCAAGATCTCGTGGACGCAGGTGGAGACCGGCTCGGCGATCACCTGGAAATATCCCTCCTGCATCCTGCGCGGCGACGGCTCGAAGGGCGAGTTCTATTCGATCGCGGTTTCGAACGGCCGCCAGCAGGTCGACAGCGGCACCAAGATGATCCATCTCGGCAAGAACACGGTCAGCCGGATCATTTCCAAGGGCATCTCGGCCGGCCGTTCCAACAACACCTATCGCGGCCAGGTGAGCGTGCATCGCAGGGCTGCCGGCGCGCGCAACTTCACCAATTGCGATTCGCTGCTCATCGGCAACGACTGCGGCGCCCACACCGTGCCCTACATCGAGGCGAAGAACGCTTCAGCCAAGCTCGAGCACGAGGCGACGACCTCGAAGATTTCCGAGGACCAGCTGTTCTACGTGATGCAGCGCGGTGTCCCGCAGGAGGAGGCGATCGCGCTGATCGTCAACGGCTTCGTCAAGGAAGTGCTGCAGGAGCTGCCGATGGAGTTCGCGGTCGAGGCGCAGAAACTGATCGGCATCAGCCTCGAAGGGAGCGTCGGGTGATGGCCGAAAAGTTTGATTCCAATTCTTCTGCCGGCAGTCTTATGGAGGCCATTGCCCTCGGATTTTGCTCTGGAAATCTTGAAGATTTCCCAAATCAGGACGAAATAGACATCGAGGAATTGGATTTTAGTGTCGACAGCCTCAAGCATATCGAAAATTATTTAGATGTTGTGCGAAAAAAATCTTTACGCAGAGTTCAATTTGGAAAACGAGAATTTGAATCCCTTGAGCAGGGGTCGCAGTTTGCGCTTGTTTTGCGAATTGGTGCTTACTTGGGAGAAGTCATTCGCAGGCATGCCAAGAAAAAATACGAGTGGAAAAAATACGAGGAAATTGTTGTGGATGTGGAGAAAATAAGAGAAGCAATAGGCGACAAACCGTCTCTTGTGACATCATACGTCCTTTCATCAAAAAGAAATGAAGCTTGGTTCCCATTGAACAGAATCGTAAAATATTTAACAGATGGCAGTGATGATTCAATTGTTGGTTTCGCCAAAGTTGCAATTAACCCGGATGTATCGCTAGGGAAGCAATAATGACGCATTTTTTTACTAAGGAATTTTATAGGGCGCCGAAGGAAGAAGCGATCGCGCTGATCGTCAACGGCTTCGTCAAGGAAGTGCTGCAGGAGCTGCCGATGGAGTTCGCGGTCGAGGCGCAGAAACTGATCGGCATCAGCCTTGAAGGGAGCGTCGGATGACATCTCCCGTAATGAACATTGCGGATGTGCCGCTGCGCGACACCGGCAACGGCAAGGGCTTCAAGGCCAGGACCGGGCCGTTCGCCCATCGCATCGGCTCGAACGGTCTCGGCGTCATGCTGACGGTGGTCGAGCCGGGCAACAAGGCCTTCCCGTTCCATGTCCATCATCGCAATCACGAGCTGTTCGTCATCCTGGAAGGCGAGGGCACCTACCGGTTCGGCAACGAGCGCATCCCGGTGAAGGCCGGCGATGTGTGCGCTGCCCCCGCCGGCGGCCCCGACAAGGCGCACCAGCTCATCAACACCGGCACGACCACGCTCCGATATCTCGGCATCTCCACCAGGGAGGACACCGAAGTGGTCGAGTACCCGGACTCCGGCAAGTTCGCCGCCATCAGCCGCTTCGACTGGGGCAACCCGGCGGCTGGCGGCATCCGCTATGTCGGCAGGAAAGACAACAGCCTCGATTATTACGACGGCGAGGAATGAGGGAACCATGCTTGAGATCAAGAACCTGCACGCCCGCATCGCCGACACCGGCACGGAGATCATCCGCGGGCTGAACCTCACGGTGAACAAGGGCGAGGTCGCCGCCATCATGGGCCCGAACGGGTCCGGCAAGTCGACGCTCTCCTACGTGATCGCCGGGCGCGAGGACTATGAGGTCACGGATGGCGACATCCTGTGGAACGGCGAGAGCATCCTGGACATGGATGCGGCCGAGCGCGCCGCCAAGGGCGTGTTCCTCGCCTTCCAGTACCCGATGGAAATCCCGGGCGTCGCCACCATGGAGTTCCTGAAGGTGGCGATGAACGCGCAGCGCAAGGCGCGCGGCGAGGAGCCGCTGAAGGTGCCGGACTTCCTCAAGCGCGTGAAGGCGGCCGCCGCATCGCTGTCGATGAACATGGACATGCTGAAGCGTCCGCTCAATGTCGGGTTCTCCGGCGGCGAGAAGAAGCGCGCCGAAATCCTGCAGATGAAGCTGCTGGAGCCGACACTGTGCGTGCTCGACGAAACCGATTCCGGCCTCGATATCGACGCGCTCAAGATCGTCGCAGATGGCGTCAACGCGCTGCGTTCGCCCGATCGCGCGGTGATCGTCATCACCCACTACCAGCGGCTGCTCGACCATATCGTGCCCGACACGGTGCATGTGCTCTACAAGGGCCAGGTCATCAGGACCGGCGACAAGTCGCTGGCGCTCACGCTGGAAAAGGAAGGCTACGCGCAGATCACCGGCGAGGCGGCCTGACATGGGCATGACCGTGAAACCGCCCCTGAACGCGGCCGAAATGGCGCTCGTGTCCGCGGCGCGCGAGGCTGCGGGGTCGCTGCCGGGCACGGTGGCGATCCACGAGTCGCGCGTCATCGCGGCCGAGCGCCTCGCCGCCGGCCTGCCGACCCGTCGGGTGGAGAGCTGGCACTACACCGACCTCAAGTCGCGGTTGCGCATTCCCGCAGCACTCGCCACCCCGGCGAAGGCACGGCCGGTCGTCGACGGCTCGACGGTGCTTGCCGTCAAGGATGGCGTCGCGGCGGCCGCGGCGATGCCGGAGGGCATGGTGGCGCGACGGTTTGCCGAAGCGCTCGCCGATGGCGCGGCAGCACCGCTGATGGCCGAACGGGGCGACGACGATGCGATCGGCCGTATTTCCGTGGCGCTCGCCGGCGACGGCTTCATGATCGAACTGGCGCCCGGTGCCGCACCGGCGTATCCGGTCGAGATCCAGATCCGGTCCGGCGCATTGGCGCACCAGCGGCTTGCCGCGCGGTTCGGCGCGGGTTCGCGCGCCATCGTGATCGAGCGGCAGATGGGCGGCGGACTGGCCACCACCGTCACCGACCTTGACCTTGCCGAGGGCGCCGTCATCGACTGGATCGTGCTGCAGGAGCGCGACGAGTCAGCGGTGCAGCTCGGGCAGGTCAATGCCCGGCTCGGCACCGACGCGAAACTGTCGCTGTGGCTGCTCAACGAGGGCGGCAAGTTGGTGCGCCAGGAAGCGCATGTGCGCTCCGCCGGCGAAGGCTCGTCATTCCGGTTGCGTGGCGTCAACCTGATCGCGGGCGACAGCCATGTCGACGTGACCATGACGCTGACGCACGAGGTGGAGAACACCGGGTCCACCGCCGTGGTGCGCAATGTCGTCACCGGGCGCGGCGAGGGGGCATTCCAGGGCATGATCCGCGTGGCGCAGGCCGCGCAGAAGACCGATGCGCGGATGGCTTGCAACACGCTGCTCCTGTCCGACGAAGCGTCCTTTTCGGCCAAGCCGGAGCTGGAGATCTTCGCCGACGACGTTGCCTGCGGCCACGGCGCCACGGTCGCCGAGATCGACCGCAACTTGTTGTTCTACCTGATGGCGCGCGGCATTCCGGAGAAGGAAGCGCGCGGGCTGCTGGTCAAGGCATTCGTCGCCGAGCTCATCGAGGAAATCGAGGACGAGGCCCTGGTGGAAGCATTCGAGAACCGGCTCTCGGCCTGGTTCACGGCGCATGGATGAAGCGATGAACGCAACCGCCACCCCCTTCGACGTCGAGGCGATCCGCCGGGATTTCCCGATCCTTGCGCGGGAGGTCTATGGCCGAAAGCTGGTCTACCTCGACAATGCGGCGTCGGCGCAAAAGCCCAGGGCGGTGATCGACGCGGTGACGCACGCCTACGAAAGCGAATATGCCAACGTGCATCGTGGCCTGCACTTCCTGTCCAACGCCGCCACCGATGCCTACGAGGCGGCGCGCGAGACGGTGCGCGCCTTTCTCAATGCCGGCTCGACCGACGAGATCGTCTTCACCAAGTCGGCGACCGAGGCAATCAACCTGGTGGCCTACGGTTTCGCCATGCCCCTGGTCGGGGAGGGTGACGAGATCGTGCTGACGCAGATGGAGCATCACTCCAACATCGTGCCGTGGCACTTCCTGCGCGAGCGGCAGGGGGCGAAGCTCGTCTTCGTGCCGGTCGGCGAGGATGGCAGCTTCGACCTCGATGCGTTCATGGCCAGCCTGTCGCCGCGGACGAAGCTGGTGGCGATCACCCACATGTCGAACGTGCTCGGGACGGTGACGCCGCTGAAGGAGATTGTCCGCATCGCGCACGAGCGGGGCATCCCGGTGATGGCCGATGGCAGCCAGGGGGCGGTGCATCTGCCGGTCGACGTGCGCGACCTCGATGTCGATTTCTACGCCATCACCGGACACAAGCTCTACGGCCCGTCCGGCATCGGCGCGCTCTATGGCAAGAAGGAACGGCTGGCGGCGATGCGCCCGTTCATGGGCGGCGGCGAGATGATCTTCGACGTCTCGGAGGATGGCGTCACTTACAATGATCCGCCGCACCGGTTCGAGGCGGGAACGCCGCCGATCGTGCAGGCCATCGGGCTCGGCGCGGCGCTGCGCTACATGATGGGGATCGGGCGCGAGGCGATCGCGGCGCACGAGTCCATGCTCGGCGCCTATGCGCAGGACCGGCTGTCGCGCATCAACTCGCTGCGCATCTTCGGCACGGCGCCCGGCAAGGGCGCGATCGTGTCGTTCGAGCTTCAGGGCATCCATGCCCATGATGTTGCCATGCTGATCGATCGGTCGGGCGTGGCAGTCAGGGCCGGCACGCATTGCGCGCAACCCCTGCTCAAGCGCTTCGGCGTCACCTCGACCTGCCGGGCGTCTTTTGCCATGTACAACACGCGCGCCGAGGTCGACGCGCTCGCCGAGGCGCTGGAGAAGGCGCGGAGTTTCTTCGGATGACCGAGATGGATGACACCAATCCCCGCGCCGACGACGAAGTCGTGGCGTCCTCAGCCATACCGCCGGAGGAGGTCGAGCGGCTCACCGACGACATCGTCGGGGCGCTCAAGACCGTCTATGACCCGGAGCTTCCGGCCGACATCTACGAACTCGGGCTGATCTATCGCATCGACATCGAGGACGACCGCTCGGTGAAGATCCGCATGACGCTGACGGCGCCCGGCTGTCCGGTTGCAGGCGAAATGCCCGGCTGGGTCCATGATGCCGTTGCCTCGGTCGAGGGCGTGTCGGGTGTCGACGTGGCCATGGTGTTCGATCCGCCGTGGACGACCGAACGCATGAGCGAGGAAGCCCGCGTGGCGCTCGGCTGGTACTGAACTCGCTTCCACGGCGAATAGCAGCAATTTTTCCGATTTCCTTCACCGCGAGTTTAAGCCGCGGTTGTAGCGTGCCGGCAAAAGGGATCTGGCATGCTTGAATTCTGTCGGAGATTTTGTTCCGACCGCGGCGGAAACTATTCGATGATGCTGGCGGTGCTTTCACTGCCGCTTCTCGCCGGTGTGGTGAGAACCGCTGACTATGCGCTGGCGTCGAAGTACAGGGCGGATCTCCAGGCGCTCGCGGATTCCGTGGCGCTCGCGTCCGTCAACGAATTGAAGGTTTCCGAAGCGGCCGGCAAGGCCGCAGGTGTGGCCACATACCAATCGGGGCTGCTGTCTCTCGGCCTGAATATTGTCGAGGAGAACCTGAAGCTCGATCTCGATTCGGTCGGCGATCTGGCGTCGCACGTCGAGATCACGGTTACATTCGAAGGGTTGTTCGGCAAGGTCTGGACGTTCAAGCCCGAGGTCGTGTTCGTGACCGCGGATGCCGAGTTGAAGTCGCGAACGTTTGAGCTCTCCGTCGCCACGGACCTGTCGCCGTCCATGGACAACACCGAAGTCAAGGCGCTCGTCAGTGCCGTCAGGACGCTGGCGACCGATGTTTTTGCGAAAGCGTCCGAAGTCCCGGTCCGCATGGCCTATGCGCCATTCACGCGCAATGTCGCGTTGCCCTCCTACGCCTCAGCCTGGGTTTCGGGAACCGGGACGTCAACGCCGGGACGGCTTTGTGTCGGGCCGCGTTCGACCAGCCTTGATGCAACCGATGCAACACCTTCGGCTGCCATATTCCCGGCATTCGCCGAATCGGCAACCTACTGCCCGCCGGAGATCATGCAGCCGCTGACCGCCGACAAGGCCGAGATCGATGCGGTCATCAGCAGCGTCGAGCTTCGCAAAGGGCCTTACCGTGGCACCGGGGTCTATGAAGGCCTGTCGTGGAGCTACCGGATCCTGAGCCCGGACTGGAAGGGCTTCTGGCCGGAAGCGGCAACCCCGGCTTCCTATGCCAAGGCAAAGAAGATTGCGCTGATCATGACCGATGGCTTCAACGACGCCTCGGTCGGCTACACCAAGACCGTCGCGGACAAGATCACGCTTGAAGCCTGCGACAACATGAAGAAGGACGGGATCGAAATCTACTTCGTCACGTTCAAGGTCACCGCAGATCTCGTCGCCCTGTACGAGAAATGCGCGACGTCGCCAGCGCATCTGATCGATTCCGCGGACGAGACCCAGCTCCAGAGCGCTTTCAATTCCATCACCAAGCGCATGTTTCAGGCGGGGCCCGTGTTGACGAACTGATCATCGGCCTACTGCCACGGCCTCGCGCATGGACGGATCGCCGCCGGCGAGTGTACCGTGCTTGCGAAAAGGCTTCCGTGCGACCATCTTAGGTAAACGCCACACCGTGTGGCGGCCGAAAGGGATGCACATGGGTCGATTCGCCATCATGACGCTGACCGAGCGCGCGGCGGCGCGCGTCAACGAGATCGTCGCCGATCGCGATGGCGCGGCCGGCGTCCGCGTCGGCGTAAAGAAGGGCGGCTGCGCCGGGATGGAATACACCATCGATCTGGTGACCGAGCCCGACGCAAGGGACGATCATGTCGAGCGCGACGGTGCGCATGTCTGGGTGTCGCCGGCGGCCACCCTCTACCTTCTCGGAACGGAGATGGATTTCGAGGCGACGACACTGCGGACCGGTTTCGTCTTCAACAACCCCAACCAGACTTCGGCCTGCGGCTGCGGGGAATCAGTGGAACTGAAGCCCGCGGATCTCAAGGCGCTGGCGGACGCGCGATCGGGCGCCTGAGGGCGGCTCGATGTCGGGTGGCCAGGTGCTGCGTTTCCTCATCATCGACGATCACCCGCTGTTCCGCGAGGCGTTGCAGAGCGCCGTGGAACTGGCATGGCCGGACTCCGCCACCGTCGAAACCGCGTCGCTCAACGAGGCGGTCGCCGTGCTGGAGGCCGATCCGTCCTTTGATCTCGCCCTGCTGGACCTCAACCTGCCGGGTGTGCGCGGGATCGACGGCCTGATGCTGTTGCGCGCCCGGTTCCCGCGCCTGCCGGTGGTGGTGGTGTCCGGCCACGAGGACTCCGCGATCGTCAGGCGGGTCGCCGCGCTCGGCGCTTCGGGGTTCGTGCCGAAGTCGACGCGCAAGGCGGAGCTTGCCGATGCCATCCGGCGGGTGCTCAACGGCGAAGTCGTGCTGCCGGCTGGCCATGCGGTCGCTGATGACGATGCCGAGCGGCGGGAAAAGTCGACGCTGCTGCAACGCTTCGCCACGCTCACGCCGCAGCAATTCCGTGTGCTGGGCATGTTGCGCGACGGCAAGCTCAACAAGCAGATCGCCTGGGAGCTTCAGGTCGGCGAAACGACGGTGAAGGCGCATGTGTCGGAAATCCTGCGCAAGCTCGGTGTCGCCAGCCGCACCCAGGCGGTGATCGAGGCATCGAAGCTGTCGGGCGCCGATCTCGGTTCGCTCGAGTCGGGCCTGGGGTCCGGATAGCGGCACGCCGGACAGGCGCTGTTCACAACAGGCCGGGGAAATTGGAAGGCCTGGTGTCGGCTTCGACGCCGGGGGCCAGCATGTGCGTCATCAACGCGCGCAATTGCGCCGGCTTGAACGGCTTGAACACCAGCTCAGCCTGAAGTGCTGCGGCGACGGCCGCGGTTTCGGCCGTCGGTTCGGCGGTTGCCATGATTGCCGGCACCGTGCGCCCGAGCCGCGCCCGCAAGGCCGTGACGACCTCGGAGCCGAGTTCGCCCTGGTCGAGGTTCTGGTCGGCGACGATCAGGTCGGGCGTCCAGGCGGTGTCGTCGGTGACGGCGCGTGCCCGTTCCATGCCGTTGGCGCAGCGCACCGAGCATCCCCACCCGCGCAGCAGCGCGCGCATGGCGTCCACCACGAACGGATCGTTCTCGACCAGAAGCACCCGCCGGCCGGACAGGATGGCCCCGGCAGGCTGTGCCGGCTGGCGTTCGGTCGGCGTCGTGCCGGCCAGTGCAGGCCCGAGCGTCAGGCGGAAGTGCGTGCCGCGACCTGGCCGCGAGGACAGGTCGAGGCGATGCCCGAGCGCGGCGACGAGGCGGCGCACGATCGACAGGCCGAGACCGAGACCGCCGTCATCGCCGATGCCTGCGCGGTTGCCGCGGTGGAATTCCTCGAACACGTTGGCAAGTTCGGCTTCCGGGATGCCGACGCCGCTGTCGATGACATCGATGACGACCCGCCCGCCGCGTTCGCGCACCGCGACCAGAACGCCGCCGGTCTCGGTGTAGCGCACCGCGTTGGCGATCAGGTTCTGCAGGATGCGGATCAGCATGGTGCGGTCGGAGAGCACGGCAAGCGGACGGATGCGCGTCAGCAGGCGCAGGCCGCGGGCGGCCGCCAGCGGCCGGAAGTCCGCGATCAGCGAACTGACCAGCGGCGACAGCGTCACCGTGCCGAGGTCGGGCACCACGGCGCCGGCATCAAGGCGCGAAATGTCGAGCAGCGTGCGCAGCAGATCGTTCATCATGTCCAGCGAACGCTCGACCTGGGCGACAAGCTCGCGGCCCTTGTCGGTGGTCTGCAGGTCGGCGAGCGCCGAAACGGTCAGTTGCGCGGCGTGGAGCGGCTGCAGCACGTCGTGGCTGGCGGCTGCCAGAAAGCGGGTCTTCAGCGCATTGGCCTTTTCCGAGATCTCCTTCTGCCGGCCCAGTTCGGCGTTGGAGCGCTCGAGCGTGCGCAAGGTCGCGGTGAGTTCGTCGGTGCGTCGGCGCACCTGTCCTTCCAGCGAAATCGCGGTCTGGAACAGCGAGAACGCGTTGCGGCTCTGGTCCATGGCGCGTTCGACGCGATTGACCAGCGCCTCGTTGATGCGCTGGAGCCGGTCCACATCGTCGATCCGGTAGGTGCTCATGGCTGCTCCGACGGGTCGGCTCCGAAGGCAATGCCGGTGAAGGTCTGGTTCAGGTGCATGGAGATGTACTGCTCGCCATAGGTATTGAAGCCGACGACGCGGTTCGACCGGTAGATTTCCGAGATCGCCGCCGTGACCTGGCGGTTGCGTGCATCGATCTGGCGCAGCACGCAGTCGAAACCGATGACGAGATCGATTCCGCCGAGGTGGGCGTTGACGGCGTCGAAGGCGGCGCGGGTCGTGCGCGCCATGCCGGTCGGCTCGGCGACCGTCAGCACGATGCCGTCGTCGATGGCGCAGAAGAAGGTCAGCGAGCCGTCCGGGTTCATCTTCTGCACCGAACGGCAATAGTATTCGCCGCCCACCCGCACCACGAGCGGGTGCGAGGCGAAGGACAGCGGTGACAGCGAGCCGGGTTCCATGCCGATGATCCGGGCATATTCCGCCGCGGCGGGCGCCGCATTGAATTCGTGCACGATGCGCCGTTCCGGATCGGATCGGGTGACGACAAGCTTGTCGGCCGTGGGCACGAAATTGTCCGTCTTGAAGATGTGGAAGGGGACCCGCGTCTCGAACAGCATCAGGATGGCGCTGTTGGCGGCGAGGTCGCCGTCCAGGATGAGGTTGGTCTCGCTGAACTCCATGTTGTCGCCGGCCGATCCGCCAAGGAGCGGGATGTCGTCGAGGCCCCAGTGCAACGCCGCCGTCGCGGTCTCCTCGGCAAATGACAGGCCGTCGATGAGGCACAGCGCGAACCGGCCGGCCGTCAGGTCGGGCGAAGCGGCGAGAAAGCCGCGCTTGGCTTCCGACACAGTGGCGACGATGCGTTCGAAACCGGCGGACGCGATGTCGGCAATGCGGGTGGTGGCAACGCGAAAGCGCGCGGCGGCAAAGACCAGCGCGACGAGGTGCCCCTCGGTGAGGCCGTCCGGGGTGATTTCCCCGGCGGTCGAGCAGGCGGCCCAGGCGACGCCGGGACAGGCAGCGCGCATGTGCGATACGATCGACGCGGCTGCAAACCGGTTGCGCGAGAAGAACAAGCAGACAAAATCGCCGCTGGTGGCGACATCGCCGAGGTCTCGCCAGAAGCCGTCCTGGCCATCGGCATCCGTTGACAGGGCGATGATGCCGCACGCGGGGCGCGCAGCGTGCAACTGTTCCACCCGCCATTCCTCCCAGACCGGTGCGCCGCCATCTTCTTCCATGCCGGGGGGAGGGGTTCAAGTGCCCTGTTCACGGGCGCGCCGCGCCGGGGATCGCGGCCGGGCGTGGCGGCGTCTGACCGAAAGTACTGTTTACTTCCGCCGACCCGCTTTTCATGGTGTTCTATCGGGAGGAGACCGCACCGGCCAGTGCCGGCGCGGAGATCAAGTTTGCGGAGGAGAACGGCCAATGTCGCGTGTTGAAATGACGGTGAATGGGCGGCGCGTATCCGGCGATGTCGAAGACCGGACGCTGCTCGTGCATTTCCTGCGTGAGAATCTGGGACTGACCGGTACGCATGTCGGTTGCGACACGTCGCAGTGCGGCGCCTGCGTCGTGCATGTCGACGGCAAGGCGGTGAAGTCGTGCACCATGCTGGCCGCCCAGGCGTCCGGCTCGACGGTCGTCACCATCGAGGGCATTGCCGCCGGCGCGGACCTGCATCCGGTCCAGGCCGCCTTCAAGGAGCATCATGGCCTGCAGTGCGGGTTCTGCACGCCAGGCATGATCATGGCAGCCACCGACATGATCGCGCGCCATGGCGCCGGCAATCTGACCGAAGCGATCGTGCGTGCCGAACTGGAAGGCAATATCTGCCGCTGCACGGGCTATCACAACATCGTCAAGGCGATCCTTTCGGCATCCGACGCCATGGCCAAGCCCGCCAAGGCAAAGGCCAAGGCCAAGGCCGCCTGACAAACGCAAGCGCGCGGCGGCGGGCCACGAGGTCCGGTCCGTTCGCGCATGACATCTGACCGACGAATTCTCAGGGAGGAATTTCGATGGGCATTGAAGGCATCGGAGCACGGGTCTCGCGCAAGGAAGACCGCCGCTTCATCACCGGCGCCGGCCGCTACACCGACGACATGGTCGTCGCGGGCATGAAGGCAGCCGCCTTTGTCCGCTCTCCGCACGCACACGCCGAGATCAGGAAGATCGATACCAAGCGGGCGCTCGCCATGCCTGGCGTGATCGCGGTGCTGACGGGCAAGGAACTGAAGGCCGACGGAATCGGCAATCTCATCTGCGGCTGGATGATCCATTCCAAGGACGGCACGCCGATGAAAATGGGCGCCTGGTCCCCGCTGGCGACCGACCGCGCGCGCTATGTCGGCGACACGGTCGCCGTCGTGGTCGCGGAGACGCGAACCCAGGCCCGCGATGCGGCCGAGGCCGTCGATGTTAGCTGGAAGCCGCTCAAGGCGGTCAGCGGGGCGGTCGACGCGCTGAAGAAGGGCGCGCCGCAGATCCATCCGGAAGCCGAGGGCAATCTCATCTATGACTGGGAGATCGGCGAGGCGGCCAAGACCGACAAGGCGATCAAGGATGCCGCGCATGTCACGCGCATGCACATCGTCAACAATCGTCTGGTGCCGAACGCGATGGAGCCGCGCGCGGCACTCGCCGTCTATGACAAGGCGGAAGACCACTACACGCTGTGGACCACCTCGCAGAATCCGCATGTGGCGCGCCTGGTGCTTTCGGCGTTCTACAATGTGGCGCCGGAAAACAAGCTGCGCGTGATCGCGCCCGATGTCGGCGGCGGGTTCGGATCGAAGATCTACATCTATCCGGAAGAGATCGTCTGCCTCTGGGCATCGAAGAAGACCGGCGTGCCGGTGAAGTGGACGGCCGACCGCACCGAGAGCTTCCTGTCGGATGCGCATGGCCGCGACCATGTCTCCGAAGTGACGATGGCGTTCGACAAGAACAATCGCATCACCGGGCTGAAGGTGGACACGATCGCCAATCTCGGCGCCTACATGTCGCTGTTCTCGTCGTGCGTGCCGACCTATCTCTACGCCACGCTGCTGTCGGGCCAGTACGACATCGCCAACATCCACTGCAACGTGCGCACCGTCTACACCAACACCGCGCCGGTGGACGCCTATCGCGGTGCCGGACGGCCGGAAGCGACCTACCTGCTCGAACGCACCATGGAGACGGCGGCGCGCGAACTGAAGATGGATCCGGCGGAGCTTCGCCGCATCAACTTCATCCGTTCGTTCCCGCATCAGACGCCGGTCATCATGAACTATGACGCCGGCGACTACGAAGCCTCGCTCGACGCGGCGCTGAAGGCGGCCGACTACAAGGGCTTTGCCAAGCGTCGCAAGGAAGCCGCCTCGCGCGGCAAGCTGCGCGGCATCGGCATGGCAGCCTACATCGAAGCCTGCGGCATCGCGCCGTCGGCGGCGGTCGGCTCGCTCGGCGCCGGCGTCGGCCTGTGGGAATCGGCGGAGGTGCGGGTCAACGCGGTCGGCACCGTCGAGGTGCTCACCGGCTCGCACAGCCACGGACAGGGTCACGAGACCACGTTCGCACAGCTGGTGTCGGGCCGGTTCGGCGTGCCGATCGAGAGCGTTTCGATCGTGCATGGCGACACCGACAAGGTGCAGATGGGCATGGGCACCTACGGCTCGCGCTCCGGCGCCGTGGGCATGAGCGCCATCTCCAAGGCACTCGACAAGGTCGAGGCCAAGGCCAAGAAGATCGCCGCCCACCTGATGGAAGCCGACGAGGGCGATATCGTCATCGAGAACGGCGAACTGAAGGTTGCCGGCACGGACAAGTCGGTGCCGTGGTTCCAGATGGCGCTCGCCGCCTATACCGCCCACAACCTTCCGGCCGGCATGGAACCCGGCCTGAAGGAGGGGGCGTTCTACGATCCGGCGAACTTCACGTTCCCGGCCGGCACCTATGTCTGCGAGGTCGAGGTCGATCCGGACACCGGGACGACGAAGATCGTGCAGTTCGTCGCGGCGGATGATTTCGGCAACATCATCAACCCGATGATCGTGGAAGGCCAGGTGCATGGCGGCGTCGCGCAGGGCATCGGCCAGGCGATGATGGAAGGTGCGCGCTACGACGAGGGCGGCCAGCTGCTGACGGCGAGTTACATGGATTACACCATGCCGCGCGCCTCGGACCTGCCCTCGTTCAAGGTCTCGACCACCAACACGCCGTGTCCGAGCAACCCGCTCGGGATCAAGGGTTGCGGTGAGGCCGGCGCCATCGGTTCGCCGCCGGCGGTGATCAATGCCATCACCGACGCCATCGGCAGGAACGACCTCAACATGCCAGCCACGCCGCACGCGGTGTGGAAGGCGATCCACGGCTGAGCCGGCCGGGGGCGGCCGCCCCCGCGGCGG
>WPCI01487402.1_pt1 | contig 17688 bp, 15 predicted proteins | sample 5399871 | NCBI WGS metagenome assembly WPCI01 (sample SAMN12869469, study PRJNA574797) | sludge metagenome | isolation source: wastewater treatment of pH7 | place: China:Beijing | collected 2019-05-20 | reverse complement strand
GCCCGTGTTTCCACCAGCGATCTGGCAGCCAAGGGTATTGCCGGTAATCTGGACGCAGCCCGTGCGCAGGAAGCCGAAGGCCTGATGCCGGATGGCGCAGTGATTATTGCTGCCATTACCTCCTGTACCAACACCTCCAACCCGCGCAATGTGGTGGCGGCTGGCCTGTTGGCGAAAAAAGCCAACGAGCTGGGGCTGACCCGCAAACCATGGGTTAAATCATCTTTTGCACCCGGCTCCAAGGTGGCAGAACTGTATCTGAAAGAGTCCAACCTGTTGGGAGATATGGAAAAGCTGGGCTTTGGTATCGTCGGCTTTGCCTGCACCACCTGTAACGGCATGAGCGGTGCGCTGGACCCGGTGATCCAGAAAGAAATCATCGACCGCGACCTGTACGCCACCGCTGTGCTGTCCGGTAACCGCAACTTTGACGGGCGTATCCACCCGTATGCCAAGCAGGCGTTCCTGGCTTCACCACCTCTGGTAGTTGCCTATGCGATTGCCGGCACCATCCGCTTCGACATTGAGCAGGATGTGCTGGGCGTGGTCGATGGCAAGGAAATCCGCCTGAAGGACATCTGGCCGAGCGACGAGGAAATCGACGCCATCGTGGCCAAGTACGTCAAGCCGGAGCAGTTCAACCAGATCTATATCCCGATGTTCGACATGGAAGCTGCCGATAAAGCGCCAAGCCCCCTGTACGACTGGCGTCCGATGAGCACCTATGTGCGTCGCCCCCCATATTGGGAAGGTGCTTTGGCCGCACCGCGCACCATGAAGGGCATGCGTCCGCTGGCGCTGTTGCCGGACAACATCACCACCGACCACCTGTCGCCGTCCAACGCGATCATGATGAACTCGGCGGCGGGTGAATACCTGCACAAAATGGGGCTGCCAGAGGAAGACTTTAACTCCTACGCCACCCACCGTGGTGATCACCTGACTGCCCAGCGTGCGACATTGGCCAACCCGAAACTGCTCAACGAAATGGTGCGCAACGAAGATGGCAGCGTGAAGCAGGGTTCACTGGCGCGTGTCGAGCCGGAAGGCCAGGTCATGCGCATGTGGGAGGCGATTGAAACCTACATGAACCGCAAACAGCCGCTGATCATCATTGCCGGTGCCGACTACGGTCAGGGCTCGTCCCGTGACTGGGCGGCCAAGGGCGTGCGTCTGGCCGGTGTGGAAGTGATTGTTGCCGAAGGCTTTGAGCGGATTCACCGTACCAATCTGGTCGGCATGGGTGTGTTGCCGCTGGAGTTTAAAGAAGGTGTTAATCGTTTGACTTTGAAGCTGGACGGCACCGAGACCTATGACGTGGAAGGCACACCGGCACCGCTGGCCGACCTGACGCTGGTAATCAATCGAGCCAATGGTGAAACAGAGCGCGTGACCGTGACCTGCCGACTGGATACTGCCGATGAAGTACAGGTGTATGAGGCGGGTGGGGTGTTGCAGAAGTTTGCCAAGGATTTTTTGGGGGAGTGATTTTTTAGCATTGGTGCTGGGGTGACTGGCGTGACCGGAGCAAGGCATCAGCTGGCAGGATTGAGCTTGCTCAAAACTGACAGCGTCAGCCTTGCGTAGTGTCACGCCAGTCACCCAAATTCGCACCGCGCTGATGGGGAGGAGGTGGCACGGCGCTGCCGTGCTGCTGTCGCAAGTTGGGTTTGCACTGCGGTGTTGGGAGCACGGGTTAGACGCTCCGCAAGCTGACGCTGCCAGTCTTGAACAAGTTCAATCCTGACAGCAAGGCTTGCTACGGTCTAACCCGAACTCCAATACACACCTTGCGCGCGGGAGAGAGTGTGGCACGGCTGCGCCGTGCTGCTGTCGCTTGTCTGGACTGAGTTTGGTTGTGTGCTCGTCATTGCGAAGACACCGTCCTGTTAATCCAGAGAACTAGCAGACAAGTGCGGACTTTCGAGTTGGGCAGGACCGGAGCAAAGCATTAGCGTCGGGATTGAACTTGTTCAAGACCGGCAGCGTCAGCTTTGCGTAGTGTCCTGCCCAACTCGCTCTCTCCCTCCCACCCCGAAAATTGCGTCTTGCACAGAATTTGCGGGGCGGGTTGGGTGTGACTGTAGCAAGCATCAGCAACAGTCTTGAGCTTGCTCAAGACTGGCAGCGTCAGCTTGCGGAAGTCACACCCAACACACAGCCCCAAACACCTATCTAAAACCAGCAATTGCACGGAAAAATAATCATGTCTTTTGTACCTCAAGTTAAAGTTCCTGCCACTTATATGCGTGGTGGCACCAGCAAGGGTGTATTCCTGCGTGTACAGGATCTGCCCGAAGCAGCTCAACAACCCGGTGCGGCACGCGATAATCTGCTGCTGCGCATCATCGGCAGCCCCGACCCCTACGGCAAGCAGATCGACGGACTAGGCAACGGCAGCTCCAGCACCAGCAAAAGCGTATTGCTGAGCAAGAGCAGCCAGCCAGGGCACGATGTCGACTACCTGTTTGGCCAGGTCTCCATCGACAAGCCCTTTGTTGACTGGAGCGGCAACTGCGGCAACCTGACGGCTGCGGTGGGCTCCTTTGCCATCAGCAATGGTCTGGTCGATGCCGACAAGATTCCCGACAACGGCATCTGCACCGTGCATATCTGGCAGGTCAATATCCAGAAAACCATCATTGCCCATGTGCCGATCACCAATGGCCAGGTGCAGGAAACCGGTGACTTCGAGCTGGACGGCGTGACCTTTCCTGCGGCCGAAGTGCAAATCGAGTTTCTCGATCCGGCTGATGGCGAAGGCTCGATGTTCCCCACCGGTAATCTGGTGGACGAACTGGAAGTGCCCGGTGTCGGCACCCTGCAGGCGACCCTGATCAATGCCGGCATTCCGACCATTTTCGTCAATGCGGCAGACATCGGTTACACCGGTACCGAGCTGCAAAGCGACATCAACAGCGATAACGCGGCGCTGGCCAAGTTCGAGCTGATCCGCTCCTACGGCGCGGTGAAGATGGGGCTGATCAAGGATGTGTCCGAAGCGGTTGGCCGCCAGCATACGCCGAAAGTGGCCTTTGTCGCCCCGCCAGCCACCTACACCTCATCCAGCAGCAAGGAAGTGAAAGCCGAAGATATCGACGTGCTGGCCCGTGCCCTGTCCATGGGGCAGTTGCATCATGCCATGATGGGCACCGCAGCGGTGGCCATTGGTACGGCGGCGGCGATTCCCGGCACGCTGGTCAACCTGGCGGCCGGTGGCGGTGAGCGTAATGCGGTGCGTTTCGGTCACCCGTCCGGCACCCTGCGCGTCGGTGCCGAAGCCATTGAGGAAAACGGCCAGTGGCTTGCCAAAAAAGCCATCATGAGCCGTAGTGCCCGCGTGCTGATGAGCGGCTGGGTGCATGTGCCCGGCGACTGCTTCTGAGTGAATTCCGGTCAGGGATGACCGGTTTCAGGTTTTGAAGGCCCGGGCCAGTCGCACACTGGCCTGGGCCTTCTGTCTTTTGTCTGCGGCGACAGCTTACAGCAGCGCCGGCAACAGCCCGTTGGCCAGGGCAACACAGGTGCCGGTACCGGCCAGCACACTGAGAAACAGGTTGTGTTTCCACAGGTGAACGGCAACCGTTACCAGCGTGGCGATGACTTGTGCGCCAGCCAGCCGGCTGTCAGCCGGGTCGATCATCGACAGGCAATACACCACCAGAATCACCATGATGCCGAGCGGCATCCAGCTGTTCAGCGCGAGCAACAGGGGTGAGTCCTTGATGGCGTTTTTCAGGATGAAGGGCAACGCACGCAGCAGAAAGGTGATTGCCATGGCCACGCCCACAGCCAGAAAGATATAACCCGTACTAGGCATCAGGCTGCTCCACCGGCTGTGTGCGATGCTTGTTCCATTGATGACGCAGCAACATGAAAGCGGTAAATGCGCTCATGGCCAGCACCAGCATGCTGTCGCCTGCCAGCAACGCAGCGATGATGCCGAAGACGGCTGCGGACACCAGGGTAACGCGGTCAGGCCGGTGCCGGTAGGCATCCATGGCCAGTGCGATGAACAGCGCGGTGAGAATGAAATCCAGCCCCTTGACGTTTTGCAGCAGGGTAGCGCCAACAATGGCTCCGGTGAGCGAGCCGGACATCCACGACAGTTGCAGCCCCAGCTGGGTCCACAGAATCCAGCCATGGCTGAGCCGGCGCGGGTCGCGGGGGGCGGCCAGGGCATAAGCTTCGTCGGTCAGGGCAAAGACGCTGTACAGCTTGCTCATGCCGCGTACCCGGTGCAACGGAAACGACAGCCCGTAAAACAGGTGCCGCGAGTTGACCAGCAGCGTGGTCATGGCAATGGCCGACAACGGTGCGCTGGCCACCAGCAGGCCGACCAGCAGAAACTCGACCGAGCCGGCATATACACCACCCGACAGCAGCGGAGCCACCCACCAGGGCAGCCCGCTGCTGGTGACCATCACACCCAGGCCGATGCCCAGCACAAACATGCTGAGCCAGACCATGCCGGTTTCACGCACCGCGCGCAGCAGGGAAAGAGGCATCACCGGCCTAGCTGCCGCGCTTGAGCTGGTCTTTGAGCTGGGTCGGCAGCTGGCGGATGATCAGCATGTCGCGCTGCTCGTCGTATTCCACGCGCGAGCCGAGCAGATGTGCCTCGAAGCTGATGGAGATGCCTTCGGCACGGCCGGTAAATCGCTGGAACTGGTTGATGGTCTTGCGGTCGGTCGGCACATAATCGCTCAGGCCGTAATCCAGATTGCGGATGTGCTCGTAGAAGGCGCGCGGATTCTCTTCGTCGAGCGCTCCGGACAGTCCTTCCAGCGCGACCGGCTCGCCCTTGCGCTGCTGCTCCTTGGTGTACTGCACCAGTGCCTTGGTTTTCTCCTGCACCGGCTCTTCTTCCAGCCCGGTGGTGTCGATGTAGTCGCTGAAGGCGCGCAGCAATGTGCGGGTATCGGCCGGGGCATCGCCGTGCTCCTCGGCGTGCAGCAACTCGAGAAAAGCATCAGCCAGCTTCTTGCCGCCCTTGCCCTTGAGCAGGGAAATGTAATGGCGCGAGGCAGCGTTGTTGCGCCATTCGCTCAGGTTGATGCGGCAGGCCAGTTGCAGCTGGCCCAGATCCAGGTGCTGAATGTCTTCCGGTTGCAGCGCGTCGCTGATGCGCAGGCCGCGGCGTTGTGGCAGCAGGGCGACCACGCAGTAGTCGGCCATGTTGAACTGGTACAGCATCAGGCACAGGTGTGCGCTCTGGTACAGCTGGTGCTCGTCGAGCAGCTTTTGCCAGTGCTGTGCCAGCTGTAGCCCCAGCTCGGCGAATTCCAGCTCGCCGGCATGCAGGGCCTTGAGTCCGGCCGGCAGGGCCAGTTCGTCATCAACAAAACAGGCCCAGCTTTTGCCCTGTTTGGCATTGTAGTTGTCGTTGAAGTCGACCAGCAGGTCTTCCAGCTCGCTGGTGATTTCCAGCGGGGCCGCGCCAGCTTGCAACACGGCGGGGCTGTCGTCGGGTTTCTTGTCCAGATGGTGAATGATGCAATGTTGGATGGGCATGTTTAACCTGTAAATTCCGGGGTGTCGCCGCGGCCTTCTTTCAGCTCTTGCAGACGGCGAATGACGAAGCGCACGTGCAGGTGCAGTTCATAAAGTTCGTGGGTGTAGGACAGGGGAACCTCGACCTTGGCCAGTTCGTTTTGCAGGGCCTGCAGGCGGCCGATTTCCTCATCCAGCTGTTCGGGCAAGGTGTTGCGATTGAACTTCTTGTCGATATCACGCAGGTATTTGTACCAGCGGTAAATGCGGGCGCGGATGCGCCAGCGGTAAACCGGGCCGGCAATCTTGAACAGCGGGAACAGCACCACCAGCAACGGAATGACCAGAATGATGTAACGGTCGGCCAGTGAGGCGATGCGGAATGGCAGGTAGCGCTGCAGCAACGGCGGGCCCTTGCGGTGGAAATAGTCGGCCTCAGCAATCATGTCAAAGGCTTGCGGGTCGGCCCTGGGCCAGTCGCCGGGGGCTTCAAGCAGGCTGCCGTCGGCCATGACTTTTTGCGCGGTAGCCAAGATCAGCGGGGCAATTGCCGGGTGGAACTGGTTATTGACCACCAGCAGGGCCTGGGCACCCAGGGTCTGCATGTCGTGCGCCGGCTGGTCGTTGGGCAGGCTGAGCAGGCCACGGCTGACATCGATACCTTGCACAAAAGGCAGGCGGTGTTCATAGGCGTTGACGCGGGCAATGGGAAACAGGCGCACTTCCGGATGGGCGGCCAGCTGCTGGATGAGGTCGCTTTCGGCCGGAGCCATGAAAAAAGCGCCATCCAGCTCGGCAGCCAGCAGTTGTTCGGCGGCTTTCTTGCCGGTGAAGGGTTGCCAGTTGTCGCCAAGGTTGCCGGTATCCACGCCGATTGACTGCAGCAGCGGCTCAAGCAGCAGGCGCAGCCCGCCGGTGGGGCTGCCAATGGCAATCCGGCGTTCGGTCAGGTCTTGTAGGGTATCGGCTTGCAGGTGACGGCGTACAAACAGCCACAGCGGTTCCTGATAGACCGCGCCCAGGCTGTGCAGGGACTGGCGCTGCTGTTCGTCCAGTTCGCGTTCCTGGCCGCTTTGCAGCAGGGCGAGATTGATGCCCGAGTCCTTGTCCAGCAGGCGTTCGGCATTCTGGACCGAGCCGCTGCTTTCCACCAGTTTCAGCTCGAAGTGTTCACGGGCGAGTTCTTCCTGCAGGCGCAGGGCGAAGGCATGATAGCCGCCACCGGCCGCGCCGGTGCTCATGGTTGCCGACATCGGTGGCGGCGGAGCGACAAAGTAGAACAGGGCGGCAACCAGCGCACCCAGTACCGGCACCAACCAGAGGTTGGCGCGGATCATGATGGACAGGTCCTGGAAAAAACGACTCATGTGTGTGCTATCCGGTTATATAAAACGGTTGGTCATTATACGCAGACCGCTAGGGGTTGGCTTGGCGGGGATGATGTTTACACCTGTTTGCCGAGAGTACGATCTTTATAGCAGCGTTGGGGTATGGGTGGAGCAAACCCCGTGCCGCCATCCCTGGCGGCACGGAGCCTACATGGACGTACTTGCGGCGTGTTTGCGAATCCATACCCCAACGCTGCAGACACAGAACTTGTCAGCCTCTAACGCTCGTCTTCAGCCTCTGTCCCGGCCTTGCGGCGTGGAATACCCATGCGCTGGCGGCGTTCCCACAGGGACTTGCGGCTGATGCCGAGGCGGCTGGCCAGCTCGGTTTCGGTCATGCTGTCCTGGTGCTCCAGCACAAACTGCTGAAAGTAATCCTCCAGGGATTGTCCGGTCTGTTCTTGCGGGGCCTTGGCATGGGCGGCAGGCTGCTCCAGGTCGACATCAATACCGAGCAGATCAAGAGTGACGCGGTTGCCCTCGCACAGGATGACCGCCCGCTCGATGGCGTTTTCCAGCTCGCGCACATTGCCCGGCCAGTGATAGTGGTGCATGCCCTTGAGGCATTCATCGGTGAAATGCATCGGCTCGGTACGTTTGGCTTTCAGGCGCTGGCGTTCCAGCAGGGCGGTGGCGATTTCGCTGATGTCGTCACCACGCTCGCGTAGCGCCGGCAAGGTCAGGGCGATCACATGCAGGCGATAGAACAGGTCTTCGCGGAACTTGCCCTCTTTGGCCAGCGCCTTGAGATCCCGGTGGGTGGCGGCAATCAGGCGGATGTTGACCTTCTGTGACTGGGTCGAGCCGACCCGGCGGATTTCGCTTTCCTGCAACACGCGCAGCAGGCGGGCCTGGGCTTCCAGCGGCAACTCGCCGATTTCGTCGAGAAACAGGGTACCGCCATCGGCGGCCTCGACCAGCCCGGCACGCGCCTTGTCGGCTCCGGTAAAGGCACCCCGCTCATGGCCGAACAGCTCGGACTCGATCAGGGTTTCGGGAATGGCAGCACAGTTGACGGAGATCATCGGGGCACCGGCCCGGTCGGACAGGTTGTGCAGGGCGCGGGCGACCAGCTCCTTGCCGGTACCGGATTCGCCATGAATCAGTACGTTGGCATCAGCGGGAGCGACCTTGCGGATCTTGACAAACAGTGCCTGCATGGCCGGGCTGCTGCCGATGATGCCGATATCGCTATTGTCGCTGGCTGCCGGCTGCCCGCCGACCGGAGCCTGATCGCCCGGCGTTTCTTCGTCAGTTGTCGCGCGGGCATGTTCCTGTAGAATCCGGGCGATGGTGGCCAGCATGTCCTGGTGGTCAAACGGTTTGGCAATGTAGTCCATGGCGCCCAGTTTCATGCTGTCCACCGCCGAGCGCAGGCTGGCGTAGCTGGTCATGATCAGCACCGGCGTGGTGCCGGCATGCTGGATGATTTCCGTACCCGGAGCACCGGGCAGACGCAGGTCACTGATGATCAGGTCGTAGGCGCCGGGACTGAAACCGTCCAGGGCTTCCTGTACCGAGCCGGCCTCGCTCACCTGGTAGCCGTTGCGCTCCAGCAGGCGCTTGAGGGCTGAGCGGATGATGGGCTCGTCTTCAACAATGAGGATGTGGGACATTGATACTCTCTCTACTTGTGAATGCTGGCGTGATGCTGTTGCGGGTAACCTGTAATGCTTGCTGGTCAGATTAGCCCGGAGTGTCCGGAGCCGGCAGGCTGCGGGGCAGGCGGATACAGAATCTTGTGCCGCCGGGCGTGTCAGGCAGGGGGCTGGTGACGCGGATGTCGCCCTGATGTTCCCTGACGATGGAGTAGGCCATGGCCAGACCAAGCCCGGTGCCTTCGCCCGGGTCCTTGGTGGTGAAAAACGGCTCGAACAGCTGACTCTGGTGCTCGGGTGCGATACCGCTACCCTGGTCGGTGATGCTCAGCTCGACCCAGTCGCGGCCGGCCCGGGTTTCCATCAGGATCAGTCCGCCGGGCGGGCTGGCATCGCGGGCATTGCCGAGCAGGTTGACCACCACCTGGCTCAGGCGCTGGGGATCGCCCTTGATCCAGTGGTCAGGCTGGCACAGGTTACGAAACTCCACACTCTGCGCATCGGTGTTCAACGATAAGAGGTTCACCGCATCTTTGCAAACTTCCAGCCAGCACAGTGCCTCGTGGCTGTTGTCGTGCGGCTGGCCGCTGCGGGAAAAGCCCATCATGGACTGTACGATGCGGGTGATGCGCCGGGTCTGCTCGATGATCTGGCCGCTGATTTCCTGCAGTTCCTCATCGCTGGTACGCTCTTCCTGGATGATCTGGGCCAGGCAGGCGATGCCGGTCACCGGGTTGCCGATTTCATGGGCGACGCCGGCGGCCAGACGCCCCAGCGAAGCCAGCCGCTGGGCGTGAATCAGCTGGTCTTCCAGCTGACGGTTTTCGGTGATGTCTTCAACCAGCAGCACCATGCCGCTGTCACCGGGTGCGCCGGGTTCGGCAATGGCGGCCTTATGCAGGTTGAGCCAGCGCGACTGGAAACTGCTGTGCAGGCGTTTTTTGTGCAGCCGGTTTTCCGTGCCCTGGCTGAAGCTCACCAGCAGGTCACGCCAGGGGGCATCGATACTCTCCAGCGGCGAGCCGAGCACACGGGCCGCACCGATGCCGGTCAGGTTTTCCATGGCCAGGTTCCACAGGGTGATTTCCGCTTCCCGTGACAGGGCGCAGACACCCAGCGGCAGGTTGTGCAGCGTTTGCCGGTGGTGGCGGCGGACTGCGTCCAGCTCGGCGGCCAGGCCGGTCAGGCGCGAGCGGTAGTCTTCCAGGCGGTTTTCGATGAAGTGGATGTCTTCGGTGACATAGTTGGCGGCAGCGTTTTGATAAGGCAGAAAGCTGGACACCAGATCCCGGGCCACGCCCGGCCCGAGCAGCCCGGACAGGTTGGCCTCGATCCGGTCACGCAGGCGGCGCAGGGCAAAGGGCCGGCTCTCGTCCATGGGCAGTTGCAGGTCGCTCAGGGCACGCTGCACTTCGCGCTGGGCGGTGATGCTGCCCAGCGGCTTGGACAGGGCAAAGGCAAACTCGTGGGGCGAGCCGGCCTGCAAGCGGCGGCTTTCCGGCAGCCGTGAGCGGTTGACCAGGCAGGTCTGGCGGCTGATCTGCTCTTCTTGCCGGGTGCTGCTGAGCAGGGATACCAGGGCAAATACCAAGCTGTTGGCAATGATGGCAAGAGCGGTCGCCTGCTGCCAGCTGTCTTCGGCAGACAGGTAGTCGAGCCCGAGGTCGGACAGGGGCAGGCGGGTAGCCAGGCCAAGGGTCGGCAGCAGCATGCTGTAGGCCCAGATCAGCAGGCCGGTGAGGGTGCCGGCCATGAAACCATTGCGGTTGGCCTTCGGCCAGTACAGCAGGGCCATCACACCGGGCAGAAACTGCAGGCCACCGGCAAAGGAAACCACGCCCAGGCTTGACAGCTGGTGTGTCGAGCCAAGCAGCAGGTAGACAACAAAGCTGGCCAGGATGATGGCGGCGATCAGCAGGCGGCGGGTCCACTTGAGCCAGCCGTAGATGTTGCCGGTGGCCGGCGGTTGATAGACAGGCAGGATCAGATGGTTGAGCACCATGCCGGACAGGGCGATGGTGCAAACGATGATCACCCCGCTGGCCGCCGACATGCCGCCCATGAACGACAGCAGGGCCAGTGTTTCGTTGTTCAGGGCCAGCCCCAGGCCAATGGCGAAATACTGCGGCTCGGTGGTCACGCCCAGTTTCAGGCCGGCCCACAGGATGAGTGGAATGGGCAGGCTCAGCAACAGCAGGAACAGCGGCAGGCCCCAGCTGGCACTGACCAGCGAGCGTGGCTTGAGGTTTTCGGTGAAGGCCATGTGGAACATGTGTGGCATGACGATCACGGCGGCAAAAAACAGCAGCAACAGCACGCGCCACTGGCCGTCCTGCATGGGTTGTTGTAGTTGCTGCAGTATGGCCTTGTTGTCGCTCAGCCATTGCTGCAGGCCGGCGGGGCCGTCAAACAGCTGGTACAGCAGCCAGCCGGCCACTGCCAGAATGGCCAGCAGCTTGAGCAGTGACTCGAACGCCATGGCGAAGACCACGCCCTGGTGCTTTTCCCGGGTGGCGATGTGGCGGGCACCAAACAGGATCGAGAACAGGGTGATGATCAGGCAGAAAACCAGTGCGATGTTTTCCTGCACCGGCGAGCCGGTCAGCAGCTGGGCGGTATCAGCCACCGCCTGGATTTGCAGCGCCAGCAAGGGCAGGGTGCACAACAGCAAACCCAGGGTGGTCAGGGTGCCGGCTGCGGTGCTGCGGAAACGAAAGGCAAACAGGTCGGCCAGCGATGCCAGCTGGTGGGTGCGGGTCAGCTCCAGTAGCGGGTAAAGCAACACCGGCGCAAGCAGGAAGGCACCGGAAATACCCAGATAGATGGCCAGAAAACCATAGCCGTACTGATGGGCCAGCCCGACCGAACCGTAGAATGCCCATGCGCTGGCGTATACGCCCAGCGACAGGGTGTAGATCAGCGGATGCCGCACCAGCTGGCGCGGCAGCAGGTTTTTTTCTGCCAGCCAGGCGGTGGCAAACAACGTCAGCAGATAGCCGATGGCCAAGCCGGTCAGATGGATTACGCTGATGGTCATGGGCGGCCACCAGCCGGAGGAATGCAGGCAAGGTCTTGCATGCTAACAGGACTCGCCATCACGCTTGCCCTGCAAAAGAAAGGTGAGCACGATCAGCAGTAGCCAGAGCAGATAAGGGCGATACCAGAGGTCGTTGTTGGCCGTCCACCAGTCCATGATGGCGGGTGAAAACAGGTAAATGCCGACAACCAGCAACAGGATCAGGCGGTAGATGTACATGAAAGCGCTTCACTGACAACAGGTGTTACCGATGGTAACCCGTGGTTGTCATGCCTGCCAGCCGGACAGCCCCTTCTTTAGGTGTAGGCTCGGGGCTGGATGTTTCAGCAGCCATTCTGCCGGAGGGTAACTCCTTCCGGCAAGGCGAGGCTGGAGCAAACCGCTTCGTCCACAGGGCGGTTACTGTGCGTTCAGCGCCTGGCCGTTGACTCCCTTGCTGTCCGGGCCAAGCAGATACAGGTACACCGGCATAATGTCTTCCGGCGCAGGGTTGCTGTTCGGGTGTTCGCCCGGATAGGCGGCGGCACGCATGGAGGTGCGGGTGGCACCGGGGTTGACACTGTTGGCACGCACATGGGTTTCATCCAGTTCGTCGGCCAGCACCTGCATCAGCCCCTCGGTGGCGAACTTGGACACCGCGTAGGCACCCCAGTAGGCACGGCCCTTGCGGCCAACGCCGCTGGAGGTGAAAACCACGGAAGCATCCTCCGACAGCTGGAGCAGCGGCAGCAGGGCGCGGGTCAGGCCGAAGGTGGCCTGCACGTTGACCTGCATGACCTCGGCAAACTTGTCATCGGGAATTTGTTGCATGGGCATGCGCGGGCCGAGAATCGAGGCATTGTTGAGCAAGCCGTCCAGCCGGCCGAATTCCTGCTCGATCATTGCGCCCAGCTCATCGAACTGGGCGGTGGTGGCGGTTTTCAGGTCCAGCGGGATCACTACCGGCTCCGGGTGGCCGGCGGCACAGATCTCGTCATACACCAGATTCAGGTTTTTCTCGGTCTTGCCCAGCAGCAATACCGTTGCGCCACGGGCGGCGCAGGCCCTTGCGGCGGCGGCACCAATGCCGCGGCCGGCACCACTGATCAGGATGATGCGCCCTTTGAGCAGGTCGGGCGCGGCAGTGTAATCAAACATGGTTCAGTCTCTTGACGGGTTCGGATAATCGGCTTGCAGCAGCGCCAGTATGGCGCCGGCCAGCTGTGTGGAATGGGTGACATGGTGGGTGGCGCCCCAGCCCGGCGGGTTGTCCTGCGGGCCGTGATAGCCGTAACCGACCGACATCGACGGCATGCCCGCCGCCTCCGCCGCCTGGATGTCCCGCAGGTCATCGCCGACATACAGGGCGTGCTGCGGAAGCACATCCAGCTGCCGGCAGGCCAGCAGCAGCATGTCGGGGGCGGGCTTGGGCTGGCTGACCTGTTCGGGGCAGACCAGTACGGCAGCCCGTTGCTCCAGTTGCAGGGCATGCAGGATCGGGCGGGCAAAACGTTCCGGCTTGTTGGTGGCAACTCCCCAGGGAATTTGCCGCTGCTCCAGCAGCTGCAGCAGTTCGGCCAGCCCGGCAAACAGGCGGCTGTGCGCACAGGGATTGGCATGGTAGCGTTGCAGGAAATCATCCTTGAGTGCATCAAAGCCGGCCTGTTCCGGTGCGGTTTCCAGCGCCAGAGCGACCATCGCGGCGGCACCGGCCGATACCCGCTGGCGGATCAGCTGTTCGTCCATGGCGGGCAGGCCGCGCCCGGCCCGCATCTGCTGCAGGATCGCGATGAAGTCCCGTGCGCTGTCCAGCAGGGTACCGTCCAGATCAAACAAAACCGCCCGGATGCACATGATTACAGGGGCTTGCTGCAATGCATCATGTAATTGACGTCGACGTCGTTTTCCAGCTTGTAGCGTTTGAGCAGCGGATTGTAGGTCAGGCCGACGAGATCGTGGATTTCCAGTTCGGCCTGGCGTGCCCAGGCACCCAGCTCGGAGGGTTTGATGAATTTCTTGAAGTCGTGGGTGCCGCGCGGCAGCATGTTGAGCACGTATTCAGCCCCCACCACCGCCAGCAGATACGCCTTGGGGTTGCGGTTGATGGTGGAGAAAAACACCTGGCCACCGGGTTTGACCAGTTTCTGGCAGGCGGCAATGATGGAGGACGGCTCGGGGACGTGCTCCAGCATTTCCAGACAGGTGACCACGTCGAATTGGCCGGGCATCTCTTCGGCCAGCTGTTCGGCAGTAATCTGGCGGTAATCGATGTTCAGGCCGCTTTCCAGCTGGTGCAGTTTGGCCACCGACAGCGGAGCTTCGCCCATGTCGATGCCGGTCACCTCGGCCCCGCGCTGGGCCATGGCTTCGGCCAGAATGCCGCCGCCGCAGCCCACGTCCAATACCTTTTTACCCGCCAGCGGGGCACGCTCGTCGATCCAGTTGACCCGCAGCGGGTTGATGTCGTGCAGGGGCTTGAACTCGCTTTCACGGTCCCACCAGCGATGGGCCAGTGCTTCGAATTTGGCGATTTCCAGAGGGTCAACGTTGCTCATGCGGGGTTCCTGTCAGGTGGATGCCGGCGCAAGCGGGGCCAGGCGGAGCTTGCGCATTCAAATGCGGCACATGATGCCAGTTTTCGCCGGCGTTTGCTGTAATGCTGGTCAAGAAAGCGGATAAGACAACTCAGCCGGCCTGAATCCGCTGGCACCATTCGGTAGCACGGGCACGAAGGGCGGCGGTGTCCATGCGCAGCAGCTGCCGGCTGGCGACCAGTTGCTTGCCGCCCACCCAGACATGCTCCACGGCATCGCTACTGCAGGCATACACCAGTTGCGAAACCGGGTCATACACCGGCTGCACCGCCGGGGCGGACAGGTTGATGCTGACCAGATCGGCCAGCTTGCCGACTTCCAGCGAGCCGGTCCGCTCCTGCAGGCCCAGCGCACGTGCGCCATTGAGGGTGGCCATGCGCAGCGCCTGATGGGCATTGAGTGCGCTGGCATTGCGGCTGACCGCCTTGGCCAGCAAGGCAGCGGTGCGCATTTCTTCCAGCAGGCTGAGATTGTTGTTGCTGGCCGCGCCATCGGTACCCAACGCCACATTGATGCCGGCCTGCCACAGGCGCTCGACCGGGCAAAACCCGCTGGCCAGTTTCAGGTTGGAGCGGGGGCAGTGCACCAGGCTGCAGTTGTGGGTCAGCAGCAGGTCGATGTCGGAGCGCTCGACCTGTGTCATGTGCACCGCCTGGAAATTCGGCCCGAGCAGGCCGTGCCCGGCAATGCGCTCCAGCGGCCGCTGGCCATGAAGTTTCAGGCTTTCTTCCACTTCGTGGGCGGTTTCGTGCAGGTGCATCTGTACATTGATGTCCAGCTGGTTGAGCAGCGTGGCCAGCTTGCGCAGGTTGTCATCGTTCAGGGTATAGGGCGCATGCGGACCAAAGGCGATGTCGATGCGCGGGTGCTGCTTGAAATCGTCAAACAGCTCCAGCCCCCGGCGCATGGCATCATCGGCACTGCGGATGCCGGGCATGGGGAAATCGGCCACCGGCATGCAGATCTGCGCGCGGATGCCGCTGTGATGCACCTGCTGACAGGCCGTTTCCGGATAAAAATACATGTCCGAGTAGCAGGTCACGCCAGCCAGCAGCTGCTCGGCGATGGCCAGATCGGTGCCATCACGCACAAAATCCTCGTTGACCCAGCGTGCTTCCGCCGGCCAGATGTGCTCCTGCAGCCAGGTTTGCAACGGCAGGTCATCGGCCATGCCGCGAAACAGGGTCATGGCGGCATGGCCATGGGCGTTGACCAGCCCGGGAATCAGCAGGCTGTCGGGCAGCTCCAGTATCTGGCCGTAGTTGTGTCGCAGCGCCTGCTCGCGTGGCGCGATCAGCGCGATGCGGTCGCCGGCAATGGCCAGGCCGTAATCCTCCAGCACCACGCCGGCCGGCTCGACCGGTACCAGCCAGCGCGGGATTAGCAGGGTGTCGTAGCGGTTGGGCGTGTTCATGGTGATTCCGTTCCGGGTAGATTGTGTGATGCAAATGTACCTGATGCGGCCAGGGTTTTGTGCTGTCTGTGGCTGGTTATTTTTTGCAACAAGGTGCGGCTTTATCCGCACATCTCCGTTTGTTGTGTGTTCGAATAAATTCGAACCTGCAGGTCTGTACAGCTATACTCCGGCGCGGTATGGGTTGGAGGTGTGCAGATGCGTGAACAGTTGATCAGGGCCGAGCAAATCAAGCCGCTGGAATGGCGTGGTGGTGTGTTGCGCCTGCTGGACCAGCGCGTGCTGCCGTTGCAGCAGGCATGGCTGGAGTGTCGCGATGCAGCACAGACCGCAGCGGCGATCCGTGACATGGTGGTGCGCGGCGCACCGGCCATCGGCATTGCGGCTGCCTATGGCGTGGCGCTGGCGGCGCGGCAACGCCATGCCGAAAGCGCTACCGGCTGGCGAGCAGCTCTGGCAGAGGATATGCAGCTGCTGGCGGCTTCACGGCCGACAGCGGTCAACCTGTTCTGGGCGCTGGAGCGCATGCAGCAGGTGCTGGATGCCCATGCCGGACAAGACTGTCCGCTGGCGCAACTGGATGCGGCGGCGATTGCCATTCACGAAGCCGACCGCGAAGCCAACCTGTGCATGGCGCAGCTGGGCATGGAGGTCATCCGCCACTATTGCGAAGCACCGCAACACCTGCTGACCCACTGCAATGCCGGCGCGCTGGCCACCGGTGGCTTTGGCACCGCGCTGGGCGTGATCCGAGCCGCCCATCTGGCCGGGCTGGTGGAGCATGTGCACGCCGACGAAACCCGGCCCTGGCTGCAGGGCTCGCGACTGACCGCATGGGAGCTGGCCTGTGATGGCGTGCCGGTGTCGGTGAATGCCGACTCGGCGGCGGCGCACCTGCTGCGCGAGGGCGATATCACCTGGGTGATTGTCGGGGCTGACCGCATCACCGCCAACGGCGATGTGGCCAACAAGATAGGTACTTACCAGCTGGCGGTGCTGGCACGCTTTCATGATGTGCGCCTGATGGTGGTCGCGCCCAGTTCAACCATCGACATGCAGCTGGCCAGCGGGGCCGACATTCCCATCGAACAACGCAGCGCCGATGAGCTGCTGCGGGTCGCCGGCCAGCCGGTGACCACGGAACTGCCGGCGTTCAATCCGGTATTCGACGTTACACCGGCCAGTCTGGTGGACGTGATTGTCACCGAGCGCGGCGTGGTCGAGCAGCCTACAGCAGAAAAGATGCGCCAGCTGATGCAAGAGGGGGCGTTGCACTAAGCTTGCCGGATGCAAAAGGGTTTCCGGCCAATCAACCCCTACATTGTAGTAGAAGGATGAACTGCAGATGTATACAATATGCGAAACAACGATTTTCAACAGGTACTATCGCGACTACTGGTCCGATGAAGAATACAGCGACTTCAAGGTATTTCTTGCCACGAACCCGGAAGCGGGTGTCGTCGAACCGGGGGCCGGAGGCATCCGTAAAATACGCTGGTATTCCGGCCAGAGCGGAAAACGTGGTGGCGTCAGGGTGATCTATTACAACAGGCTGGCCAGCGGGCAAATCTGGCTGCTGACCATTTATGGCAAATCTGCCGTTGATCAGCTCGACAAGAAGCTGCTGCGCCAATATGTGGAGGCACTCAATGAATCACTTGAAACGCATTGAACAACGGGATGCGGCACGCGACATCCAGGCCGAATTGCTGGAGGGCCTGCAAGAAATGGCTGCCGATATGCCTGCGGCCTCTCACCGGATCACTCAAACAGATGTCGCTCTTGCCAGGCAGAAAGCACAGATGAGCCAGGCCAGCTTTGCAAAAACTCTGGGGGTATCCGTTCGCACCCTGGAAAGCTGGGAGCAGGGCGCTCGCCGACCTTCCGGAGCAGCCCGCTCCCTGATCAAACTGTTTATCAAGCATCCAGAATTTGTACGGGAAGCGTTGAGCTGAGCTGATTTTTCAGTGCTGTTCTGCCGTGCGTGTCGGTGCAAAATCCCGGCTGCTCCGGCAAGGGCTTTTATGCTATACTCCGGCGATTGTGGAAATGGCCAGACGGGCCGTTTCAAGCACCTTGACTGAGAAAGGAACACAGCTTCCATGGGTGAACTCGCCAAAGAAATCCTGCCGATCAGCATTGAAGACGAAATGCGCCAGTCCTATCTCGATTACGCCATGAGCGT
>WPCI01177271.1_pt1 | contig 17764 bp, 18 predicted proteins | sample 5399871 | NCBI WGS metagenome assembly WPCI01 (sample SAMN12869469, study PRJNA574797) | sludge metagenome | isolation source: wastewater treatment of pH7 | place: China:Beijing | collected 2019-05-20 | reverse complement strand
TCAAGCGTTTTATAATTGGGCGCATGGAATGGCAAAAGATAACGTAGTTATCATAAGCAGTTATGAAATATCAGATGAACGATTCAAATGTGTTTATTCTTTTGATAAAGCGCGATCTACAATGCAACAAGGTAGTGCAGGTAAGAAGTGTGAAAAGTTGTTTATGGTAAGTGAGTTTTAAATTATATTTTAGTCACTCGTTTGAGTGGTCTTTTTATTTTAAAAAAGAGAGGATTTTAAAAAATGGATAATGAAAAATTTATTACTAAATGCAAGCAATTGGTAGCAGACTATGCAAATGAAAACTTTGATAAAACAGATCAAACGCAGATTACAATGGACGATGTATTTGTTGTTTGGTCCTGTAAGACGCTACAAAATAATAAAGCGTTGCTGAGTACTACGGTATCGGACGGAATGTATTACGAGCTAACGTATAACGGCGATAAATCAGAAATCTATTTTGATGCCTACAAAAAATGGGAAAACAAAGCGATCAAAGTCTAGCACATGCTAGGCTTTTTCTTTACATAAGGGAGGCTGCATATTGAGAAACTACTGGTATCTATCATTATGTGGACGTTATCCACAACGCTCGATGTCTGCACAGATAGCAAAACGATACACGATTGTTGAGCTGACGGACGAAGCGACACCTAATGAAATTGATCAGTACAAGTTGGTTCTCGTTGGTATCGGTTGGTTTAAGGATGAACATATACAGGCAAACATAAAGAGGTGGTTACGGTGACATACTTTGAATACTTACAGCAGTGCTTTATTCACGCAAGAGATAAGCTACCTGATTCATACACTGTAGATGACATTGCTATTCATGTGCTTAAGTCAGAGAGTCACAGCAGTCCTGAGTATGACAGTAAAGAGCAGACGCTCGCATGGTTTAGATTCTTTACATGGATTAAGGAGGAAGAGTAATGAAGCTAATAGATTATATACATGAAGGATACAACATAGTAACATCACCAAGATTAGGCCAAAGGATTAAGGACGCTTATCCAGGTGTCCTTGTGTTTACGAACAGAGCATTTGAAGGAATTCCACATGGAAGACTATTAGTTGATAATTATTATAGTGGACATCCAGCTGTACTGAGCGCTGAACTTTTTCAAGATTCATTTGTTGTTGAAAGATTTACTAATGATTTTGTTGGAGCAGAAATGGTGTTGCCTTTGACAGGTGAAGCAGGCGTTAGATCAATGAAGCTGCTTGAACAAAGCCTAAAGTATCTGAATAACAAACAAGAACCTAACCTACTAGAAATCAAACTGAAGGATACTGATTCTGTACCTGAAGTGTATTACAAAGGTGAGAGGTTGGATGAATCGCCTAAAGGATTAGTAGATGTCTCGTATCATTGGAACACTGGTGGTATGAATGACAACGGAGCAAATGATATCAATATTGAATACTACTCAACGCCAGATGATAAACACTTAGATAAGAAAATCATCGGGCACAAGAGAGATATGTAAATGATTGAAGTAACTACAAAAGAGGACAGAGCGAAGTTTTATTCATCATCACAGTGGAAGATGCTAAGGCAAAAGGTATTAGAGCGAGATCACTATGAATGCCAGTGGTGCAAAGAAGAAGGTAAAGTAACGACTGTTAACGATGCGATCTTAGAAGTCGATCACATTAAAGAGCTGGAACATTACCCAGAACTTGCGACTGACATGGATAATCTAAGAACGCTGTGCAAGGAATGTCATAACAAAAGGCATGGGCGGATGAACTATCGAGGGGCTGAAAGGAAAAGAAAGTGGGAGGATGAATGGTGGTAAAGAGCAAAAGTCACAACAAGAAACTACTTGGATGCGTCTACCTAGAGACGAAGGATTCTGAGCAGAAAACAATGATTGGAGAGGATAGAATGATGGTCGAAACAAACAGCAAAGACAAGGCTATAGAATGGTTGGAAGCAAGTATAAGAAAATTAGAAAGCTTTAAGGCTTTTGTTGAAGATGGGTCAGTAATTGTTTCAGGAGGATACTTTGATGACAATTATCCAGTTCCAATGGAGGAAGAACTAACGGAAAATAATATTTCATTGTCGATAGACTTCATTGAGAAAAAATAAAAACCCCCCGGTCTAAATATTTTGGCTAAAAATAAAAATTTTGGAAACCGGTGGATGGGTCAACTCCACAGATCTATTGATGATACGCGTATAACCCCCTCCCCAAAGAAAGGATGTGATTTGATGGCGGATCTAAAAATCAGAAATGAAAAAGTAGCAGCTGAAGAAAAACGATTGAATGAACTGTTTTTTGATTTAGCGGACGACAAGAAAAAAGTCGTTTCTGGATTGGTAACACAAGCGGCTCGATTAAAAATACTGTTAGACGAAATGTGGATTGATATTTCCGAAAAAGGAGACTACGAATTATTCTCTCAATCAGAAAATCAGATTCCTTACGAGCGGGAGCGACCGGTTGCTAAACAATACAACGCACGAGATCAGTCATATCAGCGGATTATCAAACAATTGACGGATTACTTGCCGGAGGAAAAACGAGATGCAGCGAATTCTGCTGCTTTAGATGGCAGTGATCTTCTATGACGATGCTACAACCTTATTTTTTTGATGAATACGTGGACCTCTACGAACGCGGAGTGATTCCTTTTAACAAAGAACGAATTCAGTTGATTGATTATTTAAAAAAAGAAGTGCTTATTAGGGATGATTTGTATTTTGACGATGAAATGATTTATAAGTTTGTTAAATATACTGAAAAGAATTTTTTCCCTTTAGCTAAATATCAGAAATTTATCACACCTTTCATTTTTCTTTATAAAAAAGAAGATGACGAGGTGTTTTTTAATGAAATCCTGAATTCGATTGCGCGTGGAGGGGGCAAGAATGGCTTCATGTCTGCAAGAGATTCGTTTTTTATTTCTCCACTTTATGGCGTTCGCAATTATGATGTGACAATTACTGCTAATTCTGAAAAACAAGGGAAAGTCAGTTTTAAAGAAGTGTATGAGACTGTACAGGCGAAACGTTTAGAACAGCAATTCTATTTAACAAAAATGGCAATCACTAACAGAGTGACGAACTCCATTTTTAGTTACCGAACAAACAACCCAAAAACAATGGATAGCGCGCGTGATGGATGCCTAGAATTTGATGAAATCCATATGTTCGAAAATTCGGATATTGTGGATATTCAGCGAAGCGGGCTAGGAAAGATTAAACACCCCCGCACATTTTACAACGGTACAAATGGACATGTTCGTGAAGGTTTTTACGATCGTACTTTAGAGCGAGCACAAAAAATATTTACTGGCGAAAACAAAAATGACCGGTTGTTCCCCTTTATTTGTAAATTGGACACCATCGAAGAAATGGATAAGCCGGAATTGTGGTCAAAAGCGAATCCGATGTTCGAAGAAAATTCACCTTACGCTAAACGACTGTACTCAACCGTTATGGACGAATATTTAAAGCTGGAAGAAGAACCCTCTGGGCGCCGTGAGTTCGTGGTAAAACGTATGAATTTTACAGAAGGCGACATGGAAACAGATATTACCACGCATGAAAAGCTAATGGCGACGGATCAACCAATTGGTGATTTAAAAGGAAAATCTTGCGTAGCCGGTTTTGACTATGCAGAAATTCGGGACTTTGCCAGCGTGGGATTGCTGTTTAAACAAGATGAGAAATTTATTTGGTTGCAACATAGTTTTGCGAGAAAAGAATTTTTAGACACGTTCAAAATTAAGGCACCGATTAAAGAATGGTCAGAAAAAGGCATTTTCACTATCGTGGATGCTCCTTCAATATCCCCGCAATTGCTAATTGATTGGTTAAATGAAAAACGTGAATTGTATCAAATTGAAATGGTTTGCTCGGATGGCTATCGAATGGATCTGCTACAACCGCTCCTGGAAAAAGAAGGGTACAAATATGAGTTCATTCGGAATATTCGAGGAGTACAATCTAAAGTCGCACCGATTATCGAGGATGGCTTTGCTAATGAAAAATTTATTTTTGGCGACGATCCATCGATGCGGTGGTACACGAACAATAGTTACGCAAAAGTAGATAAGTCAGGGAATAAGACATTCTTAAAAAAAGAGCCAGTACGGCGGAAAACGGATGGTTTTCATGCTTTCTTAGCTGCTTTATATAAACGAGAAGAAATTTTAGATGTTGATTTGGAAGGTTTCTTTGACATGATGGAAGATTGGGATTTTTAAAGCAGTGAAGGGAGGTGTGTAAGTATTGGGAGTATTTCAATCGTTTTTTGATATTTTCAAAAAAAATTCAGAGATTGAATTAAGCTACGACTTTGATAATCTTGTTGATGAATATCACACGCTTTATTTAAAGCACTTGGCAATTGATACGTGTGCGGAATTTTTAGCGCGTATATTTAGCCGGTCAGAATTTCGAATTCGGAAGAACGGACAACCGGTCACCAACGAGTGGACATATCTATTGAACGTGCGCCCGAATTTGGATCAATCTGCGTCTTCGTTTTGGCAACAAGTTGTGTATAAACTAATTACTGAAAATGAAGTGCTTATTGTGCTTTCTGATGATGATCAATTACTGATCGCTGAAAGTTACGTAAGAAAAGAATATGCACTTTATGACGATGTTTTCGAAAGTGTGTGGTTGAAAGGTTATGAGTTCAAACGAAAGTTTCCGATGAGCGAGGTAATTTTTCTACAGTATAACAACAATGATTTAAGCCGCTACGTAAGAGGTCTCTACGAAGATTATGCCTCTCTCTACAACCGGATGGTTGAAGTAGCGATGCGGAATCATCAAATTCGAGCGACTGTTAGTGGGTCGGAAGGTCGAGGGTTTGACGATAAATTACAGAAAAAGGCACAGGCTTATATCGACAAAGTCTATTCGAAATTCAGTAAGGAATCTATCGCTGTCGTTCCGCTTCAAAGCGGTCTTGAGTATAACGAACTTACTAACACGATCGGCGAGACAGACCAATCAATTGATGAACTCAAAAAATTGAAACGACAGTTCATTGATGAAGTCGCCGATATTTTAGGAATTCCTTCAACGATTTTGCATGGAGAGTTAGCTGATTTAGAAAGCGCTCAGACAGTATTGAATAAATATTGTGTGAAATCTTTGAACAAAAAGATTGAAGACGAATTGAACGCAAAGACAATCAGTAAGGCGGAATACGTTGCTGGAATGGAAGTTAAAGTCGTTGGTGTGGATAAAAAAGATATCTTTGATTTGGCAGACGCAGTAGATAAGTTAATTTCAAGCGGTGGATTCAATCGGAATGAAATTCGTGAAGAAGTCGATTATGAAAGTATCGAAGGCGGCGATGAGTTTTACATTACCAAAAACTACGAGAAAGCGAAAGGAGGGGAGGAAGTAAATGACGAAACTGGAAATTAAAGGAACGATTATTTCTAATAATCAAAAATGGATTTACGATTTGTTTGAAATGGACAGCACATCACCGAAAGATATTTTATTGCCTGAAAACAACGAACCGCTAGAGGTCGTGATTAATTCGGGAGGTGGTGACGTATATGCAGGTAGTGAGATTTACACAGCTTTGCGCGCTTATCAAGGTGACGTGACTGTGAAAATCGTAGGTATTGCTGCAAGCGCCGCAAGCGTGATTGCAATGGCTGGAAACACAATTGAAATCAGCCCGACTGCTCAAATTATGATTCATAATGTTTCAAGCGCTGCTGCTGGCGATCATCGAACGTTAGCCCACGAAGCAGAAGTATTGAAAAATTATAACTCATCAATCGCGAATGCTTATATTGCAAAAACGGGCATTGAAGAAGCTGAATTGCTGGAATTGATGAATCATGAAACGTGGCTTACCGCTGAACAAGCAGTAGAAAACGGTTTTGCTGATAAAGTCATGTTTGAAAACAATGAAGCGCCGTTGCTGGTTGCGAGTGTGTCACCGGTTATCCCACCAGATGCGATTGCAAAATTGGCTGAAAAGTTAAAACCTCAATTTGATTTAGACGAGTTAGCAAACAAAGTATCTGAAAAATTAAATACTAAAAAGACGGAATCGAAAGAACCAGAAAACGCTGGTTTTAAACGATTCCTTTTTTAATACAAAAAATAAGGAGGTCATACTGAATGACTATGAAATTATCAAACGAATTTAAAACAATTCGTGACAACTTTTTAGCCGCTGTTAATGCTAATGAGCCAGCGGAAAAACAAAATGAGCTTTACGGAGCGATGCTTGATGAATTACTTAACGAAGCGAAAAAACAAGCGCGTGCTGAAGCAGAAGGATTGATTGCTGAAAATCCGGCAGATGCGAAACTATCTGCTCGTGAGCGTAAATTTTTTAATGCTATCAGCACGGACGTCGGTTATAAAGAAGAAAAATTGTTGCCGCAAGAAACCATTGATCGAATCTTTGAGAACTTAACTACTGCCCATCCACTATTAGCTGAAATCGGTTTAGTAAACGCTGGATTGCGTTTGAAATTCTTAAAGTCTGAGACTAGTGGCGTGGCTGTTTGGGGTAAGATTTTCGGAGAAATCAAAGGTCAATTGGACGCTGCGTTCAGTGAAGAAGAAGCGATTCAAAGTAAATTAACTGCTTTTGTTGTTGTACCGAAAGATTTGAAAGACTTTGGCCCTGCTTGGATCGAATCTTTTGTATCTACTCAAATTGATGAAGCTTTTGCAGTAGCTTTAGAAGCGGCGTTCTTAGCAGGAGACGGAAACGGCAAGCCAATCGGCTTAAATCGTCAAGTACAAGCTGGCGTGGCTATCAGTGGCGGAGTATATCCCGAAAAAACTTCAATTGGTGATTTAACTTTTGCTGATTCTGCTACTACAGTCAAAGAATTAACGAACGTATACAAACACCATTCCACTGACGAAAAAGGTCGTGCTGTTGCTGTTGATGGCAAAGTAGTCATGGTTGTTAACCCTGCTGACGCTTGGGATGTTAAACGCCAATACACTTCTTTAAATGCGCAAGGCGTATACGTAACCGCTCTCCCTTATAATCTTAAAATCGTTGAATCTTTGGCACAAGTTTCCGAAAAAGTCGTTACTTTCGTTAGCGGACGTTACGATGCTTACATCGGTGGCGGTATCACTTTGCGTAAATACGACCAAACTTTAGCAATCGAAGACATGGATTTGTATACTGCTAAACAATTTGCTTATGGAAAAGCAAAAGATGATAAGGCTGCTGCAGTGTGGGGATTAAAAGTGAATGAAACGCCTGTCGACCCTACTCCAGAAGGGTAGTGAGAAGATGAAGTACACAATCCTTAAAAGTTTTAGGGATAAATACACCAAAGAACTTTACGAAAAAGGTCAGGAAATCGATTTACTTGTGAAGCGTGCTAAGGAGATTGAAAAAAATCTTGGTAGTGGCTTTATTCAGAAAAAAGATTAGGCGGTGAATGCCTATGGAACAATTATTAAAGGATTTTAAATCGCGTATGCGTATCTTCCACAATGCAGATGATGACAATTTAGAAAATATTCTTGATAGTTCAACTGTAGCAATAAAGCGGTGGTGCGGAAGTGAAGATATTACTAAGCCAGAAATTCGAGAATTAATCATTGAGCGTAGCAGATACGTTTACAATGATTCTCTCGAATTTTTTAATGAAAATTTTTTGTCCGAATTAATGGCCGTCTCTCTCTCGAATTATGTGGAGGAGGACGTTAGCGATGAAGAAACCAACGTTTGAGTATCAGAAGCCTAAAGTTAACAATGGTGCGATGAGAACACCTGTAGATTTTTTCAGTTATAAACCTACACCTGGCCCTATGCCTAGTGAAGAAGAAAAACAGATTGCTTTTAGTTGTTTTGCTGAAATATATAATCCGTCGATGAAAGATTTAGAAATTTTAAACTCTAAAACGACTAAACAAGCAGTAACGATCACGATTAGAGATCCGCAAGAAGACTATTTAGTCTCTAATAAACATTATGTGGAGATTTTAGACAGGCGGTATAAAGATATTCGCTGGAATATTGCTGATGTTCGAAATGATTTTACGGATAATCGTTTCGTTACGATTCTTTTGGCGGTGTATGCCGATGAATAGCGTAGAAGTTAAAGGCGTAAACGAAACGTTAAAAGCAATGGAAAAAAGACTTGGTGATAAAAAAGTCCGATCGATTGCTCGCAAAGCAATCAATACCGGCGCTGAGAAAGTCGAGAAACGTCTGCAGTCTGACATGCTCGTTTTTAAAGATCAAGGATATACGATTGATGAAGTTGTTCGTAAAAATGCGACGTATAAAAATTACAATACTGAAGCAGAAATCGGTTGGAATGGTCCACATCAACGTTATCGATTAATCCATTTAAACGAATGGGGCTATACAAGAAACGGACGTCAGATTAAGCCACGTGGGTTCGGGGTTATCACGAAATCATTGAAAAATTCTGAACCAGTTTATTTGTCTACCGTGGAAATGGAGGTTAAGAAAAGCCTATGAAAGACATATTAATGATTATTTACGAGGCGTTAATTTCGAATGCCTACATCCACGAAATGACTTATAACAGCGATTCGCAAGAATATCGAATTAAGTTTTATGAGCAACCTGAAACAGCTGATAAATCAGGTGCATTTATCACACTTCGGCCCGTTGATGTACCGAATGAGGCCTATCACGGTAGTGATCAAGAGCTTTCGATTGAGCATTTAATCCAAATTGATGTTGAGTCAAAGTATCGAGCGACTTCGAAACAAATTCAATACGAGATTAAAAAAGAAATGAAAAACTTAGGCTTTGGCCAAGTATCGGGGCAAGGATTAGATGAGTATTTTCCGGAAACAAAACGGTTCGTCGACGCGCGTCGTTATGACGGGAATACACGAATCTATGATACGAAATATTAATAGGAAGTAAGACACGTTAAATAGACGTGTCTTTTTTAATACCAAAAATTAGGAGGAAAATTATATGACTTTAGTAGGATTTAAAAAAATGACTATCGGAGTTTTCGATGAAACCGGAAATATCCCAGCGGCAAATTTAATTGTAATTGAAGGAAAGCAAGACGAAGGAGCTACTGTATCGGCTGAAATCAGTGGTTTGTCTAAAGAAGCATCTAAAGTGTACGGTTCAAATGTTCCTTATTACATTTCTCAAAAAGGAACGGGCGATATCTCAGCAAACTTTGGCTTACTAGATTTACCTGATGGCGCAAATGATAAGATTTTGGGATATAAAGTCGACGATACCAATGGATTTAGCTTCTTAGGTGAAGACACTGAACCACCGTATTGTGCCGTACTAATGGAATCAGAAGATTTAAGTGGTGAAACTGCTATGCTTGGTTTATTTAAAGGCAAATTTAGCCGTGAATCGATCAACTTAAATACAACAACTAACGAAGCCTTTGAGCCTGAGGCAGAAGAATATGTATTTTCTGCAATCGCAAATGATGCAGAAGGTGAAGCTAAAGGACAATCACTAGTGAAATTCAGTGGCGATGATGAATCTAAAATCACTGCATTGAAAGCATTAGTATTCCCGACAGCTGTAGTTGGAGGCTAAAACAGAGAGGACTAAACCAGTCCTCTTTTTTATTTTGTAAATTTTAGGAGGAAATTATAGATGGCGAAAGTAAGACTTGAGTTAGAAAATGCAAAAGGCGAAAAAGTAGTCCACGAAAAAATGAAAGTCAAAGGTCGTGCGGTCCGTAAAGCTATCCAATGCAGTCGCAAAATGTATGCAGAAGGCGCTGATATGGGAACTCAATTAGATGCGTTGATTGAATTAGCTGTGGAAGTCTTTAATGATAAAAAAGTTACAGAAGACACAATTTTAGACGGAATTGAAAGCGATGAATTATTCAACGCTTTAAACAAAGTCTATATGGATATTTTAGGAATCAAGGAAGACGATTCCACTGATGAAAAAAAGTAAGCCCTGAAGAAGCAGAAGAAAATTATTTTAACCTTTGCAGGCAATTAGTTGAAAACGGTTGGACGTTGGAAGATATCGAAGAAGCTGACTTTGAAGCTCTCATTCAAATTGTCTGTTCGGAACCTAAGAAAGAAAAATCAAAAGAGGTCGATTTGAAAGACTTCGTTAAATCAATTTAGGAAAGGAGGAAAATTATGGCAAATGGAAAACCGCTTGGGAATATGATTATCAAGTTGGATTTGAATAGTTCTGCCTTTTCTAAAGGGTTGCAAGGCGCTAAAAACGCGGTCAATCATCAGATGAAGGCAATGAAATCGCAGATGCAGATTATGAACTCATCTGGGAATAAGCTAGGAGCGTTGAAATCAAAATACGACAGCTTAGGCAGTGTGATTCAAGCAAACGAAAAGCATATTGAAAAGCTAACTAAGGCATATGAAGATAGCTTTGATAAAAATGGGAAAGCAACTGCTTCCACGACAAAATATGCAAACGAATTGAACCAAGCAAGAGCGAAGTCAGCAAGTTTTGAAGCTCAGATGAAAACCGCGACTGGTCAAATAGCTCGTTTGAAAGTAGAAACTGAAGGTTTTACTGGTAAGCTAAAAACGCAATCAGATAAGTGGATTACGTCCGGCAAGAAGATGGAATCGTTTGGCAAAAAAGTTTCCGGCATGGGGTCCGCTCTAACAATGGGTGTTACGGCACCGATAGCAGCCGGCTCAGTAGCAGTTACTAAAGCGGCTATTTCATGGGAGAGTGCGTTTGCTGGTGTCAAAAAGACGAATGACGAAGTTAAGGATTCAAACGGTAACGTCACTTATTCCTATAAAGATTTAGAGACTGGACTCCGTGGATTGGCTAAACAATTGCCTGCGAGTCATGCTGAAATTGCCAAAGTAGCTGAAGCAGCTGGACAGTTAGGTATTAAGACGAATAACGTTAAGTCGTTTACTAAAACGATGATCGATTTAGGTGAGTCAACGAATATGTCTGCTGAAACTGCGGCTACTTCGTTGGCTCGTTTTGCGAATATCACACAAATGAGTCAGAAGGATTTTGATAAGCTCGGATCAGCAATCGTTGATTTAGGGAACAATTACGCCACTACAGAGTCTGAGATAACAGAGATGGCTCTTAGAATCGCCGGGGCCGGCAAACAAGTTGGAATGAGTCAAGGTGATATCTTAGGATTTGCAACAGCTTTAAGTTCCGTCGGAGTTGAGGCGGAAGCGGGCGGTTCAGCCATATCCAAGGTCATGGTTCAAATGCAGTTAGCTGTCGAAAAAGGAACTGGCGCATTCGGAGAATTGGAAGAAAAAGCTAATAGTGCTGGTTATTCTATTGGCGAAGTTGGTCAAGCAGTTGTAAACGGCGGCAAGCCTCTCAAATCAATGGCTGAAGCGTTAGGAATGAACAGTTCTTCGTTGAAGAAAATGTATAAGGAAGCTGATAAGTCTAAAACATCATTAGAAAACTTTGCTAGTGTGGCGGGTATCTCAAATGAGCAATTTTCAAAAATGTTTAAGGCAGATCCTTCTAAGGCAATCATGAAATTCATTCAAGGCTTGTCCAATGCTGAAAAACAAGGAACATCTGCGATTAAAATGTTGGATGACATGGATATCAAAGAAGTCCGTCTACGTGACAGTTTGCTACGTGCAGCTAATGCTAGCGGCGTTTTTGACAGCGCGATTAAGACTGGTAATAAATCTTGGAAAGAAAATTCTGCTTTAACGGAAGAAGCAAATAAACGTTATGAGACTACCGAATCAAAACTAAAAATGTTGAAAAATGAAGCGGTAGACGCTGCGATTGATTTAGGCGGACCGTTCGTTGATGCGTTGCGAGATGGACTTCAAGCGGCTAAACCACTAATTAGAGGTTTAGGAGATTTAGCTAAAGGGTTCTCTAGTCTTAGCAAAGACCAACAGCAAAGTATTTTGAAATGGATTGGCCTTGCGGCCGCAACTGGACCTGCTCTGAAATTGCTAGGTGGCGGTATTACCGTAATTGGTAAAACGAAGACAGCCGTAGGGAAATTAAGCGGTGGATTGGTTGAGTTAGCGGCAAAAGCGGCTGAGAAGAAAGCGATGGCTAGTTTTACAAGTTCTGTAACGACTGCAGGCGCTGCCTCTGCTACTGCCGCTGGCGCAAGTGGAGTTGCAGGATTAGGAACTGCAATTGCTGGTTTGGCTGTGCCTGCGGCAATTGGTGTGGGTGCAATTGGTGCTATCGGGTTAGCGCTTTATACTGGGAAAAAAGCGTATGACGAGCATCAACTTTCTGGGGCTAGATGGGGAACAAAGGTTACTGAATCTCAAGATAAAGTAATCGGTAAATCTAGCGAACTTCGCGAAAAAGGCGTTCAGTACATGAACGAGTATCAAGACGGCGTGAATGCTAATGCCGAAAAGATTAAAGAAGCAAATAAAGGCATTCAAAAAGCTATCAACAGCACGCTGAAAAAAGAGCAAGAACGCAGAGAAAAAATTAGCAAGATGAGCTTGCTGGATGATGAAACAAAAAAATGGTATGAACAAATTCTTGCTTCTCAGAAAAAAATTGATAGCGAAACCTCTAAAACGGTTAAATCGCAAATCGAAAAGATTGACGGTATCTATCAAAATGCTTCTGACAATAATCGCAAGCTGACAGATTCAGAAATGAAGTTTATTAGAGCTTCATATTCTAACCTTTCGAGCGAACAATTAAAAGCGGCTGGTTTTTCTAAAGCGAAACGTCTGGCAATTGAAACGGCTTATCAGACTGATCTCTCAAAACTAAATGATAAAGAAGTCTCTTTGAGAATCAAATCACTTGAAAAAGCGCTTGATAAAGAGAAAAAATCATACGATAAGCAACGCAAAGAGATTGAAAACAATGAATCTTTGAGCGCGAATGTACGTGAAACTCTTCTTAAAAACTTGAAGAAGAACTACAAAGAACAGACCGGCGAGATGATTACTGCCTTAGCTAACCTTAGCGAAAAATCAGGTGCTTCTTTAGATGAGACGTGGTATAAGTGGGAAAAATACGGATACAACGTCAAAGAAGTGACCGCTTTAGTTTCAAGTAGCGTTAAAAGCACATCGAAAGATTTGAGTTTATTTGCTAAAGGAACATCTGAAGCAGATATGCAGTGGAATGCGCTAAGCTTGGACCCTAAAACCGGCGAAGTCAAAACGAATATGACGGACGTTTTAACAGAAATCGCCAAAACTGACGACGGCTGGAATCAATTAAAATTCATGGTCAAAGAAGCGAAACTGACTTCTAACGCTAAAGAAGAAGTTGCGATCGCGATGGGCGAAGCTGGCAAGTGGGATCAATTGTGGTTAACTGAAAAAATGCTACTCGTTAATGGTGATGAAGCGAAACTAGAGCTTTATGAAACGATTAACGCCATGGGCGCGTGGAATCAATATGTTTTAGACCGTAAAACTTTAGGTATTGATAATGCAGATGCCGTGTACAAATTGTTAACCACGCAAGAACAAATTAACCAGTGGAATCAATTGCCGGTCAATCAGAAAAAAATATTAGCGGATAATACAGATTTAACTAGCAAAGTATTCGCTTCTACAGAAGCATATACTGCTTGGACTCAAATTCCTGACAATGTTAAACATATGCTTGCTGATAATATTGACTTAAAAACGAAACTCAACGATGGAACAATCAGCATTGAACAGTACAATAAAGTATTACCACTACTTAAAAAAATGTACGGCGATAATTATGACGTAACGACAAAAACGGAAAAAGCCAAAAATGAGATTGACGATTACAATAAAAATCATCATCCAGAACAAAAAGTTTTAACTGGTAATAATGCTGATATTTTAAATAAAGAAAAGACTGCAAGAGATAAACTGAATCAATACAACGGTGTTCAAATTCCCGAAAAGAAAATGACTGCTAAAGATGACGTGACTCCAAATGCGGAAAAAGCTTTAGGATCTTATCGGCAAGTTTCGGCTTTGCAGGATAAAACAATCAGTTTTAAATTCACTGCATTTCTTGATGATACTTGGGATAAAATCAAACAAAAAATGAGCGAAAAGGGCAATCTGCTAACCGGTAATTATGCTCAAGGCACTAATTACCACAAAGGTGGCCTAGCCCTAGTCAACGACCAAAACGGTTCGAGATATAAAGAATTGGTCAAACTGCCGAATGGTCGTGCATTTATCCCGCAAGAACGTAACACGTTGCTTGATTTACCGCGTGGTTCAGCAGTTCTGAAAGCTTCTCAAACTGCAAAACTGTTTCCAAGATACGCTGAAGGAATTGGAGAAGTCAATGTTCCCGATTCGAAAGTCACAGAATTGATTCAGGCGATTAACGAACTGATTTTGACGTTTAAAACAATGCAGCCGCAATCTGAATCAGCGAACATGGTCGGTACGATGACGGAAAAATCTGTAATTCCGGGAACACAAGGAAGTGCTGATTTAACAGCATTAACGCCAGATCAGTTAATCGAGCAAGGGGAACAGTACGTTCCAATCGGCGCGATGTGGATGACAAACCTCATGAATGGTTGGAATTCAATCGTTCCCACTTACATGAAAAGCGAGACAGTATTTATTTCGGGTTATTTAACGCAGTTGAAAAATCAAAACAATCCGAACAGATTGCAAGGAATCACATGGAACCGGAATTTAATGAACGGTTGGAACAGCTTAACAGGAACGTTTATTAACGTGATTCGCGCATTTTGTAATCAAGCAATGACAACGTTACGAAGTTACAACTCACCGATGTACAACAACGGACGTACATGGCAACAACAAAATTTGAATGGTTGGAACTCACTTTATAGCGCGTTTATCGCACGGGTTAACCAGCTTGGTAATGATGCAATTAATAATCTGCGCTCTAAATCCGGTGGGTTTAATAGCGCTGGGCGTTTCTTAATGCAGTCGCTAATCAATGGTATTAATTCGATGGGTGGCTCTCTCTCTGTAACCATGAACGGTGTCGCAAACAAAATGGTTAGTGGTATCGGTAAAGGTGTTAACGGCGTGATTGGTGGCGTAAACTACGTCTTAAAAGAGGTAGAATCCGACAAGAAGCTTGGCAACTGGTCTATTCCGCAGTACGCAAAAGGGACAGACGGCCACCCAGGTGGTTTAGCACTAATCAATGACCAAAAGGGCCCTGTACACGAAGAATACGTACAAATGCCAGACGGTCGTGGGTTTATTGCTAAAGGGAAAGATTTGTTAGTGAATCTCCCAAAAGGCGCGCAGGTATTGAATGCTTCATTAACTAAAAAATTGAAGAATAGACTTGATATTCCGCACTATGCAAACGGGACGGATGATTTCGATATTTTTGATTTGCTCGATGATGAAGAAGCGTTTAAGAAGCTCGTTGATAAAAAAATTGATTACAACAGTATTTTAGAACCGTGGAAGAACATGACAAAAGCTGGCGTTAAGTTAATGACCAGTTCTGCCTATCCATTTGTTCAAAAAGAGATAGAAGAAAATTTCTCCACTGGCGAGTTTGATGGATCTATTTTCCAAGGTGAAGGTAATTTTAACGGTGTTTATGCATATATTGTAGAAATAGCCAAAAAAGTTATGGCTAAATTTCCAGGACTGTATCCAGCATCGGGTTACAGACCAGGCGATCAATATCATCATGGCAGACACCAGGCGATTGATATATCTGGTTTTCCTATAGGAAGTCCACGATACACGGAAGCGGCTAACTGGGCATTTGAAAAATTTCCGCGCGATGTCGGTTATGTCATCACCAATGGACGAGTTCGTGACCGTATAGGTTTTTCTGGAACAGGAGTCCATGATGGTTGGGCTCCTTGGCCAGATGGGGACCACTATGATCATGTCCACATTTCAGGTTCTAAAGGCGCCGGGGATATCTATTCAGGCGGTTCAAACTCCTCTGGCAAGAGTCCGAAACCTACAGGGAGCCACGAAAATTGGATGCGAATGGCAGGGTTTAAACCTTCTGAATATGGAGCGATTAATTATATCGTTAACCATGAATCAAGTTGGAATCCTTCCGCTACTAACCCATCTAGTGGAGCATACGGATTGCCACAATCGTTGCCAGCGAGCAAACTAGCTTCTGCTGGGTCCGACTGGCGTACAAATCCAATCACACAATTAAAATGGATGAGAAACTACGTGAATGAACGATATGGCGGTGCGAATGGTGCGCTGGCTTTCTGGCAAAGAAATCACTGGTACGCTAATGGCGGACTTATCAACAAAGATGGTCTATATAGAGCTGGAGAAGGGAACAAACCAGAAATGGTTATTCCACTAACTCGAAAAACTAGAGCTATCGAATTGATGGGACAAGCACTAGCATTTATGTCAGGAGACAATAAACAAACTAACGCACAATCGAGTTCAACTGATAATACTGATGAGTTAGTAACATTGATTAAACAACAACAACGACAACATAGTGATCTAATGAGGATATTAAAAGCTATCTTATCAAAAGATTCAGGCATCACTTCTGATGCTGTCGGAAAGGCCGCTAACGAATTTTTAGGCGGAGATTTAAGTAAATTAGGTTATACAGGAGGTGTCTTCTAATTGTTTTACAAATTATTATTTAATCAAAAAGGTAAGCTGTTTGATCCTCAGGAAAAGGGGAAAATAGTTTGCAAAGAAATAAAGCGGCAGGCACCGATTTATGATGTAAGTTATGAAGATTTCGAAGGGACGAATGGAAGCAGAGAATCAAATGCTTCTTTTCGTCCTTTTGAGTTAGTTCTTTTATTTGATATTTTTTATAAAAATGAATACGACAAAGAATTAATCATAACTGAATTGCATCAAATTATCTTCCCTGGTTTCCAATATTATGTGACTCATGAATTGAGTCCGGGCAAACGATTTAAAGTAAATCCGTCAAACTTTGAACTAACTGAAGAAGAAAATGATTATTCGACTGTGGAAGTTACGTATGACGTGCCAGCCGCTTGTTCAGAATCCCTTTCGCCCACGCTGTCAGAGTTTGATTTGTCTGATGAGTGGCAGTTCTCACAAAATCTTGAAGCTGCAGATTATGCTTATAAGTTCGATGTCAGTCGTTTTCAAGTATTCAACGCTGGCGACTTTGCTGTTGATCCACGTGAGCACGAGTTAAAAATCACTCTGCAAGGTGAATCGCTCGGCGATGCTACTATCTTCAATCGTACTACTGGTGACCGATTTATTTACTACCCTGAGTTTTCAACGAATTTAGGACAAACAGTAACGCTAGATCGTGTGTATCCAAAATTAAACGGTGTAAATTGTGGAATCGATACAAATTTAGGACTGATTACTCTTGCTCCTGGCATTAATGAAATAGAAATACAAAATGTGGCTAATGTGAAATCACTTTGGGATTTCCGTTACTTATACAAGTAGGTGATTCGAATAGACATCATCATTCAAAATTATGCAAAAACAAAACGAGAGCTCCTTGTCGAATATGATAAGGACTCTTTTTTTGAAAACTGGCAGGAGAATGAAACTTGGGAAGTTAGTTTCAATGTAACTAAAACAGATTTAAATAGTACAGCGTTTGATTTAGTTGATTACGAAAGTTCGGTAATTTTCAACGGACAAGAGTTTGTTATCAAACAAATGACCACATCAGTGGAAGGTAAAGCAGTAAGCAAGAGTGTTACTGCTACTCACATTTATTACACGATTCAAGACGGTCGGCAATACAACACTGTGACTGGTGCAAGGTCAATTAGTCAGTTGTTAACACACATATTTAATGCAGGAAGTCGTGGTTTTAGTTGGGAAGTCATTGATCCGAACAGTAAATTTTTAACGGTGGAACAAGAGAATTTTGGCAATGCGAATTATCTG
>WPCI01307588.1_pt1 | contig 17797 bp, 15 predicted proteins | sample 5399871 | NCBI WGS metagenome assembly WPCI01 (sample SAMN12869469, study PRJNA574797) | sludge metagenome | isolation source: wastewater treatment of pH7 | place: China:Beijing | collected 2019-05-20 | reverse complement strand
GTTGACCGCCCAAAAATAGGTTCTCAGTTCGACTGAATCAATCTCTTCCGGATTAATTTGGTGAAGCTTTCTGACCCTGATTGCGGCTTCTATGGCCGGATGACAGTAACGGCAGGCGGCAAAAGGTTTGGTGTAAGTTTTTTCAATTGCGTAACGACCACCGGACAAAGGCTGACTTAGAACAGTTTTTTCATCACGCGTCATCATTTTCAGAAAGCCTCGCTCGCCACCCAGTGGATCGGGCGGTCCGTTAAAACCGGCTTGTGCCATCTGACAGGCAGTCAAGCCAAGTAGAGAGGCTTTCGCTACATTGTATGGTTTTAATTCCGACCCGTCATCGAGAACATTGAGCACAGCTTCTGCGGAGACGCAGGCAGCTGCAAAGGCGTTTTTTCTCTCCAGGGCGTTGAAATCAAGCATATATGAGACAGCCAGAGCTATGCCCGGGACACCACAGGTGCCGGTCGCATGATATCCTAGCTCCTTGTGTCGCGGCTGGATGGAGCGGGCTATAGTAAAGGCTGTTTCATAGCCGATTATTGCTGCTTTGAGAAACTTCTCGACTGTCACCGGATACCTTTGAGCCAGGGGCAGTAAAACGGAAAAAAGTGGTGACCCCAAATGAATAATACCTTCATTGACACCGTCATCCAGGTCCAGAGCATGTGCATTCAGGCCGCTGAGAAAAACGGCTTCTTTCAGCACAAATTTCCGCTTCATGCCGATCACGGCAATCGACCCTGCTTCAGGATCCGTCTCGCGCAGATACTTTTCAAGCTGGTCTGCATGGCCGGCTGTTCCGGCAACACTTACTGCCAGATAATCAAGCAAGGCTATCCTGGCGCGTTGATAAACCCGGTCCGGGATTTCCTTAGCGAAGAGATCCTCGATTTTTTTTAAAAAATCATCTGTAAGATTCATTAGCGATATCTTTCTTTGTTCAGTATCAAGAAATTTCCCTCAGACGCTCCAGATCAAATTTCATAGTATTCATGTCTGCGCCATCTAGATCTTTAATCAGCAGCTTGTCCTGAATAAAGCGGACTAGCGAGATCATTTCTTCTTTATTCTTTGCCTGCAGAGTGAATCGTCCAAAATGCTGACCCAGAGTTCCCATAACCTCTTCCCTGACAGTATCTCCCGGATTGTAGTACTGGATAAAATCTAGTACATTCATGTTTTGCCTGATTTCTTCCAAGCCTGTTACAGATCCGACGATCCCGCAGTTTAGCGGTATCATCAGCTGGGCCATAACAATATCATTACGATTTAGGACAATTCTGGCCAGTTCATCTTCCTTGATCATCGGTCCCCCAAGGGCATAACGAATCATCATCTTTGTGTCATTGATCCCCATCAGCGGCTCAGTAAATTTGTGCATAACACCACCGCTTAGCCTCAGTCCCATTTCATTACATAATATGCTTCCTTTGTAGGGAAAAGCCTGAACAAAAGCTGTGCCAAAGGTCAAACCCATATCTGCAAACATGAGCTGAATCTTCTTATCCAGATTAGAAAGAAAGCTATCAGTAAATCTCGAAGGAAAATAAGTAAAGGCACTGATCAAATATTCCTTGTTAACCGGATCGACAACATATGTATCAAAAGTAAGATAAGGATAATACTTTCCATTATCCAGAATGTAGCGAAAGCTGAAAACAAGACCGCCGTTATCAATGTACTTCTCGAACAATATATTTTTGCTTCTTGAATGCCTCAACGCAAGCTCGTAGGCAGGAAGCACCATCTCTCGCCCCTCACAAACCGTTAATCCTCTGGAACCTGCAGAGTCGACCGGCTTAATAACAAGTGGGTACTCAAAATTGTACGAAGCTTTTTCCAGCTGTTCCCGGCTCACATTAAACTCAGGAACTGTAGGAATATCATGTTTCTGACAATATGCTTTGAAGATGGCTTTATTAGTACAAATACTCCATTGTTCCTGCGTGCAATAAAAGGGCAAACCGGCCATTTCTGCCACTGTCAGACAATTCTGAATATTGAATTCGCCCGGCCCGCAAAAAATGCCATCTACATTGTTTTCCTCAATATACCTGACTAGAGCCTGATGATCTGTCGTACTGATTTGAACCGCTTTGTCAGCAATCGTTTTTGCTATACCGATATCTTCAGCTTTGTCATCAGCTACAATGACAAATATACCCATGCCCACTGCCTGCTCTACCACATCAAACGAAGCTGAGGTCCCGCCCAGTATTAACAATTTCTTCCCAGCTAAATTATCCATCAATCAATAACTCTCTATCTTTCACTTATCAACTTATTCAATAGCTGTATCTTTGTTTGAATAAAGATTCTTACGAAACACCACTGACTTCAGTGTCCAAAAAAGAATCTTCACATCGAGCTTGAAGCTCATGTTATCAACGTAGAATGAGTCATGTCGCAGCTTTTCACTTTTCGGGATGGAATTTCTGTAAAGGGCGGCTGTATAGCCGGTAATACCCGGCCTGACTGAAACTTTTTTCTGCTCTAACTCAGTCAACTCAACATGGATCTTGCCAGCTTGCGGCATTGTTGCTCTGGGCCCAACCCAACTCATATCACCTTTTAAAATATTGATAATCTGGGGAAGTTCATCAATAGAAGTTTTGCGCAAGATCCTCCCGATTCTAGTCACCCGCGGATCATCTTTGCTGCTAAATGTAGTGTTGTCCTGGTTGCGGATATCAGGAGCGTTCATTTTCATGGAGCGGAATTTATACATATAAAAAATACGATTCTTATAACCTCTTCGTTGGGCCTTATAAAAAATACTGCCTTTATCTTCAAAATAAATGAAAGGAGCCAGCACTAAAACGATTAGAAGCAAAAATGGACTTGCCAACAAGGCAAATGCAAAATCTAAAATTCTTTTGATACCTTTTCTATACATACTATTCATTTAACAATAATCTTAATTTTCTCCTGAGCTCTTTCGCAACTCGCGATGGCTTCAGTAGCTGTCTCGCCTCGTGCTATCACTGACCCAATCCGATCATTGCCATTTTTCAGAACAACCGATTTGTCGCCCACGCTATGTGAAATATGGACTTGCACCACGTTTTCCGATTTCCTGGCCTCTTCAATACCCTCTAAGCCAACGATGGTCCCGGGTTCTGCTTGCAAAAAACGGATTGCGGAACCCCGGTCATGCTTAATTGCTACATCCGGATTCATCCCCATAGCTAATCTTATACAACTGTCTACTAAATCAACTCCTGTAGACAGGGGCACTAAATGTGTGGCAAGAAACCCACCGCCTAAACGTGCACCAAGCTCCACTATTTTAGGACCGCTGTCAGTCAATTTTATTTCCGTATGTGAGGGTCCTTCCAGGATACCTGTAGCTTTTACAGCTGCCCCGGCTAAATCTTTAATCTCATTTTTTGTCACGACAGGCAATGAAGATGGCTGATTATGCCCAATCTCGACAAAGTAAGGTGGGCCTGTTGTGATTTTATCTGTGATTTGGATCACATAACAAACACCGTCAATACTGAAAGCTTCAACACTGACCTCAGGCCCCTGCATATACTCTTCAACCAGAATATTACCGCTGTCAGAATATTTTTTACTATAGTTGTAGGCTTCCTTTTTTTTGTCAAGGCTGCTTGAGTTTAAAAGCAAGGTCACTCCTCGACTGCCTGAATTATCCACCGGTTTTACAATGCAGGAATCCTCAAATTTACTTACGGCATCCAAATATTCTGCCAAGCTTCTGACGAGATAAAACTCAGGGACTGCAACCCCGTGCTCTTTCAGGACAGTTCTCATTTGACCTTTATCTGTCGTGTTAAGGGCAGTCTGTGGGCTGATACCCGGCAGGCCTAATGCTTTGGCAACTACTGCTACCGTGCGCATTGGCTTGTCGCTGGCCAAGGTCATTATACCGTTTATCTCATGTCTTCTCGCAGCCAGAAGAACATTCTCGGTGTCAGTGCTGCTGATATTCTCGCAAATAACACCCGGCACTTTGAAGCCTACGGCTTCGGGGTCCATGTCCACAGCAATAACTTGCAAACCCATTTCCAGAGCTTTCTCAATGGCGGTCAATTGCAAAATGCTGGCACCTAAAATCATTAGTTTTTTCATCTTATAATCCTATAAAAATCAGTAGAGAAATCCGCCTTCATCGATGCCTATCATTGCAGCTACAAGAAATCTGATACCTAGGTATCAGATTGTCAGTAACTCTCGTACCGAGGTGATGACGTAGTCAACTTCTTCATCTGTAAGGACATTGTAGAGAGGCAGGGTTACGACATTTTCATAGTACTTAAATGCGTTTGGAAAATCTGCAATATCAAAGCCCCGTTTGATATAGGCACTGAACATCGGCAAAGGCTTGTAGTGAACGTTGCAGGCAATGCCTTTGGCCTTCATGGCTTCAATAAAATCGTTACGTTCAGCTTCGTTTTTTCCATTTAGTCTCAGCAAATATAAGTGTACAGAGGAGTATTGTCCTTCTTTATAATGGTTTAACCATGAGACGGGAAGATCGGAAAAGGCTTCATTATATTTTCTTGCGATTTCGTGTCTGCGGTCCAACATAGGCTGATAGCGCTTCAGCTGAGACAAGCCGATCGCAGATCCGATATCAGTTAGGTTCGCTTTATATAATGGCGCGGTGATGTCGTATTCCCAAGTGCTGCCATGCAGTTTATCCAATGCGTCCTTCGATTGACCATGTAATGAAAGCAGCATGATATCTTTGTAAGCCTCATCATTATTGATGTGAGGACTGTTTTTCCAGCACACTGCCCCGCCTTCTGCGGTGGTCAGGTTCTTTACAGCGTGAAAAGAAAAGGAACTGAAATCTGCAAGATTACCTGATTTCACAGATCCTGATGAGGCACCCAAAGAATGAGCTGTATCGGCAACTACAAGGATTCTGCCAAAAGCTTTTTGATATTTATTTTCTTCGTTGGCTGTGAACAATGAGCGTTTGCGTTCAATAGCTTCAAAAATACGCTCGTAATCACAGACAACGCCCCCAATATCCACGGGCATTATAACTTTTGTTCGCTCTGTAATAGCAGCTTCCATGGCATCATAATCCATTTCCGCAGAATCGATCCGGTTGTCAATGAGGACAGGCGTCGCGCCAACATGATAAACTACGCTGCAAGTCGCGGTATAGGTGTAAGCAGGCAGGATAACTTCGTCACCTTCTCCCACCCCCAGTAATCTGAGAATAAATTCTGCGCCTATGGTCTGAGAATTGAGACAGGCCACTCGCGGGGTTCCCAAATAATCAGATAGTTCGCGCTCGAACTCTTTCGTCACAGGACCTGTTGTTATCCAACCGGACCGCAGTACTTCAGCAACGGCATCTATTTCGTTATCCGTAATATCGGGCTTTACAAATTGAATATTCATTTAGCTCCCTCATGTGTTAAAACACAAACACATACTTATGCAAAGTAAATTTAAATTAATATGTATTTTATGAAAATCAGATATTCTTCCAAATTCACTTTTCAATTGCATCTATATTATCATTTTTTTCTTAATCTATCATTTATGCTATAAACTGTTTGTAAAGGACAAGGAGTACCGACGGATTACTACATGTTGAAAGATTCACCTAAAGCAAAGGCCCTTAGTTCGTTCAGGTCACATAAGGTCTGGATTGTTGCCTGTTGGGGTCTTTCCATTGTTTTCGGCACCGCTCTGCGGCTGGGTTGGATACCGGCGATTGATCTGCCCGTCTTGACCTGGATCCACAACAACCAGCTACCCTGGCTGCAGCAACTTATGTATATCTTTTCAATCATCGGTAATTGGCAGGCATACCTGATCGTGCTTGTTGTTCTGGCACTGATTCTCATTTCAAAAAAACAGCTACGTACATGGCTTATTTTAACCTTCAATACCATGACCACTTTTGGCATGAGCCAGCTGTTCAAGCTTATCTTTCATCGTGAAAGGCCGTCAGATTTCTTCCTGATCGAACAAGGCGGCCACTCCTTCCCGAGCGGCCACGCCATGGTTTCCGTTGCGCTTTACCTGTCGGCAGCCTTGATGCTGGCCAGGCTTTATCCGGACGAAAAATGGAAGTCAGTCAACCTGGGAATTATCAGTTTTATGCCCGGACTGAGCCGCCTCTTCATGGGCGTGCACTATCCGACAGATGTGCTTATTGGCTGGCTGCTCGGCGTCAGCGCCGCATTTTTCTGGTACGAGCTGTGGCTGCAACCCGAGAAAGAGAAGAGCATCATCCGGCTGGCAGGGAAATCATTGTTTCACGATTGAGTGCAAAGTTGGTGCCAAAGTTGGTGCCAGGCACGAATTGATGCAGGGACAAAAGTGGTGCCAGGCACGAATTGATGCAGGAACAAAAGTGGTGCCCAAAAGTGGTGCCAGGCACGATTTGATGCAGAGCTGAAAAAAGGGGGCATCTTGTAACCAGGATACCCCCTTATCTGTACTGTTTATTTTGAAACAAGCCGGATCGGCTGTCTTATTTACTTAAAAACTTTGATTCGCTCGCTGGTGTCCATCATGTCTTTTGGTTCTGGTTCTTCCAGAATGTTGCCGAAAGGCATTTGAGCGATCAGCACCCAATCCTCAGGAATGTCGAAAAGTTCACGTACAGCGTCGTCGATTGCCGGATTGTAGTGCTGCAGGTTTGCACCGATGTTGAGGTCGCGCAGTGCGAGCCAGATGCTATGTTGCAGCATGCCGTTTGATTGATTAGCCCAAACCGGGAAGTTGTCGGCATAACGGGGGAAGCTCTCCTGTGCCTCTTTGATAGTTTTTCCATCGTAATAAAAAAGGATCGTGCCATAGCCGTCTTTAAAGCTGTCGATCTTTTCGCGCTTAACTTTACCGCCGAAAACGTCATAAATAGTATCCCAGAGTTTGTCCTGATACTCATTCATGGCTACGACGACACGCTGGCTTTGTAAATTAAAAGCGTCGGGCACATACTCGACCATTTCATTTATGGTCTCGAGGATTTTCTCCTTGGATACGGGAATATTTCGGTCAATTTCGTAATAAGATCTGCGTTTTTTCATGATATCTATAATGCTCATATGATTTTACCTTTCAAAATAATTTATCGTGCATAGATTTGTACCTGGCACCAAATGATTCATGACACCAAATGATTCACGTGCATAGATTTGTACCTGGCACCAAATGATGCGTGTTTAATTCATCCTGTCGTCGCCGACAATTTCATCTTTTATAAAATTTCCGGTGCGAAGGTCGACAAAGGCCTGCTTCAGATCAGCCTCGCTTGCCATCACGATCGGCCCGCCCCAGGCAACTTCCTCGTCCAGACGCGGCGCACTGAGATAAAGCAGCTCGACCGGTTCTTCTGCTGCAGCTACCGTCAAAGTCACACCATCAGACGTAGAAACGGCCGTTTTTTCCTCAATCAATTCACCACTAACAAGGGCATCGCCGAGCAGAGTGAAAAGATAAGCACTATGGCCTTCCGGCACTTCCAGTTTCAGTTCGGCACCCGCTTCCAGCTGAATCGAATAAAAGTGGGCATCAATATACTGGCCGCGGAAAGCTTCATGTTCGCCGTAGCGACCTGAGATTACACGGACCTTGCCTCCTTCTACTGGCACATCAATGATCCGGTCAGCCTCGATCGAGTGGTAGGCCGGCGGAACCATCTTGTCCTTGGCCGGAAGATTCAGCCAAAGCTGTACGCCCAGCATACGGTCGACCGGCTGCGGCATTTCCTCGTGCATAATGCCTGAACCAGCTGTCATCCACTGCACTTGGCCGTCACGGATCACGCCGCTGTTACCCAGACTGTCCTTGTGCACCAACTCACCCGTACTCATATAAGTAATCGTCTCAATCCCCCGATGCGGATGACGCGGAAAGCCCGCAATATAGTCTTCCGGATTGCGGCTGTCAAAAGAATCCAACATTAAAAAAGGGTCAAAGCCTTTTACCGTGCTATGGCCAAGGACCCGAACCAACTTAACACCGGCGCCATCCTGAGTGCTATAGCCGGTAACTTTTTGTAAAACTTTTCTGTCCATGAAATGCCTCCTAAATGACCATTTGATCGACATCAACACATTAATTTGACTGACATCAATATATTAACAGGAGCTATATCGCGAAATCTGTTCGGCCGGTTACCGTTTCCCCCGGAATGCGCTCTGCATCAAATCGTGCCTGGCACCACTTTTGCGGTGCATCAAATCGTGCCTGGCACCACTTTTGCAGCTTTTTCTGCACCACGCAGAAAGGCACGCCCTGCGGCGTGCCTTCTTACGAGTGAATACTCTTTTTTGTAAAATTATTTACACTGAATGGATATTGTGTACCATGGCCGGTGCGCTGGCGATGGTGTCTTTAACCGGGCAATTGCCTTCCACAAATTCTACGTATTTTGCAATCTCTTCCTCAGTGTTATCTGCGTCGATATAGTAGTGAGTAGTGATTTCAGAAAAACCGATTTTTGCATCTTTGTTAATGCCCAGGAAGCCATCAGGATCCAGTACTCCTTCGGTTTCAATGCGGACTGAATTGAGTTTGATTCTGTATTTTTTCGCAAAAGCTTTCACGACGATTGCCTTACAAGCCGCCAGTGCTGTGAGCATTGCCTCAACAGGGTTCATACCTTCGTCATTGCCGCCCAGATCCTTGGGCTCATCGAGGAAAACCTCAAAATCTCTGACTTTACACAACATGGTCAAGCCATCTTTATCCTCTGCTGTTGCTTTAAAAACTGTTTTAGCCATATTTATTTTCCTTTCGAATCTATGCTCATTTGGGCGGGATTAATTCCTGCCTCAATTGCAGTAAAATCGTATCACATTCGCTTGCTAAAACTCGTAGCTTAAGAAACCCTCATGACCCGGTTCAAGAGCAGCCAGTTCCCGCCCTTGTTGCCAGACATAGGCACCGCCTTTTGCTCCATCAGCAGCCAATCGTAGATTGTTGACAAAGAAGACAGGTTTAGCCAAAATTTGGCTGCGTTTCCGGTACTCTTCGCGCTCACCCCCGGTCCACTTTTCAATTGTGTAATCACAGTGTACCGGCCAGAGAAAAGCGTCGACCTGTGAATCGAGCTCGACGATCGGATCCAGCAGATAGTCTTCCCAGAAATCACCACAGACCATCACGGCCAAGCGCTTGCCCGCGAATTCAAAGACGTGAAATTCTCTGCCCATGCGGTATTCGGCGTTTGCCTCCGCTATCCAGGCGCCGGGAGAGACGCGCTGATACTTGACGGCAGTTTCACCTCTTGCATCCACGATAAGGTAAGTGGCTAAGATGCCACTGTGATCATTTTCATAAAAACCGAAGCCGACACCGAGCCCGTACTTTCCGGCCAGCTGTCGGACACTTGCTATTTCCGGGCTGTGAACACCCAGAGCAACATTCTTGATGTCATGCTCGTAATCAAAAGTGATTGCTCCAAAGCCTTGCAGAAAAGCCTCACCGAACAAGACCAGATCTGAATTCTCTGCTTTACCTGCTGCAAGGAATTTTTCCATAGTGTCAAGATTTGCTTGCAGATCACTATCTATGCTTAAACCGGCTGCTAAAGAGATAATCATGGATCCATCCTCCTTCATAGATGTATAACTACATTATAGAGGAGATCGCTTTACTCTCAGATAAACCGCTACCAGCAGGACGATTGTGATACTGATCCACTGCGAAAGTGAGAAGGGGCCGATGAAACCGCGCAATACATCCCCCCGCCAGAACTCAATCACGAAACGGAAGCTACTGTAAGCGATAAGGTAAATACCGGTAACAAGACCGGGCCGGGGTTTTTTCCTCAAAATCAAATAAAGGACGACTGCCAGGAGCAGACAGAAGGCCGACTCAATCAGTTGCGTCGGCACGAGTGGCACATCGCGCGGAGCGATCAGGGAGTGTGGCATCAAAATGCCACAGCTGGAGGGAACGCCGTAGCAGCAACCCACGCTGAAACAGCCCAACCGACCGATGGCATGCCCTACCGGCAGTGCTACTGCGGCAATATCCAAAGTGGGCAGGAAGGGCAACTTGTACTTTTTCAGATAGCCGACCAGCATCAGGAGGCCGCCTATCAGGCCGCCATAAAAAACCATGCCGCCTCCGGCTATCAGCTCGAGAACAGTCTGCCAACCGCTAGCTGCAATCGCACGCCAATAAGGAATCAAAGTAAGAAAATAGAAGACTTTGGCACCGACAACTCCTCCGACCAAAATCAGGGCAAGGAGGTTAAAGGCATCGGCACGAGGCAGGTCGGCACGAGGTGCCAGGAGATAGAAAATAATGCCGGCGACAATGAAGGCCAGCACCATCATAATGCCGTAGGTCGGCAATGTTAGCCGACCTACAGAAACAAATGGCTTAATGAAACTGACAAATAAAAGTTGAAACATGAATCAAGCTTTTATTCAAGGAGATCCCAGGACCAATCGAAATCCGAAACTTCTTTGTACAGACGTCCGTAGCAAGCCATGCAGGCAACCACGACGATCAGATTTAGAATAATTCCGATGATACCCATGATGAGTCCGGCTGTGGCCATACCGGAGCCACCAGTTTGTCCCTGACTTTGTATTGCGTCTTTACGACCCATCACTCCCAGAATAACAGCTATAACACCTAGAAGAAAACCTATGCCTCCAATTATAAATGTAGCTGTAAAAATGACCATTGCTAAGATGCTCATTATTAGAGAGAGGACACCTAGAACCATGGATGCGACTGCCTTGCCACTGCTCTTAACCGGCTGCGGCGGTTGTATCGGCGCAGGACCCATCTGTTGTGGATAAGGCTCCTGACCATAGACAGGCGGTTGTTGGTACTGCATATTTTGGCCGGAATACTGGCCCTGCATATACGGGTCTCTGCCGGCCTGTTCATTCATCTGCTGATAGTCAGGCACGGGCTGTTGAGGCTGCTGGTATGGGGGCTGCTGATACTGCGGCTGTACAGGCTGCTGATATTGGGGCTGCACCGGCTGCTGATATTGAGGCTGCTCGGGCTGCACCGGCGGCTGGTATTGGGGCTGTTCAGGTAGCTGTTGCGGTGGCTGTGGCTCAGGATAAGAACCATTTTGATTAGGATCATTCATAGGTCTAACCTCCTATTACGTCCGGCGATCAATGCATAGTCTGCTGAGATCTTTCTTATATACCGATATGAAATAAGTGAGATTTAAATCGCAATTTCACTTAAATAAAGCATACAGTAAAAGTTGTCTTTTGCAACTGAATCTGTAACAAAAAAATCGACGCTCACTGCTGCTTATGGCTTCTTCTGCATAGATCCGTACCTGGCACCAATTCATGCGTTCCGGCAGCTGAATGCCGTGTTTTTACAGGTCTATCCAGTAACGCTGGAGGAAGACATTTTCCGGCTCGTAATAGACGGTGTTTTCATAGACACCTCCGTTAGCCAGGATAGTTCGGCGGCTGCCTTCGTTGTTCTGATCACAGGTAACCAGCACCTGTTTAAGGCCGAAATCCCGGCATACGTGTAAGCATTCAGCCAGCATCCCCGTGGCATAACCTTTTCGCCTTTCTCCGGGACGTACTGAATAGCCGATGTGCCCACCGTATGTTTCCAGAAAAGAATTGAAATAGTGGCGAAACTGAATCACCCCGACAATCTTGTTATCAGATTTTCGCAGGTAGACAAAATGCTCACTTACCACCCAGTTGTCCGGCACAGTAGCCGGATCTTCCAGCTTTTTGATAAAGTCCCACCATTGTTCAATCGAGGTCATCCGCAACAAGGGACCCGCCCCGTAGATATCACTGCCGGCATCAATGTAATCCTGACGCAAAAGCTCAATCTCGGCCAGCATGTCGGCGTCAATTTTTCGCAAGACACAGCAATCCATAAATTACCTTTTGCTTAGAGCTCTTGCTGGCTGATTTCAATATCGTAGTTGAGTTTACGGAAGTACTCGCCGGGGCCGATGGCAGTCTCCCGGGCCAGGCGCTCCATATCAGGGCCGAGCAGGGCGGTGTCCAGCAGATGATACTTTAATTTCATTGTTCTGGGATTGACCAGGCTGAGGACACTCAATTTACCCTGACAGATAACGGTCAGATTATCGAGTGGCGTATTAACGAGATACACCTTGGCCTGCCTGTATTTTTGTAGATAGTCCGAGACCAGATCTATATAATCCGTACAGACCTGGAGGGGAAGATCGGAACAGTTCAAGTAGGAGCCGAATGCTTCTGTACTATACAGGAAGGAACTGATCAAATCGGCAGACAGATACAGGGCCGCATCATTTTTCAGCACCGTTTTAAAAAAGTCGGCAACCAGCTCTTCTGTCGGTGTCTGATACTCAGTATTTGACAAACGTGCAATGGCCATGATCTTTTCGTTCAGGTCAGGATCGGAATCGGGGTGAGAAAGCATGAATTCTTCAATCTCATCCTGATTAAAGCTGCGCCGATTGGCCTGATCGCGCGCTTCCAGCATATAGTCGTGAAACTTGGCCAGGTCCGCCGGATTGCGCAGGAGGGTCATCTGCAAGGTGCCGTCGATTTGCTGGCTGAAAAGCAGAATATACCGGTCTTTAAGCATGAAAAGAGGACGGTCTACATCAACGTCGCTTTCCATGTAGTAAACATCCGAAAAAAGCTCCAGCTCGTGAATCTTTTTCAAAACATCGGTCGAATATATGCCTGCATTCCTGATTGACTTTTCAGGATTGAACAAGTGGTAATAGGTGATATTTCCGGGCGACGGCGGCAGCAAGGTCTCAATCCTGTCGTAAAGCTTGGCAAAGGGGCCGAAAAACAGAGCCAGAGAAGAGTAAAATTCCATCTTCGAGTTATCTTCCCGGAGTAAATAATCGGAAAAAATGATGCAGTACATGTATAGCACCTGCATATAGCCTGAGTAATGTTTGTTCTCAAAACGCTGGGCGGGAGAGTATTCACGCGCCTCTCTGTCGTTATCGATCACATAGTGAAAGGCATGCAGCAGAAACTGCTCCAGATCGTGCCGGGAATAAAAATCGATTATTACGGGAAAGAGGTCCTTAAATTCTATAAAACAGCGGTGGCTATAGATGCGGTGGGCTAAAACTCTGGCCGCCTTGGAACAGAAGTTTGAGCTGTCATCTGAGCGTATGTGCTGGTTACCGCTGATAATCTGACTCAGTGTACTGGGGGACATTCCAACTAACTCAGCAAATTTCTTCTGAGTCAGACCGGCAATCTCGAGCAAAGATGTTAACAAAGTACTTGTGTTCAAGCGACCCCTCCTGCAGCTAAACTAAAGACTTATAGGAATCATAGTATTTCTGTTTTTAATTATTATTCATTTTAAGCCAGCTTTACATTTTCAGTCAATTTGTCGATTCAACAAGACTCATTTTGACACAGACATTATCAAATTTTCTTCAAATAGAAATTTCTGTGCCCAAGTATTGCATTATTACGCAATACTTGGTACACTAATTTTACATTTTGTAAATGATACCCCTGTAATATTGATTAGATTTAAAATTTTGCTCGTTGAAAATTCCGAATAAAGTAAATTTTCTCTTCCGTATATTTTACACGCGGACAGAGAAATTTACAAAAATGTTCAGGAGAAGCGTATGAAGAGAAAGCCTTCGAGAGAGAATAGAAAACTGGTCCATGTGGCGGTAGCGCTCTCATCTGCTGCTTTATTATTTATAGGTGTTGCCGGCGTCTCAACACCGGCCCTTGCCGGTCAGAATTTCGCTAAAAATGACAAAGAGATTCGTCAGACTCAGACTACACCCACATCTGTCAATGAAGTTAACAATGATAAACAGGATGACCGCCGAATTTCTCTGTCAGGTCAATACGAAAGTCCGGAAAAGCAGGAGGAATTCCTGCCTGAACCGCCTGTGCGCACAGCTCCTGCCGGCAGAAGATCCGTCAATACTGATCCGACAACACCTGTTGCAACTTCAGCACCACCGACAACAGAAACCCCAACCAGCACTCAGCCATCATCCCCCACGACAGCAAGTCAGCCAAGTGTCACAGCTCCCCCCGTAACCACCACAACTCAGCCGCCGACTACGACTGTACCTCCGACTACGACTGTAACGCCGAAAACAACGGTAACACCGAAGACAACGGTAGCAACGACAACAGTTGTGACGACGACGCAGGCGCCGGCACCCACTATCGATGGCTACTTTAACCGGTCCAGCTGTGATGAATTCATTGCCTTGCTTAATCAGTATCGCACTGCAAGCGGCAAATCCGCCCTCCAAAAAAGCGGTCATCTGACAGGTATCGCAGAAAGCCGTGCCGTCGAGATCGTCAAAGATTTCAGCCATGCCGGCATCGCAAAATACGGCAACTACGGGGAGAATATTTTCATGGGTTCAGGACTGCCCAAGTATGACCTGGCGTCCACCGCCCTGCAGGCCTTCAAGAATTCACCCGGCCATGACGTCAACCAACTCTACGACAAATACAATAGCGTGGGCGTCGGTCATTATGTAACACCAAGCGGTGCACATTACTGGGCTGTGATCTTCAGCTTCTAATCTAAACTATTATCTGCCATGGGTCAGGCAATCAAAAAGGGGATGTCTCTCACGTGATGTCCCCTTTTATCTGTCTCAATTTTAAAAAAATTACAATACCCTGCTCACTAGGCCTTGAAGCATTTGCAATGAGGGTTTGTACAGTCCCTGCACCTCTTATCTTCAGATGAAGATTGGCTATCCTTCTTAATTTCTCTAGTCATTTCGACTTTTTTAGCTGGCTTTGCAATGTAAGTTTTCTTCAGTTTCATGTGAACTACCTCGACGATCATGGAGCACTAGCTCAGCTTTATAGGAAAGTGTTCTAATTATAAACCATAATCAATAGTTTGTTGTGTAATATCAACTAAATATTGCCCTGTGCCGGTTGTTTTTTGAGATAATATTAGAATAAAATATATCGATTAATCGGAGAAGTAAGTATTCAAATTTAATATTTCAAAATTTTAGTCGCTCATAATTTTGTTTAACAAAATTTTACCCTGTTATAATTTCCACACTCCCGAAAAGGCCTGTTATTCGGGGCTTTGTCCAGGGTCACTTCGCTTGTGGTGTAACAATATAATAAGCAAATTTTAAGCTTTTAAAGATTTGCAAATTTTACACCTGTGTTAATATTGTCAATGTGAAATTTCAGAATTCTGAAATTCCACAATTAATAAACGAAGATTTCGATCAAAAATTACGATTTGAGAGAAGATAATGAAGAGAAAACCGAATAGAGCCAAGCAGAGATTAATTCTCCCGGCAGTCGCTGTTTTACTTACTGCCTTACTATTTTTTAGTATTAAAGCCCTCTCACCACCTGCTCTTGCAGATCAAAACCAAGCAGTCGAGAACACTCAAACTGCTGAAAAGATTCAGGATGAGACAAAAAGTGAAGATTCTGCGGATAAGCAGGAGGCCTTGTATCTCACCTTCGACAAGCCCGGCAGACGTTCGGACTTGGTGGATACACCCGAGGAAGAGCTATGCACCACCGAAACTCAGCCGACCGAAGTGACAAGTCCGGCGGAAGCATCCACCACAGAAGAAGCCGCCTGCACAGAGGAAACAACAAGCTCTAGTACGGCAGCAAGCCCGGCTCCTACACAGCCGGTCCAGACTCGTGCACCGGCAAAGGCACCTGCACAGGCTCCCCCTCCGACTGAGACAAAGCCAAAAGTTGTTGAAGCGACGGTGATCACGACAACTAATGCCCCAACAAAAGCACCGGCAACGACTGAGACAACGACAGCCCCGCCTCAAACTTCAGCTGCCATCAACTATTCCACTGCTGATGCTTTCATCAGACTGCTCAACAACTACCGTACAGCCAATGGCTTAAGCGCTTTGCAAAAGTGCAGCCAGCTGACTGCTGTAGCGGAAAAGCGTTCTGCAGAAATCAGCAAAGATTTCAGCCACGCCGGGATGAGCAAGTACGGCAATTACGGTGAAAACATTTTTATGTGTTCAGGGGTGTCCCAAAGTGACGTAGCTGCAAAAGCTTTACATGCTTTTCAAAACTCGTCCGGACACAATATGAATCAGCTTTCCGACCGCTACAAAGCTATCGGTGTCGGTCATTACATAGTTTCCGGCAATACCCATTATCTGGCTGTAGTTTTCAGCTTCTAAGAGTTACCCCACCGGGTGAAAATACTTTATTTTCCTAAACGTGAAGGGGGTGCCTCCTGAGAAGCTCCCCCTCCATCACGTTTAGGAATCCTGCCAACCTCTGCATAATTCGGTGCCAGGCACAAAACTATGTATTAGTCAGCCTTGTCTGTTTCAAAAGAGATCCTTTTCCTTTTGTTAATTGCTATCAAAACCAGGGCGCCGCCTAAAATGAGTGAAACTATGCCGGTCCGATATCCGATATGCTCACCGGTTTGCGGCAGTTCAGGCTCCAAAGGCAGGGTCTGTTCTCTGGGTGTAATCACGTCGGCTTCAGCCTCCGAGCTTGCCCCTTCTGCGCTCTCTGCAACCACTGTAAGTTTATTTACAATTTTCTCTGCAGCAATATCTGCATCGGTCACCACATAAGCCTCTGAGAAATCATAAGTGTAGCTGTCGCCCGGCATCAGCGGATGGTCAGAGAGGTCGATGACCAGATCATCGATTCCCAGTTTGGGATCATTTACTGTCAGTTTCACTACCGCTGCAAGGCCATCGTTCAATATGGTGAAAGAGTAATGTAACTCGTCACCTGCTTTAGTGAAGCTTTTTTCTTTGACAAGCTTTTCCAAGCTGATTGATATAGGTACGGCCGGTGCTGTTTGCTCAAAAGCTACCGTTGCTTCTGCTTCATCATCCGCCTCGAGGCCTTCCACAGTTTCTCCTATCACGGTGACTGTGTTGACGATCTCTTCCCGTGCCTCAATATCAGCCTGAGTAACGATGTAGGGGTCTTCGAAGGTATGGGTGTGAGTGTCTCCCGGCAGGAGGGGATTTGCTGAGAGATCGATCTCTAGATCGGAAATGCCCAGTCTTTTATCGTTCACCGTCAGTTTGACAAGGGCTACGTTGCCGGTGTTTTTCACTTCTATGGAATAATGCAGCAGATCTCCAGCTTTTGAGAAGGTGTCCTTATCGACAATTTTCTTGACTTCAAGATCGGGTATGGGAGTAGTTGGAGGCGGAGGTGGCAGACCTCTATAGCTGTTTCTGAATACCAGGTCATCTGCTGTTAAGGGCTCTTCTTCATCAGTACAAAAGCTGGTTTCCTTAACAACAAGTTTTCCTGCTTCATCATAATCCAAGCATATCAATACCCGGAATTCACTTTGGTCATAGGTGACACCGGGTAGATTGCCCTGCTCCTCACGAATGACATATTCGTAGCAGCCGGCTCTGTCAAATGTCAGATCAAAGCTCCAATTTCCTCCAATGTTTGTTGTTGTTTGGCCAGATGTACTCGAAGATAAACTCATAAAATAGAATACCGGAACCGGTTCAGATATATCTGGATAAAGCTCAAAAGTAAACTCTCCGTCCTGCAGATCACGGCCAGTCAGGAACTTTTGCCCTTGAATAGTTACGCCGACAGTCTGCTCGACAAGAGTATTTGTTACGACAAAGCCTTCTGTGGAATCTCCGGTGACAGACGCATCGTAATTTGTCGGAACCGCTTCCTCTTCGACTGTGTAAACAATCTTCTCCCCTTCCGCATATTCATCCAGATCAGTGAATGAATCCGCCCAGCCGTTATCCTCATTAAGTACTAATCTCTCGCCGGTATCGACATCATCAGCCAGAAGCTTGATGGTAACCTCTCTAGGTCTCAAACCATCCTGGTTATTTCCGTCATCCCAGACTTTTAACACATCA
>WPCI01284833.1_pt1 | contig 17814 bp, 12 predicted proteins | sample 5399871 | NCBI WGS metagenome assembly WPCI01 (sample SAMN12869469, study PRJNA574797) | sludge metagenome | isolation source: wastewater treatment of pH7 | place: China:Beijing | collected 2019-05-20 | reverse complement strand
TTATATTCATAAAATTATATATTATATTTTATTTAATACAATAAGATAATAGAATTAAATTAGTATAAATAGTAAAAAATAATAAATTCTCTATCTTCTTCCCTATCCCACGAATATAAATTTTTATTCAAGAATTACCTTTCGTATTTGTAATAGCAACAATACATTTAATTTTATTAAGTTTACAAAATTCGTTTTACACTAATTATAAGTTAAACATGCAACATCTTTCCCACCCTGTGTACCTTTCCTATAAAACATGCAACGCTTTTCCCATCTTGCGTACCTTTCCTGCAAAACATGCAACACCTTTCCCATCTTGCATAACCTTTCTACAAAACGTGCAACATCTTTCCCACCCTGTGTACCTTTCCTATAAAACATGCAACATCTTTCCCATGTTGCGTACTTTTAATATAAAATGAGCAACGCTTTTCCCATGTTACGTACTCTTTTACTAAAACAAGCAACATTCTTCCCATGTTGCGTACTTATTTTTCGCAACAAGCAACACCTAATATTTAAATTATTTAATTTTCCATTGAAAATAAGCAACATCTTTCCCAAGTCGCGTACCTATCCTGCTATCAAAATTTACTACAAACGCTGCTATATCAGACGATTAAAGATATTCAATCAAAAATAATCTATATATTTCACAAAAATCCTTTCCCAAGTCGCGTACCTATTTTCCTAAAAAATAAGCAACATCTTTCCCAAGTTGCGTACCGAAAATTAATTAAAGTATCTATGAAGTATTGATATTAAAGGATTTTTCCTATTCTTAATAAATAGCATCATACAAGAAAAGAGCAACACCTCTTCCCAAGTCGCGTACCAAAAAAAATCTCAAACTTTTTTTAAATCCCTTGTGGCTCTAAGACTCATAAGGTGTTGCTTTTTTTAAAATTCTCTCTTAAAGGGCACATTTTTACAAAATTCATTTTGCTATAATCAAAATTGGTATATTTTATAGTCTTTTGGCATATATTTCTGAATTTGTAGAATGGAGGTGAAAAAGATGGGGAAATCATTTGTAATAAGAAATCAACGTAGTTTAAATGGGGAAACAACCAATGCTGTGCTAGTAACATTAAAATCATGGCAAAAATTTGTGGAAACATTTGAAGAGAAATACTACAGCTATAAAGATACATATTTAGAAGATATTCTACAGCACATGACATATGAAGACCGTATTGCTGATGTTGACGGTTTTGTCGAAAAAGCCAAACCATCTTTTTCACGTCGCGCAATATCTGCACTTGCAGAGAAAACAGGAAGAAAACATAAATTATATGGTATTACAAATGCAGATCTTGAAGTATTCTTATACCTTCATAAAAAATGTTTTACTAATGGTATTATTCCAAATGTAACAGTACATATGATGTGGGAAGATTACAAGCAATATAAAGAAGAATTAGCATACATTCAGCATTCTCAATTCTATATCGCTTTGAAAAAGTTAAGCTTACATAATATTATCTCTATTAAAAATGGGGTAGATGGCCGATATACAATTAAATTGACTCATTTTACGAATGAGGAAACAAAAAAGGCAAATCCATATGTATATATTAGTCCTGTTGTATTTACAAAGGCTTTCTTTAAACTATCTGTAGCAGCTAAGAAGCTATTCTTAGACATTGCTATGCAACAACATAGGGAAACAACATTAAAACGCTCTTTAGACAAGCTGGACGAAAGAGGAAACAAAACTCATTTTGGTGGGATGTATCGTTACTTACATAAAAAATATCCACATCAAATCCATGCAGTTATAGATGAATTAACTACAGTAGTCCCAAGTACGGGTACTCCCCTATTCAAAATTTGCAAAATGCAAAAAGGGGTAAAAAATACAAAACGATATACAACATTATATCTATCTATCCATCCGGACTTCTTATGTACAAAAGAATCTGGGAATGTTCATCATAGGGATCCGTTTACACCAAAAGCTACATATGCTCGTAAAGCAAGATTCATTGAAGACCTCCTACAAGAAATGAATATCGGTGAACTGTCTGCAGACATGGATAAATTTATTCATGTATTAAAGCATACTTCACATCGCCAAATTCGGAGTGTAATTCGTGGACTTCGCGACATGATTGACAGTAAAGAAGGATTTCCAAAGAAAATTGTATATACATTAAAAAAACTATTATATCAAACATCTCAATATAAAATTCTTGATACTGCAGCGAAAGAAGGTATCTATCCTCTTATCGCTCAGCATATACCAAAAGAGAGAAATAGTGACCGTGAACAAGCTGTCTTTAATTTCGGTCTACATTATGCCATGTACTCTCTTCGTAACATTAAGAAAATATTTAAAAGTGTATATGCACTACTGAAACAGAAATTTGCAGTACCCGCGAATGAAGAATCTTATAACCGTAATTACCTAAAATACCAGGAAGAAACATTATTTAGAAAATATGCATATGACCAGGGCGTTAATGTCCATGCATATGTCGCATTGGAAATTAAAATGCGTGAGAAATTAAAAAATCGTGGTCATAAAGATCGTACTATTCCAAGCGATATACGTGAATGGTTTATTGAAGAGATTGATAGATTACCGCAAGAACATCTGCGCGTAATTGAACTATCACAATCGTTTAATTTACTAGAATTTATGCGTACTTTTGAACGTTTAGTACGAGCTGGTGTAACAATAAAATCTGCAGATCAGGTACTAAACGCAATAGCAATAAAATAAGTGTAACGAGCCCCCTATTTTCAAAAATTTCGAAAGTAGAGGGCTATTAGTGTTTGTTTCATTAGTATTCCTTTTTAACTACTCCATTAATAAAGACCAAATTAGAAGGACTTCATTTAAAATGAAGTCTATTTTTATACATATCTATTCAAATTCTCGTTCTTCTACATCGAACTCTCCACATCAATATAGAAAGTAATTCTATTATCGATAAAATATCATCTTGCTATACCTACATAAAATCACAAGAAAATATTAAAAAACTGTTGATATGAGGACAAAAATCATTAAATGTGAATAAAAATTACCTATAATCCTTATAATTACTAAGGTAAATGTATTTACCTAATAAAAATCATCAAAAATAATGTGTATTATGTGGAAACACTTAATTATGTTTATATATCTTAAGCAGATTGTGAACAATTTGTTTATAAGTCGAGGTTGAATAACCTGATTTTCAAAAAAAAGGAATGTTTAGCTTTTTAAAAAGTAATGTATAAATATAAGATGCCTCGTATTAATTCTTTTGTGATTTCATGTATGTAAATATATTTTACTTTCTGCTTTTTTGTAGAATTGAAGCCGAATAATTAAAGAATCGATTGATTCTATTTATTACCAATTATGATTTTTTATGTTCGTATATCTAATAATCTCTTGTGAGAGTATATTTACACCTTATTTTTCATTACCTATAAAAGTTCCATCTTTTTATTTTTTTATTTTTTAAGATATATATTTATATTAGATTTTTAAAACCGGGGAGTTATCAACAATATTAAAATTAAAACTTAAATATATTGGTAATTTGAAATATAATGAGTTTAATTAAACAGATCATTACCCTCATACAAAAGGATAAACCTACGTATCCCTACCAGGACTAGGTTTGTCTTTTTTCATTTTAATAAACAATTTATATTGGAGGATTACACATGGCTGCACTAAAAGAAACAACTTACATAGAAAGGAATACCTATAACGAGATTGGATTTTTTAAAGGGATTGTTTGGGGATTAGTTTTTGTAGTGCCTTTTTGGATATGCCAGCAACCGTGCGTAGCAAAGGGCGGTAGCAGGTCTTTTACTTGTTTTCTGTTATAATATATCCAAAGAAATTAGGTGATTATATTGAACGAGACAATTAGCTTAGAGGAGAATTTAAAAGCTTTCTCTACATATTTAAGTGAAAAAGGGCGAAAACATTCTACAATCCAACGCTATGCATACGATATTAAAGATTTTTATAGATGGTTAAATGAAAATGAGTTGCTTTTACATATCAAATCATGGAATGAAATATCCGTTCATGATTATCAAGCTTATTTCTCAATGTTAGAAAACAAACGAGAATATTCTCTTAAAACAAGGCACAGGATATGGGTGGTTTTAAAAAAGTTACACACGTTTTTAGGAATAGTGTAACTTTAAAATAAAGTTTGATCAAAAACGTTCGACAAATCCATATTTTACGGTAAAAGAAAAGAATCCATTTTGAAAAAAGATTGATCAAAATGGATTCTTTTCTTTTTGAATGAACATTCCTTTTTATAAAAAAGTTTAATTAAAACTCACATAGAATCCTTTAATCGAAAAGGAATAAAACGGTGCAACTTTTTTGTAAACGGTATAACTTTCTTTAAAACGGTACATCTTTTTTATAAACGGTACGACTTTATTTCAAATCCACAATTGTGTAGGTATTGACGAGAATAAATCATCTTTGGAGATTCTTGAACAAAAATTAAAGTTGCCAAGGTGGAACCCTTGGACCTATTCAAATTTCTACAAAAGCTGTGCAAAAATATGGAACGGTCCAATTAATAGATGTTTATGGGGGCAACTATAATGTGTTTCCATTGGGTTGAGTTAGGAATATCAATCTGAGAATGGGACTGGCATCAGTCATACATTTTATGCCTGAATCTTTTGAAAAAATAACGAATAACGAGTTTGACCCACATACAAAGTGGCCCTTGGATAAGCAAGTCATGGTTATCAAATGTTTAATAATCGTGAGGACGACTGTATAAAAGTCGTTTTAAAACCGTTATCCTATTAGTTTAAATGGATGAATTGAAAGTTAGCATAATTGCGAACCCTAAGCGAAATGTTGAATGGACTTCCACACTGTGTATAGAAGTCTTTTTGTCTGTTATTATTTAGATTATTGGATAATTCAGCTCGTAACTTGGGTAGCAATAATATGGTGGTCTCAGTCCTATTTTTGGCATGGGCCAGGAATCCTCCATATAGACCATCCTTACTTTTTCATTTGAATGGTTTACTAGCAATAGCTTTACTTCTGGATTAAATTCATATCTCAAAATGGTAACCCCCTTCCATTAGGAATGTGTGGATTCTCCCCCATCAACATGAAGAACTTGACCAGTAACAAAACGAGAATCATCAGAAGCAAGATAGACAAAGGTTGGTGCGAGTTCAAATGGATGGGCAACTCGTTCCATTGGATTAAATGCTCCATATACAGCGACTTGGTCTGACGAGAAACTTGCTGAAATAAGTGGGGTCCAAATTCGGCCGGGGGCGACGGCATTGACTCGGATCCCTTGTTTCACGACATTTTTAGCCAAGGCACGTGTCCAACCAACTATTGCGCCTTTTGTGGCCGTATAATCAATCATTTGCTGCTCACCTACATACGTCACCACTGAAGAAGTGCCAATGATTGAGCTGCCTGGTTTTAAATGAGGAAGCGCTGCCCTTGTTGTGTAAAAATGAGAGTATATATTAACTTTGAAGGTGTCATCGAATTGCTCATCTGTAATGTCAAGCAGACTTAGTTGTTGGAATTGGATACCAACGTGGTTACAAAGAATATCGAGACGTCCAAACGTATTTACTGTTTGTTCTACAATGGAGATACACTGTTGTTTGTCTCGCAAGTCCCCAGGCATTAGAAAACAACGTTGTCCGAGTTGTTCAATCCTCGTTTTTGTTCTATTTGCATCCTCATGTTCATCTAAGTATGAAATAGCAACATCTGCGCCTTCTTTAGCAAACGCAATTGCTACTGCTGCACCAATACCACTGTCACCCCCTGTAATAAGTGCTACTTTTCCTGTTAACTTTTCACTCCCTTTATAGTTCGGGTTTTCGATAATTGGAAGGGGTACCATAAATTTTTCCACTCCGGGATGGCGCAGCTGGCGCTGTTCAGGTAAACTTATCGGAATTTCTTCGTAACGTGTGATTTTCCCATAGTTAGGGTACATGGGATAAGGTTGAGTTTTCATGTTCGCTTTAAACATTTGTTGCATTTGCTTTATTTGGTCTAATTGACGACTTTGATCCTTTTGATCCATGGAAACCTCCTATAGAAATAATTTTCTTCTATAGAATGTTTATGTTGTTCACTACAAATAAATTAAAAAAGTTTGAAAAAAGTGGTTTACTTTCAACACAGAAGCTTATTCTTCCTCAAAAGAGACACCTTTTTTCTTTATTGAACTGAGCTTTAGGACAAGGAGCTTTACTCAATATTCTACCCCTTTAACGGATCAACTTATTTTTACTTAACAGTTCTTTAATCCCGGCTACCTCAAGAATAGTACCTAAAAAAATAGGTCAACCAGAAAAAACCGGCTAACCACATAATACGATTTGACCCTATTGCTGAATAACAAAAAATACGTTTTGTTGTTCCACAAATTCTTAATATCATGAAGTAATTCTGTAGAGATGTTCAGTTTCCATTAACCAATCTCGGCGAGCAACGAGAGTTCTAAATGTGATAAAGTCGCTCTTTTTGCATCCTCTTTCAATTGATTCCATGGACTGTTTGTAGAACCTTCTGATACCTCGAAAAGTTGATTCACGCTCTCTTTTTGATTTTCATTAAGTAAGTTATGATAAATCATACGATAAGACCTTTTTCGAACATCATTGGCTGCATCTTTTAAAGTATTGTAGATGGGAAGTTCATATTTTTAATGTATTAGCTCTTCAATTGCTACATTGACTAGGTCAGCAGGTTCGTCTTTACTGTATGCGAGTTTATTCATTGTATCTATCAATTACTTTTTGACCTTCTTGGCTAAATGGTCGAATAAAAAGACTTCTATACAAAGTATGAAGTCTTTTTGGAAAGAGAAGAGGATTACGGTTTTAAAACGACTTTTATACATTCATCCTCACGATTATTAAAAATTCGATAACCATGACTTGCTTCTTCAAGGGACATCTTGTGTGTGATAATATCTCTTGGGTCAAATTCGTTATTTGTTATTTTTTTAAACAATTCTGGCATAAAATGAATGACTGGAGCCTGTCCCATTTTAAGATTAATATTTCTAATCCAAAATGCACCTAATGGAAATAGATTATAGTTACCCCCGTAAACACCAGTCATTTGCACTGTCCCATACTTTCGGACAGCTTTAGTAGAAATTTGAATAGGTCCAAGGGTTCCGCCCTGCAGTTTGAATTTTTGTTCCAGAAACTCTAGGGGTGATTTCTTTCCGTCCATACCTACACAATCGATGACGACATCTGCCCCACCATGTGTGATCTCTTTTAAATGTTCGCCCATATCAGGGTATTTTGTGAACTCAAATACCTCAACATTGTTCATCTTTTTCGCATGATTGATCCGGTAATCCAAGTAATCAACTGCTATTACACGCTTTGCACCTTCCATCCAGGCAAATTTTTGTACCATCAACCCAACAGGTCCGCATCCAAGAACAATAACTGTATCGCCTGATTTTACACCTGCATTTTTTACACTCCAATAAGCTGTTGGCAGAACATCCGATAAAAAGAGCAGTGACTCATCCTCCAATTCGCATGACTCCGGGATAACAAAGGGAGTGAAGTTTCCAAAAGGGACTTTTAAATATTCAGCCTGACCACCCGGATGGTTACCGAACTTCTCAGTATAACCAAAGTATCCGCCAGAATCATAATGAGGGTTTGAGTTATCACATTGGCTTTCCATTTCATGTTGGCAATAAAAGCAATGTCCACATGAAACATTAAAGGGAACGACAACACGGTCTCCCTTTTTTACTTTTGTGACTTCAGGTCCAACTTCTTCCACAATACCCATTGGTTCGTGGCCAATAATATATCCTGGGGGTAATGGCATGTTACCTTGATATAAATGCAAATCAGATCCGCAAATAGCAGTAGAAGTAATCTTAACTATAATATCGTCTTTTTTTTCTAATTTTGCATCCTCTACTTGATTAACCTGTACATGATTTGGTCCTTGATAAGTTACAGCCTTCATAAATGCAGGGCCCTCCTATTTCTAATACTGTTAACACTCTTAACTATTGTCAACAAAGAAAGTAAATAATATACTTAGTCACTCTTAGCGTAATTGTTTTATGTAAGTTAAAGAAGTCGCACCGTTTTGATTACGAAGTATTGGTGATAGCTCTCGAATTAGTTATTGTAAGTGTATATAGCGTGAATTAATTCGGGGAAATATTTGGATTATTCTTTGAGGGAAGAGGTATTTCATTTATTCCTTTACTCAAATCTTCACTGCTATTCTAACTTATTTAATAGAATTTCAGCCTTATGCTTAACCCCTTTAGAACTGTGTTTAGCTTTCATCACTGTAACCCTACTCTCCTCAATACTTTTCAGCGACTTACTTGTCCACGTACCACTATCATTCACAAGGTTTACTAACAATCTATCATAAATCGATTTCCAATCATTTATTGCAAGTGATGATAAAATTAGCATTGATAAAGAGCGATCTTCTCGCTCAACTTCAATAATATTGAATTTCTTCCCACTTATCATATATACTTCTGCAATCACATAACGTCGTTTCGTGATATTATCACTCAATTTCGTAAATCTGCGGTCTCCAATTCCCTCTGGTAACACATCTATAAATGCTCGTATCGCACTTACTTCTGGATATTGCTCCATTATTCTAAGGACATTAATGAAATCTTGCAATTCACCTTGTACTTGAATTTCAGATAACATTTGATGTTCTATTCCTCTTGCTAGTTTTTGACCTCCAGTGTCTGCTGTAGATCGAATTGAATCATTGCTGCCATAGTATTTCTTAGTATTTTCATCTTCTTTCGTTCGCTGCTTTGAGGAACTACTTTTAATTCGTTTGATTTTGGGTACCGATGTATATTCATGTTTCAACTGATTCATTTGTACAAGATCAAAGTCTTCTGTAGAACCATCTACTTGTTCATCTAATGTAAAGCCCTCTTCATCACCCTGTCTATTTAGAAAACGATAAGTGTATTTCTTTGCCTCATTGGATTTCTCTTGATTTTGTATTTCTGGATGCGAAATCGAAATATGTTGGTACGGAATATCTTTATTTTTCACATTAACAATTTGTAATACTGTACACGTGTTATTCTTCTCCTTTACACGAGCTGTTATTGTAATCGGTTGTGTAAAGTTCCATTCGAACTTCAAAGTCTTTTCCTGCAACCAAGTAAATGCTATATTTTCATAGGCTTGTCGTAGGTCTCGATTCGTTAGCAACCACACCAATTGATAAATGAACGTTGTCTTTGTGTATTTCAATTCATATTGTGATGAAAAGCTAAGATGGATTTTATTAGGTTCATATGTTTCTGTGAAGAACTGAGGAAATGAATTCGATTCAAACAAGCGATATAAAAGGAAGCCGTTCGGAGCTAAAATGCTACGCAATACTTCAATGACTGGTAAAATCACATTCTTTCCATCAAAAGAGAACACGAAACTACGGGAAGTTGCAGGATCACTGCTTCCTTGAATAGACCAAGGGCGTTCGTGAAATTTAACTTTATTAGGATAAATAGTCATATCGATTTCTTGTACACTTTCAGAAACTTGACTAGCCGTTATGATGCCATCAGTATAATAATGTTGGATTGCTAAGCATGGTAATGTACCCCAATCCATTAATATACCTTCTGTACGACCTTGTGAGCGAAAATAAGCTTTGATTATCATTTTATGATCATATCGAAATGGCTCACCAATCCATATTAGTTGTGCTTTTTCACCTTTAGCAAAAGGCCAAGCTAGTTTAACCTGTTGTTTGCTCATAACTTTTCACTTCCTGTTTTGTTCGTAAATACTCTTCCAAATACGGTTTTATTTCGTGAAAATGATGTGACTTAACAGCGCCAATACGCTGTACTTTCCATAATAAAACTGGTTCTTGCTCCAGCAACATACGATCAATAATTTTACAGCATCGTCGAATCTGAAACTGTTGTATAGATTCCGTAATTTTATTTAGATATTTTTCAGTTTGTGGCAACTTATCAAGATGTTTCTCCAAATTTGATAAGATTCCTAGACGTTTCCCAATTATCGAAATCGTGATACGTACGGGCTTTTCCAGTTCAATTAATTCTTTGTAAAGCTGTTTAATTTTAGAAAGATATTCTCGATCACGTACGTCCCAATTGACAATTGATTTTGGCTTTTCCTTCGCCTGAATTATAGGTAACTGTTCAAACAGCCATTCTTCATCATTTCGATATAAGTAAATATATTCTTTCGGTAAACATTGACGAATTTGTGTTCTCGAGTAACTTGGATATTGCTGCATTCCTTTTAATAATTGCTTTCGATACATATGTAACATTGGTGGGAAAACTTTATCAGGTAATTTCTCTATTTTCTCAACTGAGGCAAGATGTCCTTTAACTGTTTTCGAATCCACGCCAAGCATTCTAGCTAATGCTCTTATACTGTAGGTTCATCAACTGCTAATTCATGTAATTTAGCCTTCCAGACATCTCCATACGCTTTTGTACGTCCAATACGATATTTATCTTCAGATAATCTATCAGGACCCTTTCTAGCGTAAATAAAGCCACAAGAGCATTCAAACGTGCCAATGGGTGCATTTGATTTAAAATCCCTTGTAACATTTACTTCATGAATCACAAATTCCTTATAATGATTAGCTGCTTTATTTAAACAGGGCCATGGGCCACTACCGAAAGGACCTGTATCAGCTTCAATTTGTAAAAAGGACTCCAAATCTTGTTCTAAGAAATAAAGAATAAGCAAATGACGGAAAGGATGTACATGACGTTTTAGATTGCGTGTAATGACCTTCAGCCAATTGTATTCATCATTTACATTGATTGCTGATTCGTACTCATCTAAAAAGCCTTTTGGGAACTTTGATTGAAATGCTTTGTATAGCTCCTTTTGCCGAATTCGATTAGACGTTGTTATTAAATTACGCTCCCGTAAAAGAACACGATATTTAAGATTAATAGATTCTCTTGAAAATTGATGTATTGGAACTTGCAGCAGTTGATAAGCCATCTTTGCTAAAGCAATTTGAATGGCTATAAACTCTTTTAGTTCAACTTCTTGAATCATTGATAAGTTCATTAGCTTTTTATCAAATCGAATAAACTCAATTCGACTTTGCTTTGAAAAATCGATAGGATACTTCATTAATTTCAGTTCATGATGTGCACAGAAATCAATCCCTTGTAGCTGGTGCTCACGATGAAAATAGGGTTCTCCATGTTGCTCAATATCATTAGTTGCACACTCTGGGCAATAAAAGAGTCCATTCTTTCTGCAAATGCTTCCTGCAACTATGCCAAGTCTTGTATAAAGTCCTTTTCCATCTACTTGAACATCTTGTAGAAGTTCTTTCTGGCGTTGCTTGGAAAGAAACGAAGCATAGTAAGGGTAGATCGTATGCTTAGCTAATAAGCTTTCAACAGAATAGTTGGAGCCTAATTGCTCAGCTAATATAGAAAAATGACTACCAATCTCTACACTCGGTATTACAGAACGACTTTGAAACACTTCTTCCAATGTATCTTTGTAATCAATATTTCCACTGTAAAAGTGATATCGCGCAATCGCCGAATATATCAATTCATCTGGATATGGATCCGTAAAGAATGGCAGCATTTGATTCCCTCCTAGTAGAATTCCTTCAAAGGATTTTTAATGTATCCATTTGCTTTCAATAATTCATGAGGATGTTGCTTTTTGTCCAATGCTCGCTTTCTTAGCGTTAGTAATGGTAAAACCTCTGCATTTTTCACTTTTGGCTTATCTTTTTGTTCCTTCTTTTGTTGATTTAATGCAATCGCCTGCTGAATTACATCTGATTTAAGCTGGTGAAAATCAATATCAAGTGGATTTTCACCGACTATTTTTTGTACGAGTTTTTTAATGTCGTTATCTTTCAAACTATCAAAAATACCTAGGGCTGCCACTTCGACACTTAAAGTTTCTATAGTGTCTTGGCGTTTATACTGGATTGTATTTTGGCGTTCCCTAAACGCTTCTTGAATACGCCCTGTAACTTCTGTATTTCGCTTATGATTCAGCATTATTTCATCAAGGTTGATCATGATATCTTCATATTTCGTCATTTCAGCCAAATTGTTCTTCTGAATAGCTGTCATCATCGGTTGAATCATTTGCATATCGTCTTTGGCAGTCTTTTTTAATACTTTTGGTGTAATAATTTCATTCGGATTATCCTCATCAAACAATGCTCTTTCTTGTGCTAGAATAAATAAGTTTACAGCAACAGAAGTTATCCCTTGGCATTCATAATAAAATGCCTTTTTCGTTTCCTCTGTATGCTTGGATTGGGTTTTTAAGCACTGTAATTCCCAAAGCGTTTCTAGGAAGAACTCCCATTCTTCACTATCTTCCGCCATACGATCCCAAATAACTGCTTCACTTGCAGCACGTCTTGCCTGTCTGAAGTTTCCTTTGAATAGTTTTTGCGCTTTAGAAGTACCGATTAAGACTGTTGGAATACCAACTGTATTGGACAACGTTACAAAAAAATTAAGCATTTCTTCTTGATCGTTTTTAGAATGTAATAAGTGCTGGATTTCATCAATTACTAGAACACCGATACCATACATGCTTGCCAGTGATGTCATATGCAACAGCATTGTCGATGTCACCCGGTTTAGGTACCCGAATTTTTCAAGATATCGTGTTTCTAGTAAATCATCAATCGCTTTAAAGAAGCTTTTACAAAGGGTAGATAAGCTTCCGTCATAAGGACAGTCAATTTTGAGCCATACAATTTGGGTTCGATTAAACGGTTGTCCCTTATATTCTTCATGCTTGATCACCTGTGGATACATAAGCAAAAGACGTTCAATTGCTGTTGTTTTACCAATTCCAGAAATACCGATAATGGATAAGCTATCGGCAGTTGAACGAATATAATTTAGTCGTTCATCTATATATTTGTGAGCCGTTTCCTCTTCCTCACGCAATTCATGCAACACACGAACACGTTCTAGAAATGTTCTATCTAATGGGTTACGCGCTAAATAACCTCGCCGAATCAATGTAGACAATCGACGTTCTACCTCGAAATGAATCGGTAACGGCTGGATAAAATTTTTCACACGTTTTAAGACGTGGTAACGAATATTCGTTTCACTTAACTTATCTTGATCACTAATTCGTGGGGTCACCATAAATCGCTCTAGCACATCATCCTCATTGAATATAGGTGGAAGAGCTTCGATGAAGGGATTATTGGTATATTCACTTAAAAGTTGCTCCTTATAGACACCTTTCTCAAAATCTCCTTTTAAGACAACCATGTCATTTGTCTTTCCCAAATTCCTCATCTCGCTTCTTCTTTAGTTTTTCCATAAGACGTGAGCTTGATTTCTTAGGTGGTGTTTCATCAATCTTCTCTTTTGTAACGAAGTCGATTACTTCAGCTGCTTCACTAACTTTATTAGGTGATAAATCAAACTTTTCAGTTTCACGGTTTAACTGTTTTTCAACATCCTTGTTATCACGAATAGCAGCTATTTTAGCTTTCTTACTTGTTGGTTGATTAAAAGATTGTTTTTTGTTCTTCACAGCTTTTTTAATAATTTCTTCCAATGCAGCATCAGTATTTACTGTGAGCTGAATTTGATTTGTTCGTTCCATTTCTTCTAGTTCATTCCGAAGTTGTTGTTGGAAGACAATTTCTTCTAAGAAGTCACCTTTATATTGCTGACTAGGTTCTAATAAAATACATGTTTCAAAATCCATTCCGTTATCGTGAGGAATATAGATTTTTTCAATATGTCGCGGATCATAAACGATTTCTAAACTTCTATTTTTCAACTTCAAATACCATTGCTCTTCAATCGCTTGGCGAGAACCATATAGAAGGTTTTTAAACTTGATTCCAGCTCTTGAAACTGTCGCTTTTCCTCTTGGAAGCACGTTCAAACGAAGTACATTTCTATCAACTTTTCTTAGTCTTCCTTTACGATTTTGAATGCCCCAATTCCATAAGTTAATTGGCGTTGGCACTAGTCCATCAGCTACCATTTCTTTTTCAACAGGATATTTATCAATGACCTTTTGGTTATGATACAGCGCCATTGTAATAATTAGAGATGTAAATTCCTTTAAATTCAGAGTAGCATTTAAGCGATAATCCTGATCTCCTCGTTCTCGATATTCCTTTTGAATTGCTCCGGGAGCTTTTTGCTTTACCTTCCCATTAAACGTACGGAATTTCCTTTCAACAATCCCTTTCAAATCCCCACGATAAGCTGTAGTATTCTCAATTTTAAGATTAAGATTATTAATTAAATTCTCTACCGAATACCCTTCAAACTCACCTCGGTCAGCAATAATAATTTCAGGTAAATGATGTGTTGGCCATTGCTCAGGAGTAATATCAATTCCATATTGCTTACAAAATTCTACTTTATCTGCGATCATATTATCTAAAGCCATCATTGCACCAATCCATGATGGACCTTCTAGTCCAACATAAAGACCTGTAATAATACGTGAATACACATCAAGTACTGCATAAATAACTGGTCGCCCAATTACTTTATTTACATCAAGCGAACTAACCAAGTAAATATCCGCAATGGTAGCATCAACTTGAAATCTAGTACCTGGACCATTTGTTTCCGATTTAGAGTCACTTAAAATAGGGCGATATTTCAATTCATATTCTTTTGTACTTTTACGGAACTGAATATCTTTTTTTGGGTCTTCAAGTTTTTTAAACCAATAGTAAAATTGATGATATGAGGGAATTCGAGTGGCATCCCAAATACGGTACTTCATCTCACCATTTTCCTTATAGCGATCAGAATAGAAGTCACGCAGAATGAAATTATAAACATCTTTCAACGAATAGTTATTTGAAGCTCGGTAATACTTGTTAATGGCGTGTTCAAATTGAACTTTTACTTCATCCGTAATATTAATACCTGTTTGATATTCATTACTGATACTCACCTTTCGTGGGCGACCTACCTTAGCTTTATTTAAAGTTTTTGTTTTACCTTTTCCTCCCGAATTCGAGTAATCAGGGAGCATTGCATTTTTCGTCATACCTCGCTGCCAATAACGGCTAAGTAGCTTTTTTATTTTCGTAGAACTTGTTCCACTTTCATCTGCAATTTCTTTTATTTTCTTTTCACGACCACCTTTTTGAAGCAATGCTTCCATGTGTTCTAAACAATAATGTTGAATAATCGACCAACCCTCATCTCTTTTCTGAATTCGAAGGTCGGATAATTCACTATCTATTATTACTTTTGCAAATGGATCGCTAATCAGAAGTAATTCACCTTGCTGGATTTCCTCTATTAGATTCGAATATAATTCCTTTTTCGGCATGGAACTAATTGCATCAATATCAACAATAAACACATGAAACTCTTCCATCTCAATGATACGAATCCGTTTAGAATCTACTGTATATTGAAGTACTTGATTAATATAAATCATCCATATTTCACCTTCTTCAAGTTGCTTTCATCAATATACTTAATTTCAATCGACTGCTCTAAATCCAATGGCTTTTGCAAATCAATGACAATAATTTTTCTAGCAAGTAAGTGATAAAAAAGCGTAACACCACTACCAATTGGCAGGTGTGTATCTATATCGAATTCATTTGTAATTGTTCTTATGCTTGCCGAACTATCTAGCAATCTACTTAGTAATGACATAACCAAGTCTTCAATGTTTTTCGCATTCAATTCTTGAAACACATCATAGCTACAAATATCATAATAATCGTGAATATAGCTAATGTTTCTCGCAATTATTTTATTGATTTCTTCTTCTGTTACAATACCCCAATCAATTCCTTTACGCTTCCAATATTCTCTTTCAATTTCGAACTTCTCAAGTACATTCTCTTTTAATAACTCATCTTTCATTTTAATTGTACGTGCGACTTCATGAATCCCTTGCCCTTTATTAATTGTCAATAAAAAATCCGTTGTCATTACAATAGGCTCTCCGTTTTTCGGATTTCTAGGATGCTTTATTCCAAGTTCATCTGCTATCAAAAGCGTTTCTTCTTGAGGTAATAAAGGAAACTGCTCTCTTATATCTGTAATAACATCAGAAAATTCAGTCAAGTAAAAGTAGTTTCGCTCTAAGTCTGATAAAAATTCGTGCTGTCTACTAGTTTTAATGCCTTTTAACCTCGTTGACCGACCTAATGAGGAAACATCTTGAATCTTTAGCCATGGCCGGTAGTCTGTACCTGTTCCTGTACCACGACCTTCTTTGATCCATTTTTCCACTGTAGATGTTCTTTTTCTTTTGGACATAAAAACACCCCTTTAGACAATCATATCCAAAGGGGTAAAACGGTGCAACTTTTTTATAAACGGTTAATCCTTTTTTAAAACGGTCAAACTTTTTTATAAACAGTTAAACTTTATTTTAAAACTACAAATAGTTAGTCCATTAGATGATATTCATCTCTCTTTAATTCCGGATCAATCATTAAATGACAATGATTTTATTACCGAATTAGAAGAGAAGCTTTTAAAACAAACTGTTCTATCAACTAAGGGGTTAACAGAGAGACAAGCTAAATATCGGCCTCTAATCATGGATAGAAACGCTTGTATAATTAATTTAATAGTAAACTACGGTTTGTCATTGCAAGAGCTTGTATCGCTTAATATGAGCCATATACAGTTTGCTAGGAACACTTTAACTGTTTCAGGAGAAAACGGAGTTACTAGATCCGTCTTCTTAACAGCCGAAGATACAAAACAGCTTTACAAATATTATTCGACTATCCCTGAATCTGTAAGACCTCGACAGCACACAGATAATCCCCTATTTGTGGCATTTGATTTTAATCGAGGTACTTATCGATGGGTTTACGAAAATGATGCACCAAAGGCTTTATCTGAGGTTGCTATACAGAAGATGATTCGACTGGAAGTAAAACGAGCAGAATTAGGTAGACGTATTTCTGCACAACAGATGAGAAATACGTTTATTTTTCGTCTTATTAAACAAGGAATAAATGAGGATGAATTAGTAAATAAAATAGGTTTTAAAACAAAAGTATCTTTAAAAAGATACTATCAATACTTGATGTTATCTAAAAAAACTCGATGAAAAATACGTAACTACTATTTCACAGAAAAAGACTTTTGAACTGTACAAAGTTCATCTTTTGTTAATTGTTTCTTATTTACATTAGATGAATAAATTTGATAATGTACGTCATTTTCATTCCAGTATACATAATGTGATTCATTTTTTTGCTGATTGAATGCTTGACGAGTTTTATCAAATGCATTGATCTCTTGTAAAGATTTTTGTGGGAAAACATCTTTTCCTCTTGTTATTTCAACAATTAAGTTTTGATTGTCTTTACTTGAATAAACGATGGTAACATGTGTGGCTTTAAAATACAGTTCGATTAAAAATATTGTGTTAAACCGTATTCTATGGTTTCTTATCCGACAGGTTTATGTTTTATAAAAAAAGTTTGATCTTAGCTTATTTATAATTCTTTGATTAAAGAGATAAAGTAGCGTAACTTTATTTCAATGCTACATTAAATTTTAGCATAAAGAAATGATCCTCTTAGTGAAAGTTACATTTGAAATAATAAAAAGGTATGGGGTTACGCCCCACACCTTTTTACCAGTAGAAATATTCGTTATATGCTTCGTATATCAATCACGATCAATGTCACCTTCGATATATTGACTGAGTTTATCCTTAATTGCCGCACTTTCTGGAGTTACTTCTGCTACTTTACGATTATGAAGACGAGAGCCACCTTCGAATTCATCTAAAGGTAACGTATTTTCA
>WPCI01151431.1_pt1 | contig 17845 bp, 16 predicted proteins | sample 5399871 | NCBI WGS metagenome assembly WPCI01 (sample SAMN12869469, study PRJNA574797) | sludge metagenome | isolation source: wastewater treatment of pH7 | place: China:Beijing | collected 2019-05-20 | reverse complement strand
CTATTTTCTTTCTTAACTGGAGGAATTTCCCTACTTAATGTAAATCCTCCACTCTCCCATTTCTTAACTACTTCTTGATCATTAAGTATAAGGTTGTTAGTATTCGCAATTAGGAATTCTTTTGATAAGTTGTATTTTTGGTAAAGTTCAAGGATTCTAAGAGATTGAGTAAAATTCTCAAATCCTAATAAGTTTAGGAAATTTCTCTCTTGTGTATTTATTTGAATTAATTCATTGACACAGGAATTAAGTCTTTCTTCTATCTCAAAAACATTGCAAAGAGACAAAGAAGTCATTATTTCGTTAACGATATTCTGATGAAAAGGAGAAATGGTGTTTACGATAATCCCATTGTTTATTTTTGTTTTAATGTCATTGAGCTTTTTTAATGCAACATTTTGAATGTAATCATTTCTAATTGAATCTAAATTTGAAAGAAATATTAATGTTAATAGTTGATCATTAATAAGAATAGGTGTTTTATTCTCGGAAAACTGAGATATTAGTGATAAATAATTAGAATTTTCTTTTAAATCTATTACCGTTTTACCATAATTGAGTAATTGACCAATTCTTTCACTATCGATGTCAATTTTGTTCTTTTCAATTTCTTCAGAGAAATTTGATGGCAATAAATCTAAGTTTGTTGGATATTCTAATGATATTGAATTGTTTGTAACATCTATGTTCTTTGGAAAATGATATGGTTGGAAAGCGGAAGAGGTTTGGCTAATAAATGAAAGGTGAAAGAAAAACAAGGCCAATACAATAGCGACTGCAACAGTTATAAATGATAACAAAAGTATAATATACTTTTTATTTTTTTTCTTCATTTTTTAAATAGTTATCTATTGCAGCTTTTAAGGCTTGGGCTGCCAAATTAGAACAGTGCATCTTAACAGGAGGAAGTCCACCCAAAGCTTCAGCGACATTTTGATTTGAGATCTTCAGTGCTTCTTTTATATTTTTTCCTTTAACCATTTCAGTAATCATACTACTTGTGGCAACAGCTGCTCCACATCCGAAGGTCTGGAATTTTATGTCTGTTATTACATCATTATCTATTTTAAGGTAAATCCTCATAATGTCTCCACATCTTGGATTCCCTACTTCCCCCACTCCATCCGGATTCTCGATGCTTCCAACATTCCTTGGGTTCATAAAATGATCCATTACTTTTTGAGAATACTCTTCCATATTTTTTTCTAAATAAATTTAGTATTTTGTTTCGGGAGATAAGGGAGACATTTGTCTTAATCTTTCTATTATAGGAGGAAGATTCTCAAGCAAAAACTCAACTTCTTCTTTGGTATTCTCCAAAGAGAAACTAAGTCTTAATGACCCATGGGCAATTTCATGAGGGAGGCCAAGTGCAAGAAGAACATGAGAAGGTTCCAAAGAGCCAGAAGTACATGCTGAACCACTTGAGGCACAAATCCCAAGCTGATCTAATAAAAGAAGGATTGATTCTCCCTCTATATATTTGAAGCACACATTAACATTTCCTGGTAATCGTTTAATCCTATCCCCATTAACAATTGTGTCTGGGATATTCTTTATTATTTCCTCAATAGTAAGCTCCCTCAATTCTTCAAGATAGTTTCTTTTTTTTGATATATTTTTGATAGTCAATTCTGCTGCTGTCCCGAAACCTACTATACCCGCGACATTCTCAGTTCCAGCCCTGTGGAATTTCTCCTGCCCACCGCCATCAATCAGTGGATCAATATTGGTTCCCTTTTTGATAAATAGAGCGCCAACTCCTTTTGGACCATTAATCTTATGCGCCGAAATAGTCAATAAGTCGACATTAAGTTTCTTAACATCAATCATAATATTCCCATAGGCTTGAACCGCATCTGTGTGAAAAAGAATCTTTTTCTCATTTGCTATCTTCCCGATTTCTTCAATGGGTTGAATTGTTCCAATTTCGTTGTTAGCGAACATTACAGAAATAAGGATAGTATCCTTTCTTATCGCTGACAAAATGTCTTTAGTTTCCACAATTCCATTTTTTTTAACTGGAACATATGTAACCTCAAACCCGTTTCTTTCCAAATTTTTGCATGTATTTAAGATAGCATGATGCTCAATATTTGTAGTAATTATATGATTACCTTTTTTTCTGTTAGCATAAGCTATACCTTTAATCGCCCAATTATCGGATTCAGTTCCTGAACCAGTAAAAAATATCTCTTCTTTATCTGCATTAATAGAATTAGCAATTTTTTCTCTAGCCACCTCAATTGCCTGTCTTGCCTCTCTTCCTAGAGAATATATAGTTGAAGGATTCCCATAGCTGTTTTGAAAAAATGGCATCATACTCTTAAAGACTTTTGGTGAAACTCTTGTAGTTGCTGCATTGTCAAAATATATGGTCTTTTGATTCATAGCTCTATTTTATCATTTCTTCTTGTTCCTTTCATTAATATTTTTCTTTTAATATCAAATTGATATACTAAATGAAATAAATCTCAATTTATTCAAACGAAATGGAAAATATCTTAGATAGAGAAACAGTATTTCCTGAAGAAGAGGAGAAAAATGAAGAAGCGATTTATTACAAAGAAATATCTTGCTCAAGTTTTGAGGAGGCTGTAGAAAAAGTTGTAACGGAAGAAGATTATAACAGAATTATTCTTTGTGATATTGACGGAGTTCTTTTTGGTAACAAAGACAAGGCTCCCCTCTACTCTTTAATCAAAAAAAGTGAAATTGAGGACCAAACACAAGGCTATCTTTGGAATCTTAGAGAAATTTACGGAGACAGGGTTGTTATAGTTACAAATAGGAATCCTCGCTTGAATCTATTCTTAAGCTCAAGATATTTGATTAATAAGACTGAGGAAGTAAAGGAGAATAACGGTCCAGAATTAAAAGTTTTTCATTCTTTACTTAAACAGGTTCCATTTCTTGCTAGAAAAGAGAAAGAGAAATTCCTTGAGTATGCAGGTTCGATTCTCCCTCATAATCGAGAGTTATTAATTACCTCAATAGAGGATTGGAGTGTTGTTTCTTTAAATAGAAAGTCTTTTTTGATTAATATTTCAAAAGAATTAAGTAAAAGGTATGGAATTAAAAGTGGAATTATTAATTATGTAATAAAAAAGTAAAGTTCTACTTCTCTTCGATCAAGAATGAGACCTTAGCCTTCTCACTTGCTTGGAAGGTACCTTCTTTTTCATAATCTTTTATTACTTGAATACATGCCACATCTGAGGAAGGAGCGGTAATTGTAAGAAGTACGGATACTTGTTCTGGATAGCTTTCAAGCACAATCTCCTCTGTCTTTGCTTGATGGCAAGGTGTAGGAAGAGTTCCTGTGATTTTGTAATCCCACATATTTACCTCTTTATTATCGAACTGGTATTTGGCAACAAAATTAAATCCCTTTTTCTCAATTGTAAACTCTCCAGCTCTCTTTTCATTATCTGGATTATCTTGGGAATTCTTATCAATTACCATTACTTTTAGAAAAAGTCCGGCTATTACAAATAATAGAATTAGAAAGAAACCTGCTCCAATAACTCCCTTCTTATTCATTTTTTTAAGTTGTTAATATTAGTTTTTCTCTGCTTTACAGAGTGTATCATTAATACCCAAATACATCCAAGCATCATCAAAATTCCAGAGACTACCATAACAACATCGAAATATACTTCTCCAAGGTTAGCAAGACCTCCAACCAGTAAGCTTATCAAGGCTGTTGAAAGGCTGATAATTGTTTCGTAGAAAGCATATTGTGTGCCCTCAATTCCACTGTCGATATTAGTTGCAAAAAGCTTTCTCCAATTTGTGACATTTAAACAGGCACCAATTCCAAAAATAAATTGAAGAATGTAGTAATGAGAAGGAGTCACGATATTTGGGTAAAGGGTGTATGGTAACCCCATCAATATTACACCTGTAGCAAGAAGAAGAATTTCATCCTTGTCTCCCTTTATTTTGTCTGTTAAATAGCCCATTGGAATCTGAAATAAAGATCTTGTAAAGAAATAAATGGAAGTTCCAATTCCAACAAATTTTATTGCTTCAACACCTAATTTCTGTGAAAGATAAATTCCAGACAGAGCAGAGATTATTAGAAAGGGTCCCCAAGTAAACATATCAGCAAGGGTAAGTAATATTACAGTATTATTCCTCCCATTCTTTTTTAATTTAGACATATATAATAAGATAGCTTGTTGGAAAATATTTATCAATATGCTAAATTGAATTATGAATCTGCCCTATTCTGAATATGTTAATATTGCATTATTTCTTTTTTCTTCAATAATTCTTTTTCTTTATGCTATAGATAGCTTAGGAAAAGAGTTTTTGGATCTGGCAACAGAGAGTTTTAGAAAAATAATATCCAAATTATCTAAAAATCGTTTATTAGGTGCATTTGCAGGTGCTATTAGTACTGCTCTAGTTCAATCCAGTACTGCAATGACAACAGTATCCATGACACTGGTAAATACTGGGATTATTTCCTTTCATGACAGCCTGGCAATTATTTTTGGAAGTAGTATAGGTACAACCCTTACTGCCCAGCTTGCTCTTCTTACCTCTACTCCGGTAGCTCCAATCCTACTAATAGTTGGTTTTCTATTTAGATTTGCACCAAAAAAAATAAAAATGGCAGGAAAGCCAATTTTCTTAATGGGTTTCGTTCTATTTTCATTAAATCTGTTAACCATTGCTATAGAGCCTCTTAAAAGTAATCCAACATTTCTAAGCATATTTTCTTCGCTTTCCTCTCCATTTGCTGCATATATACTTTCAACTTTTTTCACAGTCATAGTCCATTCCAGTTCCATTACTTCAGGAATTGTGGTCGTTTTAGCTGCTCAGGGTTTGTTGCCAATTCCAATAGCTATACCAATGATTCTTGGTGCGAACTTAGGAACAGCTGTAAGTTCTTTATTAGTAACCGCAGATATGAGTCTTTATGCCAAAAGAGCGGGATATGCTAATTTCTTATTTAAAGCCATTGGCTCCTTTGTGTTTTTACTTTTTGTTGATAAATTTATTCTACTTTTAACGTTTATAACCTCAAATTTAGGTCAACAGGTAGCTCTAGGTCATCTAATTTTCAATGTGATAAATACTACCGCTTTCTTGATACTACTCAATCCTTTTGAAAAACTTGTAAATAAGTTAGTTCCTGGTACGGAGGAGGAAATTTTATTTCAGACAAAGTATATTGAAGATATTGAACCAAAAAAGGTAATTGAAAGTTTTGATGACATCAAAAAAGAAATAGGTCATTCTATAGAAATCACTATCAGAATTTACAAAAAAGCGTTAATGCTCTACTACAACTCTTCTCAAAAAATAGTAATGGAAATCAAAAAATTTGAGACTTTGAATGACTTTTTGGATGATGAGATTACGAAGGCATTACTTTCGACAACAGGTAATAGGTTATCAAGGAAATTAGCGAAAGCATCAATTATGTATGTTAAGGTCTCAAATACCATTGAACAACTTGCAGATTTAGGGATAGATTTTAGTAAAGTTTTTATCAGAATGCATACCTTGGACGTATCTCAGGATGAAATCCCTATAGGGAAACTTACTGAGATTTTTAATTTGCTTATTAATTTATTTAAAAGTATTGAGTCCCAGATTAATCATCCGAAGGAATCAGAGTTACTTGAAATCAAATTAAAAGAAGAAGAGATTTATGGAATTATTAATGATGAATTTAATATACATGTAAGAAAGTTACAAGAGAGTCAAACTTATCATGGGAATATTTTTGTAGATGCCATATCAATCATTGAACTTTCAGTATCAAAAGTTCGTGAAATTAGAAAATTACTTCTCAAATATGTAAGAGAATTTAATTAAGAAGGTTATAGAATATTCACTTCTGGTATCAGCTCAACCCCAAAATTCTTTTTAACATCCTTTTTCATCTTATCAGTGAATTTTTTTACTTCATTCCCTGAAGCTTTCATATTTGTTACAACGCAAAGAGCATGCTTCTCATAAACTCCTACATTTCCTTCCCACCTACCTTTCCATCCGAGCTCATCTAAAAGTCTTCCTGCAGGAATCTTTACATATTTGCCATCTTTGGAAGAATTTTTTTGCTTGGTAAAGTTCTCAACAGGGTACGCTTGTAAGTCAGTAATTTTTTTTGACAGCTCTAAATACTTCTGTTTGGGAACAATTGGATTTTCAAAAAAACTTCCACATGTCCCACACTCATCTACATTTGGTAATCTTTTACTCCTTTGTTTAATAATTGCTTCCATTACATCTTTGATCTCATATGGTTCTTTTGCAAACGACTGTAATTCTTCTAAAATTGAACCGTATCTCCCTGCTCTCTCGTGATAGCTAAGTTCAAACTCCTTTGTATGCTTTTTCAAACGGAAAGTTGCGGATGTAATCAATATTCTGTTTCTCCAAATGTTTTTAAAATTGCTTCTTCGGTATTCATATCCGCACTCTGAAGGTAAATAGGTATTTCGTTCATTTGTTTCTAAGTTCACAGTATCAATATTCATTAGTGTATCAGTAATATTCTGCCCATATGCAGAGATATTTTGGGAAACTGCTCCTCCAATTGTTCCTGGAATCATTACAAGGTTCTCAATCCCTGCATAATTATTTGCCACACACCATCTCACAAATTCGTCCCAAATCTCTCCACTTCCAACTTGAATGTCAACATACTCTTCCGTTTCATTTATTATTGATTTCCCTTTTAAATCGGGTATTAGTACAATCCCATCCCAATCGTTAAGCAAAAGTGTATTACTTCCACCACCCAAAATTAATATTTTCTCATTTTTAATAATCTCGAGATTCTCAGCAATTTGTTTGAGATTGTTTAGGAGAAGAAAATACTTTGCTTTAGAATCAATTCTGAATGTATTGTATTTTTTTAGAGAGATATTTTTTCTGATATTCATTTCTTGGAAATTATTTAATATATTTTCTTGGAACTCTCTCAGTTACATTGCTTAAGAGATCCCACATTGATCTTTCACTTCTCTTTGAAACATCATGCAAGGAGATTCTGTCTCCCCACAATTCTACTTCATCTCCCACATATCCCTCCCCGTCAATGCCAAGGCTTGCCATGCATTGATCCATACAAATTCTTCCAATTACAGGATACTCCTTCCCATTTAATAATATAATTCCTCTGTTACTTAGTGAGCGAGGGTATCCGTCTGCATAGCCTACAGGAAGTGTAATAATTCTTTCTTGAGACTTAGTAATATATGTATTTGCATAACCCACAGGACTTCCTTTTTGTAAAACCTTAAAATACAATACTTTTGTTTTAAATTGCATCGCAGGTTTTAGTATCTTTTGGAAATCTTTGTTTAAAGAGTATCCATACATCATTATCCCAGGTCTTACCATTGTGAAAAAGGATTCTTCTAATTCCCGCGAAATTGCACCACTATTTGCGAGATGTATTAATGGGGGTAAAGAAAAATATTTTTTTACATATTCTAAAACGGTATTAAATCTCTCAAGTTGTAAATCAGTAAACGATGGATTGTCATATGAATCTGCGAAATGTGAGAAAATCCCAACTATTTCAATATTAGGAAGTGAAAAAGCTTTCTTTAAAAATTGCTCCTTTCTATCCCATTGAACACCAATCCTTCCCATCCCTGTATCGATTTTTAGATGTACCCTAGCTTTAACATTTAATTTTTGTGCAGCAATTGAGATGTTCTCTAATTTTTCTATGGAAGATCCTGTAATATCAATATCATTTTGCAGGAAAAGAGAAATCTGATTATTATCGATTGCTCCAAGAACAAGTATTGGAATTTTTATGCCTTTTTCCCTTAACCACAAAGCTTCTTCAATATAGGCGACTCCAAGATAGTCTAATTTCAATTCTTCTAATTTCTGGGATATTTCAACAAGTCCATGGCCATATGCATTCGCCTTAACAATTCCAAGAATTTTTCTACTTCCAACGATGTTTTTTATGACAGAGATATTATTCTCTAGATTGGATAAATATATTTCAGCTCTAGTTGGTCTATTTTCAAACAGATTGCTATTAAACATCAGTATTATTCTACTAGTTTGGACTAGACTTGTTAAGGATGGTAGAATATTTAAATAGAGTTAAATTATTATTTCAAAAAATATGGGATATGTAGGGAATATTGAAGAGATTACTGAGCAGAATAGTAATTTCAGAAAAGTTGTTTTTACTGGTAACCATTTACAGTTGGTTGCTATGTCTTTAAAACCTGGTGAAGATATTGGAGAAGAAATTCACCCAAAAGTAGATCAATTCTTTAGAGTTGAAGAAGGAGAAGGAAAGGTAATTATGGATGGACAGGAGCAGGCATTTTCAGAGGGTTTTGCAATTGTTGTTCCATCTGGGACATTGCATAATATTATTAATACGTCACTCACTGAGGAGTTAAAGTTATATACCATTTACACTCCAGCAAATCACATTGACGGAACAGTTCATGCTTCAAAAGAAGATGCAATGAACGACAAACAGGACGAGGCTTTCTCTGAAAAGGTAAATGCATAGGAAATAAGCAGTGGGACTACCTTGAAGAAATTCATGTGGTAGTCCCACTCTTTTGCTGTTTAAATTCAATGTTGGGCTTTGTCTCCGTTTGTTCTTTTAATACACGGCTTTTGTTTTTCTCTTTCCAAATTTTTACTTTCAATCCTTGTTGCCTTATCTGGCTTCTTTTTCACTAATCTCTCCTTTCCTGAGGATTAATAATCAAAGAGTGAGTAAATAGATAAAAAGTATTTTAAACAGCCATTTATTATAATAAATGGATTGAACAAACGCAAACTATAATGCTTTCATAAATTATGATAAAATTGAACATATGAAAGAAAGAGATTACCCTTTAGATATTCTAAAAAGCATTGCCATTGTGCTAATGTCTTTTGTTCACATAAACTCTCTTCTTCAAGTTAATTCAGGTATATTAGATAAAATTACATTTCTTGGGGCAACTGTTTGCTTCTCTGTTTTTCTTTTTGGCATTGGCTTTGTCGCTGGTAAAAAAATTACTAATGGAGAAAAAGATTCTTGGAAGAAGGTTTTACACAAGATATTGTTGATTTATGTTTGCTATTTGGTCATTGGTATCGCTTCCTACTTTATTTCTAAGGGACAATTATCATTTGTATCAATTTATAATATTGCCATACTAAATAATCTTCCTGAGTACTCAGAATTTCTAATCTCCTTAATCTTTTTTACTCTTCTTACTCAATTAATTCATAAACCTTTACAAAAGCACATAAGCAAGCCATATTTATTAATTGAAATATCTATTTTACTTTTTATTGTTGGTAGTATATTAAGTACATTTGAATTATCAAATAGTGTCTTAATTTGGTTGCAAAAACATTTAGTAGGTTCTCAAAATGGGACTCATGTATTCCCAATACTTCAATATATGCCAATATATGTTATGGGAATTTTGTTTGCTAAATACAGATCAAAAATTGTATATTTTTGGGTATTCTCCTTATCTTTTCTCCTTCTGGTAATTTTAATGGCACTAGGAGCTCCTGGGTGGTATAGATGGCCTCCATCTCTAAATTTCCTTCTTTATGGTGTAATATTCATTTCATTGCTTATGTTTGCTTTTCAGTTTGTTAAAAGAAATCGCATAATTGATTTTTTTAATAAATTTGGAAGGAATCCATTACTCTCAGTTGCTCTTATCACAATACCAAGTTTTGTTCTTGCATACTTTTTAAATATCCCAATTAAATCTGATCTAATTCTTTGGGGAATTAATCTTGGTGTACTTCTCTTCGCCTCCATAACTCTCTTTTTCCTAAAAAAGTAATTTCATGGTATAATATACTATGGGACATAACAATGAACAGAAATTTACAACTTTTTTTCTTTTAATCCTAATATTGGCTTTAAGCCTTGGCGTATTTACAATTTTCAAAAATAATTTAGATACTCAGTATAAAGCCAAAAAAGAAAGTTCCCAAGAGGTTAAAGGGGATGCAAAAAGTGTGGATTGTGCTACGATTCAACCTTTAATCCAGAATGTAATAGAAAACGCTTCTTTGCCAAGAAAATGGTATTTAAAAGAGAGTGTTAAAGGAACAACTCAATCAGAAATTCTTCTTGAACTAGTAAATTCATCAATCCAAGATACCGATTTAGAATTCTTTACTTTAAAGTATGCTGTTGATAAAAGTGAGAATTTTAAGGAGATGGAATACAGTAAAGCTCAGAAAAAATGGTTGGGGAAAATAAATTTAGATGAATTAGAAGCTGGTGAGCATTTAATTAAGATTTCTTCTGATATTAATGGCTGTGATTTCGCCTATATCAAGGAGCTACCTTTTACTTTGTCATATCCTGTATTTGTTACTTGGACTTTAGACTGGGAGGGAACAGATGTAAAAAACAGTAATTTAGATAGCATTGTTGAAATTTCTTCAAAATATGAAATTCCAGTAACGCACTTTTTTAATCCATATATTTACTACTCTACTTCAGAGAGTAGATCAAAGTATATTACCAATTGGATAATTAACAGGAAAAATTTGGGTGATAGTGTTGGCTTACATTTACATATGTATGACAAATATGTTACTGCTGCAGGTGTTACCCCAGTAGAAGTTAAATGGGGATACAATGGATACGGGGAGGGTTATGATGTGCCCACTTTAGAATACAGTTATTCAGAGTTTAGAAAGATCCTTTCACTTGCAAAAAGCGATTTCCAAAGGAATGGGTTGAGCAACCCTATTCTTTACAGGGCTGGTGGATGGTTTGCGAATGGAGAGATCCTTAAAGCGCTAGAGGATTCTGGTTTTGTGGCTGATTCTTCTGGGAGGACATCATATGTAATCGGTACAAACAAATTAGTTGGTCCTTGGAAGCTAAGTACTAATACACAACCCTACAAATTAAATATGAAAGATCAAAATGATACCCAAAATGGTGATTCCAAATTATGGGAGATCCCTAATAACGGCTTAGATTCTTGGTCTTTTAATGCGAAACAAATGATTTCAGCTTTCACAGAAAATTACTCTACTGGTGTAAGCCAAAATACAAAAGTTGTTACATATCTAAGTCACCCTCAAGGTTTTGAGCATGACTACTCAATCTTAAATGAGGTATTTACCTATATATCAGAATTTAGTTTTAATACTGATTCGGGTCCTGTAATTTTTGTTACAATTGACAAGCTTCCAATGTTATCCGAAAATAGATAATTATGGATATAGAAAAAATTGCAGGCTCTCTCAATAGTTACCTAAGTATCTATGGAATTAGGTTTCTTGTTATATTTTCTACTCTCTTTTTTATTTCCGCCTTATTTATTATTAAAAAATTTTTATCCAAGTACTCTTCGTTAAAACCAATTCTGCTAATTGTAATTTTCTTAGTAATAATAATTTTAGGAGGGCTACCTTTTATTTATTATAAAATGCCTTTAGAGAAATCAAATATTATTTCTGTTCTACTAACTCTTCTCCCCCTACTATTTCTTTTTTTTGCCTTTATTTTTAACAGATTATCAGTTAATTCCATTTCAAAAGGGAAGCGGATATTCAATATCTCAAGTTTTGTATCACTTTCCTTAACTGCTTGTGCATTAGTTTTGGTTCTTTTCATCTCTCTTTTCGCGAGACCTTATGTTTCATTGGCTGGTTTACAGGAAGATACAGTGATAGAAGAAGACAGTAGCTTTAAAATGAGATTGACGGTTCCTGTGATGAAGGATTCTCTTAATGTGGTTATTTCTCCACAACAGGAGATAGAAATTAAATATGACTTTGTTGCGAATTCTAACCATTGGATTGATGGATTTGAGGTTGTACCAACTGAAAATTATCCGGCAGATTCAAAGATTGTTGTTTATGTAGTTGGTCTCTCAAGTATGTTTCCAGGAAGTAAAGTACACGAGCAGAGTTTAGAGTTCCTTGCGCCGACACTCCCTAATATTAGCAGTACAAATTTTGATGGTATAACTGAAGAGGTAAATGTAGAAAAAGATTTAGAAATTCAGTTGGATAAAAGCAATCTCATCTCTGCAAAGTGGAGCATTGAAATTGAGCCACCTGTTGAGAATGATGTGGAAATTAATGGAGATAAAATAAATGTGAATTTCAAAAGTTTGGCACAGGGGACACAGTATTCTGTAAAGATTTTCAGAGCCAACAGAATATACAATGCAAAGACTAAGGAAGAGGTGTCAATTCAAAATCAAAACCTGATAAAAGAGTTTTCATTTAAAACTATTAGTCCTCCAGGAATAAAAAGTTTTAATTGGGATAATATTTCTTTACCAAATTCAACTCCATTAGTAGTTGAGCTGTCCGATTATGTAAATTTAGAAACTTTTACAAATCTATATAAAATTGAACCAAGCATTCCTCATTCGATTTCTATTGGAACTAATGGAAGTTCTTTTATTCTTTCCCCTAAAGGGGGATTTGCCAAAGATACTAGATATACACTGTCTTTTTTGAAAGGATTAAAAACTAGAAGTGGAGGTTTTTTTGAGCAAGATGTTCCTGTAAGCTTTAGAACTGCGGGATTGGTAAAAGTAATTACATTTTCACCTAGAAATGGTATTTATGGTGTGAAAAGGGATACAAACAGAATATCAGTTGTATTTGACCAGCCGGTTGATAAAGCATCTGCTGAGACAAGATTTAGAATGGAACCAAACATCTCAGGGACTTTTTCTTGGAATGGAAATACTATGATCTATACATTAAGTAATTCCCTTGATTTTTATACTAAATACACGTTGTCTATTCTTCCGGGAGTAGTATCTGTATATGGGATTGACTCGAATCAAACATTTTCTTCCTCATTTACCTCAGAAGAACAAATTGTGATTTTAAATGTTCCTCAATACTACCAACCTAGGGGTTTTGATTGCAATCTATATTCTGCAAAAATGGCTTTAGCCTACAGAGGAGTTTCTGTTTCGATTGAAGGTGCGAAGGCCAGTATTGGAATAGGAGAAGATCCAAATTCTTCCTGGGTCAATGAATACGGAACACATTGGGGACCTCTTTCAGCTTTTGTGGGCTCATATAGACCTGTGTCAGTTAGAAGTGGATGGAATGCTGCAGGGTTAGCAGAAGAAATTGTAAAAGGAAATCCATCAATTCTGTATGTTTACAATGGCTCATCTCAACCTATTGGAGCTTTTGAGCTTCCTGGGGGATTTACAGGCTATAAAGGGATGCATTCGGAGGTAGTTGTGGGATTTACTGGAAGACCTGATAATCCTACTTCTATTCTTACTAATGACTCATGGAGAGGAAGGAGAAAATATACTATTGGGAGTTTGTATAGTATTTGGGGATATTTAGGTAACAGAGCAATTATTGTTTATTAACAAAAATCTCCAAAAATGGTATACTATGGGATAATTTAACCACTTAGTATATGGATCCCAAAGAAAAAGCATTTAGCACATTATTGGCTGTGTCTGCCTTGCTTTCTGCGAATTCAAATTTGAGAACTTTCAACCTAGAAAATGGGAAGATAAACAGTAATGAAGTCCCTCTTACCCAAGTAGATGAAAACCTTACAAACAAATTCCTAGAAGATGATCCTGTGACACCAACAATATACTCTTTCCCAGAATATTATTATTTAGACAAAAATGAAAACACTTGTATTCAACCTTTTGAGCTTAAGGAATCAATAGAAAAAGAGGGGGATTTAGAATCCATAGACAGTAAATATGATTTCTCAGAATTACTCTTTGCAGATTCAAATAGAAGTGGAGATGGTCAAGTAAGATTATCCATTATTGATGAGGGCAATTTTGAGAAGTTTTTTGGGAAAAAGGGGAAGTATATAATTAGGTCTGGAGGAAATTAGTGATAAATTTGTTGATTTAAGATAATATCTATTATAGATTAATACACTGTATGGAACCTAAAGAAGCAATAGAAAGAGTAGTAATTGCATCATCAGTACTTGCTACTTCATTAATACCTAGAAATAGCGAAGTCAAAGCCTCTTATTATAAGGAGGATATCCCCTCGTGTAGTAATCCTCTTCCTCAGAAAGAATCTGCCGCAGAGCAAGAATTGTCTCCGGAACCAAATTATTGTGAAATACCTCGCCAAAGGAATGATTCGTTGTTTGCTGATTTCGTTGATTGGGATTCATTTTTCCCAAACTCTACAATTGGTCCACAAAAATCTTCAGAGATGATAGTTGAAAATGAGAAACGCGAGATTACTTTTGATCCACAAAATTATGATTTCACAGAATTTGCAAATTATTCTTTAAAATCAACTGAATTATTACCAGATAATTCCATTTTCGAAATAATGGAAGATAAAGTTCCTTTGTATTTAATTCCAATTAATTATGACAAGGAAATAGAAACATATTCTTCTGAAGTTAAGCAGGCGTTTGTAGGTGAGGGAACAAATTTTGATATTGCTCAAATTAGAGTAATAGAAACTTCAGATGGAACAACTGTGGAAATAGGAGTTCTCTCTAATACTTTTAAAAGTCGATATGCTGGTGTAATCCTTATGTCGGTAACTGATAAGGATGGAAATGTTCTTAATCTTGTTAGAAAAAATCAGGAAATTGATGCTACCGCTACTGCTATTATGACAGAAGAAGAAACCTACCCTAATGAGGTAATTAATAACTTAATGGCAATAAAGAAGATAACAGAATTTCAAGAAACAAATTGTTTTGAGGCTGGCAAAGAGTATTCATATATATCTTTAATAGGAATTGACACATACAAAGGATTATCAGAATATTTAACTGGATTTACCAACTCTAATAAAGAAGTTTTGGCTGGTGGTGTTTGTGTCACTGCAACTGCACTCTCTTCACTCTTTTATCAAGTTGAAGGAGCGAAAATAAAAAACACTCCACACAGAATAGCTTACCCTCAGGGACCTTATAGCGGAGTGCGATATACAATTGATTCTGGGATAGAAACATATTTCAATGATAAATATAATGTTGATTTAAAATGGATTTTCCCCGAAAGCGGATATCTTGTTTTTAATATAAATATGGCACCCTCACAAAAGGATTTTAAAGCAACTACCTACAATGGCGTTGGTGGCTATTCAGATGTATTCTTTTCTTACAGTGTTTCTTTCTCAAAGGAAAGGCCAATAAATCAAGTTCAACAAATAGATACAATTTTACAGGATTATCAAAATTATCGAGATGCCAGGGGAAGCCTTCCATTGAATATTAATTATGACTACCAGTTAAAAAGTTTTCCAGTAGATACAACAAATAAAAATATTTGTGATTTGTTTTACAGTAAGCCTGAATGAACGGAGATATTGAAAAAATTCCAACTAGGAAATTAGAAAGGGCTCTTGAGAGAAGAGATATTCGTGCTATCATCTTCGATCTTGATAATACAGTTTTCTCAACAGATGCTTACTACACAACGAAGAAACAAAATGCCTATCTTGAAATTGCACAATTGTTTCCTATCAAAGGTCTTTCACCAAATGAAATTATGAAAGAAATATTAGATGCGGTTCATAAAAAATTTATCGAAAGAAATTGTAAACCTCTTCCAGTAATAGAAGAATATGAACAAGGTTTAAAAGAGTTTTACCAAGAAAAATTTCACCCCCAAATGTCAGAAATATTAAATAAGCATTTTTTTGATTTTTATAACAATTCTCCAGAAATAATTCCTGAGGCTATTCCTCTTTTTCATTTCTTATATAGCTATCCTCAAATTTCATTCTTTGCTGCAAATACTCTTGCTGGTCAGGACTGGACCCAAGTAAAGATTGAACAAATGAAAAAAATGTGTGGGATAGATGAGATACCCTTTTACACAACTGATATAGAGAATTTAAAAGATTGGGGAAAACCAGTATCAGATGCTTTAAATATGGGATTATCATTCCAAAATATTCTTGTTATCGGAGATAGCTTAGATTCAGATATTCTCCCCGCTCGATCTTTGGGTGTAAAAAATCTGATTTGGATTGATAGGAGAAATCAATACAATACTTTAGAGCAGTCATCCATAAAACAAGATTTACATGTAGTCAAATCACTTAGTGAGGTTTGGGAGATTGAATAATCACTATTGCACAGAGTAATTATTTTTGGAATAATAATGAGTAACATTATCATAATTATTCCATGTCTAAGTACGATATAATTGTTGTAGGTGGCGGTCCGGCAGGTTTGTTTGCATGTTATGAATTAATTAAAAGTGGGAGTAAATTAAAAATTGCTCTCATTGATATGGGTAAAACTTTAAACAAAAGAAAACCCACAGAGGTTATGTCGGGAATTGGTGGTGCAGGAACATTCTCAGATGGTAAACTTCATTTTACAGCAGACTTGTCTCATGAGAAAGCTTTTCATATACTTCCAAAGAGTAAATATCAAAAAATACTTGATTATGTAGATACGGTATTTACTGAATTTGGGGTTGATTCGGAGTATTTCCCTAAATTTACTCCTGCATATGACGAGTTGATAAGGAGTGCTGTCCTAAATGATATTGATTTGATTGTTAGAAAGGCTAGGCATGTTGGGACGGATAAATTAAGAAATGTGATACAAAATTTTGAGGAATTTATTGTTAATTCAGGGGTTGAAATATTAGACCAAACTGAAGTAGTAGATTTAATTGTTCAAAAGAATGCTGTAAAAGGAGTGATTACAAAGAAAAAGGAGGAAATCTATTCAAAAGTAGTCCTTCTTGCTCCTGGAAGGATAAGGGCTTCTTGGATGCAAGATATTGCTGATAAATACGGAATAAAATATATATATGACAAAGTTGAGGTAGGAGTTCGTGTTGAATTTTTAGCCGAAATAATGAGGAAACAGGCAGAAACACTGTATGAGACTGTTTATAAAATACGAACAAAGACATATCATGACATAATAAGAACATTTTGTAGCTGTCCAAATGGAGAGGTCGCTACAGAATCATATGATGGCTATGTTTGTGTTAACGGTCATTCAAATTCTACTCATTTGTCAAAGAACTCAAATTTTGCATTCTTAAATGAAGTGCACTTGACAGAGCCTGTTGAGAATTCAATAGCATATGCAAAATCAATTGCTCAAGTAGCTTCAACAATTGGTGGTGGGAAGCCTCTTTTACAATCTCTTGAAGATTTGAAATGTGGAAGACGAAGTACGTGGAGAAGACTTGAGAAATCATTTGTAGAACCATCTCTAACGGATGTTACGCCTGGAGATATTGCTATGGCACTACCCTATCGAATTGTTAAGAATATTACAGAAGGATTAGAAACTTTAGAAAAGGTTATGCCTGGAATTAATTCAGGCTCTACCCTCCTGTATGCTCCAGAGGTAAAGTTTCGATCTTCCAAAATTAGTACAGACAAAAGATTACAAACTTCTGTTAACGGTTTGTATGTTGCTGGTGACGGAGCGGGGCTTTCTGGCTCTATTACGGGAGCTGCGGTTACTGGAGTCATTTTTGCTCGTTCTCTTTTTTAATTTTTATAATAAACAAATGAGAAATATAGGAACTTCTGTATATGGTATAAGAACTCCAATTATAAAAGAGGGGGATGACTTGATTCAAATAGTTGTAGATTCTGTCCTCAAAGCGATCAAAAATCATAAAATTGAGATAAAAAATAGAGATGTTATTGGTATAACAGAGGCTGTCGTTTCAATCTGTCAACATAACTATGTTACTTTAGAGAATATTGTCAAAGAAATTCAAAATAAGTATGGTGATAAAGAAATTGGTTTGATATTTCCGATTTTAAGTAGAAATAGATTCTCGATGATACTTAAAGCTGCAACTATGGCTTGTGAAAACGTTCATATACTTTTTAGTTATCCATCTGATGAGGTTGGGAATCATATAATTGATCC
>WPCI01070790.1_pt1 | contig 17855 bp, 17 predicted proteins | sample 5399871 | NCBI WGS metagenome assembly WPCI01 (sample SAMN12869469, study PRJNA574797) | sludge metagenome | isolation source: wastewater treatment of pH7 | place: China:Beijing | collected 2019-05-20 | reverse complement strand
GTAACGCCATTGGGACCCGAGAATGCGCCATTCCCGCAGCGACCGCACGGACTGTTCCATCTCCTCCGGCCGCGATAACCAGCGATGGTTGATGCTTTAGCGCCTCGATGGTTTGCCCTGTTCCAGGGTCTTCGACAGTTGTCTCGATCCACATCGCCGGACGTCCGGTCGCGACGATAACGGCATTGCTGACCTTCTGCTGAAACTCTGCGTAGGCGCTAACTTTCGTCGGATTTACGATCACCCAAGCACGCCCCTGCATCTCGGATTTGCTCGCCATGGCCGAGGGTGTGGCGCTGAAGAACTCACGGCGCCTCTCGCTCATGTGTTTCATGACGAAAAACGTGACGATAGCGACTAGAGCAAGTGACCCTAGGACGCTCAGTGCCGCGATTAAACCTGTGCTCATAGGTACGAGCGTAGCGGCGAACGCGCACTTTATCCCTGAGTATCTGGCCACCGAATTAGGCCTCAGGGCTTGCCGGGTACGATTGAGCCATGATTGATGTTCGAATTCTCAGGGATACCCCCGATACTTTGCGGGAATCGCAGGCTCGCCGAGGGGAAGACCCCGAAGTCGTTGACCGTCTTGTTGAGGCTGATGCCCAGTGGAGGGAAGCACTTCAGAACTTCGAGTCCATGAGGGCGGAACAGAAGCGAGTTTCCAAGGAGATTGGTAAAGTTTCGGCCGAAGAACGTCCGGCTGCCCTCGCCGCCGCCAAGGAACTCGCTCAAAAAGTCAAGGAGGCCGAAGAACGCTCAGATGCGCTGGATGCCCAGGTTCGCGAACTTTCGTTCCAGATCTCAAACCTAGTCTCAGACCAGGCCCCTGTCGGTGGTCCGGATGACTTTCAAGTTCTCCGCCATGAGGGCCCCGAACCCCGCGATTTTGTGGCGGAGGGTTTCAATCCCAAGGATCACTTGGAACTGGGCGAGGGACTGCACGCGATTGACGTCAAGCGCGGCGCAAAAGTCTCGGGCTCACGCTTTTACTATCTCTCTGGCATCGGGGCGCGACTGGAACTGGCACTGCTTTCCATGGCCATGGACCAGGCAACCCAGGCTGGGTTCACCCTGCAGATAACTCCGACCCTGGTAAAGCCGGAGATTATGCAGGGAACGGGCTTCCTCGGCGCTCACTCAGACGAAATCTACTACCTGCCAGCAGATGACCTCTACCTAGTTGGCACATCTGAAGTGGCGCTCGCGGGCTATCACGAAAGCGAGATAATCGACCTTTCAAATGGTCCGCTTCGCTACGCCGGTTGGTCAACCTGCTACCGCCGGGAGGCCGGGGCAGCGGGACGCGACACACGCGGCATCATCCGAGTCCACCAGTTCAACAAGGTAGAGATGTTCAGCTACGTCCGTCCTGAGGATGCGGAAGAGGAGCACCAGCGACTGCTGGCAATGGAAGAGGAGATGCTCGCCAAAGTCGAACTTCCCTATCGCGTAATCGACACCGCAACCGGAGATCTCGGTTCGTCCGCCGCCCGCAAGTTCGACTGCGAGGCGTGGCTCCCGACGCAGGAACGCTGGATGGAGGTCACCTCAACCTCGAACTGCACCACTTTCCAGGCGCGTCGGCTTTCCATCCGCGAGCGCCGTGAGGAGGGTCTGGAGACCGTCGCTACCCTCAATGGGACCCTCGCAACCACACGCTGGCTGGTCGCGCTACTTGAGAATCATCAGAACGCGGACGGCTCCGTGAACGTTCCGGCCGCGCTCCGCCCGTACCTGGGTGGCCTCTCGGTCATGGAACCAGTTACTGAGGGAGGCAAGTGAGTAACCCGCTCCTCGTTCCCCCGCCCCACAAGGGGCCTCGTATCCCGTACGAGGAAATCCTCGACCACGCCCGCACCTCGCTCCCGAACCATCTGCCTAAGAAACCACAAGAAATCCTCGTGGCACTGGACGTGGACGGAACTCTACTGACAGTTGATGGGGCGACGAAGAAGATGAAGCGCACCGTACAGGATGCGCTGGAGGCGGGCGTGAACATCGTGATCGCAACAGGTCGCGGAATTTCGTCCACGCGGCCGGTGTTTGCTGCGCTGGAGCTTCCCGACGGTTACTCGGTGTCCTCTAACGGGGCGCAGACGGTTCACTGGACACGTCAGGACACAGCCGGCGCGGTAGGGCACACGCCGGACTTGCTGATTGAGCACGTGTTTGACCCTCGTCCCTCTGCAGAGATCATTATTGAGGCACTACCGGACGTGTTGCTTGGGATCGACTACGGGCCTGACGGGATGCTTGTGACCAAGACGTTCCCTTTTGGGGAAATGATGTCGGAGCAGATCCTCAGCCCGCTGGATCGGATGCTGGCTCGACCGACCGCGCGGATGATCGCCCGCGCTCCCTGGATGGAACGGGATGATTTCGAGGATTTCCTGGGCGAACTGCCGCTTGACGGGGTAGAGGTTGCGGTCGGGTGGACGGCATGGGCGGACATCTGCCCGGGCGGAGTCACGAAGGCGACCGGCCTGCAGGAACTCGCGGACTCACTGGGAATCCAGCACGAGGGAACCATCGCCATGGGTGACGGGGTGAACGACATTGAGATGTTGCAGTGGGCCGGGCACGGCGTCGCGATGGGCGGCGCGTCGGACGTAGTAGTTGCAGCGGCGGATGCGAGGACTGGCCCGGTCGACTTCGACGGCGCGGCAGCAGTCCTGGAGGCCCTACTGGAACGGGTCTAGTCATTCCTTGGTTGGGTTGTCCTTGTCTGAGCGCAGTTCCCAGCCCGGACCCTGCGAGTTGCCCCGCAACCGTGCCACTAACAGGACGACCCCCGTCAGGATCATCACGACCAGCAAAACCGGGACAATCCACGGCAAATTACTCACTGCCTCATTCGCAGCAACAACGAGATCATCCGACTGCGCATCCATTCGAAACATGCCAAAAGCCTATCGCGGGCACCTATCTAGGATTCGAATCCCTTACTCTCCGCCAATCTGATAACAGGGTTATTGACTCCAGTTCGGTAGGTTCGGGACTTTTCGCGGTCACCAATCATCGACTGCGGCTTTATGCTTTACCTATGTGTTCGACCCAAGGGTCGGGCGAGACTCCTGCAAGAAACGCAATGACGCTAAAGGTGAGTGGGCTATGAGTAGCTGGATTGAATCGGTTGAGCACAACAGGTGGTTGTCTCGCCAAATGCAAGCGCTCTTGGAGCACGGCAAGGCCGCGGTTGCGCCGACTGGGTACGGCTACTTCAAGTCGGATGGCAGCCTGGACACAGAGCGCCCCGTCGATCTGGCAATCACCGCGCGAATGACGTTCGCTTACTCTCTGGGAACGGTGCTGGGGATTCCGGGGTGCCGTCGCTACTGTGACCACGGAATCCGTAGTCTTCAGACCTACTTCAAGGATCGCGACAAGGGCGGCTGGTTCACTGCCATCGAGCACGAACCGAACCAGGACGGAACTGGCACACCGTGGAAGGACGGCGGAGACCGGAAGTGGCAGTACGCGCACGCATTCCTCATCCTCGCAGCCTCCACAGCGGCCACAGCAAACCGTCCGGGGGCCACCGAGTTGCTCCGAGACGCCCTCGCCAACCAGGAAGAACACTGGTGGGACGAGGTCGTTGGTGCAATCGCTGACGAGTACTCGCGGGACTGGTCCGAATGCGTTCCGTACAGGGGCATGAACTCCCTGCTACACACAGTCGAGGCATATCTTGCCGCGGCCGAGGCCATGCAGGAACCGATCTGGATCGCGCGCGCGGGGCGCATGCTTGAGCGCGCGTACGAGGAATCGGAGAAGTTCGATTGGCGCGTTCCCGAACATTTGGATGAGGAATGGAACGCTCTGCCTGACTACAACAAGGACGCCCCCAACACTCCCTACTACCCGTACGGTGCGGTTGTCGGCCACGGACTTGAGCTTGCGCGACTCGGTGTCGAATACCGCGCTGCCCTCCGTGAGGACGGCCTTGAAGAGAACTGGGACATTCAAGACGGTGCGACGCGCCTGTTCGATCGAGCCCGCGCCGACGGTTGGCGCCGAGGCGGTAAACCGGGCTTCCTCTACACAACAACGCTTGAGGGAGAACCGGTACTCACCGAACACCTGGCATGGGTGGTGAATGAGGGCATTTGCGCCGCCGTGTCTCTGCGCCGGGCTGTGCTCGATGACGATGGGAACGCTGGTGACGTCGAGCTCTACGACCACTGCTACCGTTCCTGGATCGACTACCTCCACGACTACATGGAACTTGAGGAAGGCGTATTCGCTCGAGTTTTGGACGAGGATAATCAGCCGATCTCTGGCACCATTCCGACACGGCCAGACATCTACCATCCAATCCAGGCCCTACTAACTCCGCGACTACCACTTTGGCCGCCAATCGCTCCGGCCATCAGTCGAGGCCTGCTGGACAAGCCGGCGGGAGCTCCTCCTCGCCTGGTCAAGAATCGCGGCCGCAGGGGGAAGGCAGGAACATCCCCACTGTTCACCTGGAAGCAATAGCCACACTAGAGAAGTCTCATGTTCTAGAAAGTCGCCTAGTCTAGGGTCTAGTTAGTAGACTCCACTTCGGGAGAGTTGACCGAGTGGCCGAAGGTGTTGGTCTTGAAAACCAATGTGTCAGCAATGGCACCAAGGGTTCGAATCCCTTACTCTCCGCAAATCCGCCAGGACGCTGGCGGATTCCACTAACGCAGGATTAGATCATGGCGCCCACCGACACTGATGTCCCCCTGACGGACTCCAGCGCGCAACGAGTGCTTGAACGAGCCGAGTTCGTTGCCGAACAAACCCGCCGAGATGCCGATTCTTACCTGGCACAGCGAAGACGTGAAGCAGACGAGGTTACCGTCCAAGCAAGCCGCCAACTGGAGAAAGCTCGAAGCAAGCATCAGCTTGCGCGCGAGTACCTTGACCAGATTGAGGCCAGACGGATCCAAGCTCAGTCGGAGCATGACCAAATCATCAATCAGGCGCTAGCCAAGGCCAACAGCATCATCGTTGAGGCCGAACAGAAGGCGGGTGCCACGTTCCAGGAAATTCTGGACGGCTCAGACAAGATCACCGAGGGCGCAAAGAGCGAGGCCAGGGAACTCCTCGCACAAGCGAAGATCAATGCCGAAGAACTCAAGCGCAGCGCGGAAGAGGAAGCCCAACAGCATCGCCTCGCCACTTTCACGAAAATGGACGAGGTCGGCCAAGAAATCACTCTGAAGCAGAACGAGGCTGATCAGCAGATCGAAACCCAGCTTCGTGAGGCGGAGGAGGCGGCGGCACGGATCCTTGCCGAGGCGGAGGCGAATCGCGAATCTTCCCGCTCCGAGGCAGCCGAAACCGTGAACCGTGGGGAGCAGGTAGTCGCGGAGATGGTTTCCACCGCTCAGGCAGATATCGACTCCCAGAGTGAGGCGGCACAGACTCAGCATCGCCTGCTGGTAGAAGACGCAGAGAAACATGCCGAATCGGTTCGTCTGCAAGCCGCTTCTCTGCTTGAGGAAGCTCAGAAAGAAGCGCAACGGATCCGCGAAGAAGCTCATCTGGTCGGCACCAGCCATATCAGTGACGTGCAAGAACAAATGAGAGAACTCCTTGAGGCCGCACAGCAGGACCAATACGCCATCTTGGAGGACGCGAGGACTCGATCACGCGACCTGGAATCGCAAGCTCAAGAAACGCTGGAAACCGCACGTCGTCGTCAGGAAGATCTTCTACAGGACGCTGTCGAGATCGGCGATCAACTGGTGAAGGACGCGCAAGAGGACGCTGACCTGACGCGAGAGCGCGCGCGACGGTTCCTCGCCGACATCGAATCACAGAGCGAACAGACCCGGTTCGCAACTGCCGCCGAGTTGGAAGAACTACGGGATCAGGCGTTCGCCAACTCACGCCAGCAACGTGCCGAGGCAATGCAGATCCTTACGGACGCCCGCACGTATTCCGACACGATCCGAGCCGAAGCCGAGACAATCCTTGAGCAGGCAAAGCAAAAGGCCGCGACTCTTGAGGAAAAGCGAGAGGGAATCGCCTCAGAACTAGCCAGCGTCTCTGCGATTGTTGCCGCTCTTGCAGTGCCGATTCCGGTCCAACCACTACCCAACACAGACCTGCCCGAGGAGGACAACAATGTCTGACCAGAGCTTTTCAACCGTCCGAAAGGGCTACGACCCGACCGAGGTGAATCAGGCCGTGGCGTCCCTGCGTTCCACGGTCAAGCGACTTGAGGACCAGCTGAGCATTACCAACGACGCGGGAATTGCGGCTGCCAAGCAGTCTGAGGAGCAGCACCAAACCATCGAAGAACTGAGCACGTTGGCCACGGCGCTCCAGCAGCAGCTGAACCAGGCGAACATTGACCTCAAGAACTCGGTGCCTCTTGAGGAAGCAACCTTCGATCACCTCGGGGAACGCATAAAGCTGATCCTCAACACCGCGAAGGAAGAAGCCAGTTCGCTGACTTCTGCGGCAAAGGAAGAGGCCGAGGGGATCCTTTCGGAAGCGAGTGCCAAGCGCGATCAGCTTCTAAGCGATGCAAATAACGAGGCCGAGGATGTGCGCTCCCGGGCGCAGACCGAATCAGCCCGAACCGTCGAGGATGCGAACAAGCGAGCCGACGACATTCGAGCTCAGGTGGAAGGTGAGGCTGCCGCTTCACGTGAAGAAGCCGCCACGCACATGGAGTCCCAGCGAGCGGCTGCTGCAGCAGCCGCCCTCGACTTCGAGAAGACTCTGGCGGGGCGCAGGGAAGAAGCCCTCGCTGGCCTTGATGCCGACGTTGCCGCTCGCCACCAAGAGTTGGCGGATGCGACTTCTAAGTTGAACGACACTCGGGCCGAAGCGCAGCGCTCCGAGTTCGAGGCTCGCGAACGCGCCGAGCAGCTTGTTCGCACTGCTGAGCAACGTTCGAATGAGATGCTTTCCGAGGCAAAGAACACCGCGGACGCGCTCCGCCAGAACGCTGAACGTGAACTCACTGCTGCGCTGAGCAGGCGCGATTCGATCAATGAGCAACTTGTAAGTGTTCGGGCCATGCTTTCCAGCTATGGCTCTCCCGCAGTTGACCTGATCGATCTAACGGACGGCGCCGAGGCAGGCGCTACGGCAGAAGTTGCGGCGGTTGCTGAGGGTGCCGAGAACGAGCTAATTCCTGATGCGGACGAACCCGCAGACGAAGTCCTCGAAGCCGTCGAGGAATCCAACGACGAGCCTGCCGAAGCTGAGAATTCTGAGTTCGGCGAGGAACCCGGTTTGTCGGAGGAAACTCAAGAATCCGAAGAAGTTCCCGTGTCTGAGAGAACTCCCAGCTGGATTCGTGTAGAAGACGCCAAAACGGCCACCGAAAACGGCGATAGCTCTAACGAGCAGTAACCACAGCGTTCTTCCGCGATCTCCGAATGATCCCCGCTCCCACAGCGAGGATTATTCCTGTCGCCGCTGTCGCTATTCCCACGATCGCGACGGGCTCAAGCGACTGCAAAAGCGGATTGGTGAAGCGCGACCACGCCTGATTTGCAACCTCGTTCAAAGACGGATCTACGGCGGAGAGCATCTGCTGTCCTAGCCCCGGAAGACGCCAAATCAGGGCTCCAGCTGCAGTTGCAGTGAAAGCTCCTATAAGGGCGACGGTCGTGAACCTCTTGGGAGCAACGATCAGCGCCACGGCCGCTAGGGCAACCGCGATCCAGACGAAGTTGCCGCCACCCTCTGCAAGGGCTTTGTAGAGGGGACGCCAACTCGCGATGTTCGAGATTTCAAGAACGGGAATGGTTTGACCCGTATCGGGAACCAGCGAAAGCATCCAAGAACTCGGCCCCGAAAGACTGCTCTGTGCCGCATCAAGAATCGGATCGATCTGAAGTGACAGGACAAACGGCTCTGAGTCATCTACGGTAGGCCCACTGAGCGCGGCAACTACCTGAGAATGCAAGTCCTGAGTGGCCTGATTGAAAACGGGAGGGAAAGCAGCAGAGGTGACGAACTGGGTCGTCGCCTCGTTGGCGAGTTGCCCGGCCTGATCGGCTACTCCGGTTATGGCAGACTCAACCGGATCCTGAAGGAGCTGCTGTAGCGAACCCAATAGTCCAGAATCGGCATCCGTACCGGACTGGTTCAGACCGAGGCTCTCTTGGAGCACCGTGGCTACGGGGAGTTCTTGAACTGTTTCGGTCGCGACCTCTCCCACCTGGTTCGCGATGAGTGCCTGAAAGGGCAGGCTCTCCGCCATGGGCGCTAGAGTCTGGACAAAGCCGTCGGTGTCCACCACGTAGTCCCGACTCCAGTCTCCGACAACCGATAGGCACCCGCTCACTGCGGCTCCAAGCGCAGCCAGCACAGTGATGACCCAGCGGACAATCAGCATTGGGGTCGTCTGATACCAGGGACGCAGCGAATCACGCATAGATGTCATCTCGATTGTTTGCATGTCTTCGTCGCTTTCAGATCGATTTCTACCGAGTCAAGCATCCCGCACCATCAAGCTATTGGGAACTGCGGTTTATGACATACGAGGATGGGACCTAACTCAATTGGAAGATGACGCGCTACCTACTACTATTGAGGGGCCTGGAGACGTCGCATAGCCAGGTCGAGTGCGCCTCCCTGCTAAGGAGGTAGGGGTTCACGCCCCTCGAGGGTTCAAATCCCTCCGTCTCCGCCAGATGATGGACGTTAGAACCATCGGTAAGTAAGAGCTTGCCGGTGGTTTTTTCGTTTCGTCTCACAGCGGTTGAGCTCAGCGCGGGCTCCGACCCCGCTTCATGTTCCGCGGCTAGAACTGAATCGTCTACCAGAACCTTCGCGTTGCGAAGCAGAGCAACTGTTCCAGGCATTGATCTTTTCCCCCGTTTGTCGGCCTCTCGCGATAAAGTCACTGGGGTTCAAAGAAACTCATAGGACTTACCCGACCGCGATTCGTCGCTTAGGGACAACAACCGGAAGGTTCGTAATGAAGAAACTGGCCTCATTGGGCGCGGCATTGGCCGTAGGTGCACTCGCCTTGGCGGGTTGCTCCGGTGGCGGAAACACGGACACGAGTGGCTCCAACACTGAAAGTAGCGAATCTTCGGACTCCGGCGCCTCCTCGGACACCACCTACACCGTCGGGATTATCAAGCAGATGGAGCACCCCTCCCTCACGGCCGCCTCCGACGGATTTAAGGCCGCGCTCGAAGAGTCCGGCTTAAACATCAAGTTTGATGACAAGGACGCCAACGGCGACAAGTCAGTCGCCGCCTCCATCGCAGGAACCTTCAAAGAGCAGAACGTTGATCTGGTACTCGCGATAGGCACTGACTCCGCTCAAGCCGCCGCGAATGCGATGGATGAGACCCCGATCCTCTTCACCGCTGTCACCGATCCGGTTGACGCCCAACTGGTGACCACTTGGGAGGATCCGGGCGCGAACGTTTCAGGAACCTCCGACGCAAACCCGGTCGAGGATCAGATCGAACTGATCACCGAGATCGTTCCTGACACCAAGACCGTTGGTGTCGTTTACTCCCCCGGAGAGCCCAACTCAGTGGTGCAGGTTGGCTGGGTTAAGGAAGCAGCGGAGAAGCTGGGAATTGAAGTCGTTGAATCTCCAGCAACCGAATCGTCGATGGTGAAGCAGGCCGCGCAGACGCTAGCCGACAAGAACGTTGACGCAATCTACGTCCCCACTGACAACACAGTGGTCACCTCGCTCGAAAGCGTCCTGATGGTTGGCGAAGACAGCAAGATCCCCGTCTTCGGTGCTGAGGGAGACTCAGTTGAACGCGGATGCGTCGCTACATACGGACTCGACTACTACCAACTCGGGTACCAAACCGGCCTGATGGCTGCCCAGATCCTTAAAGGTGAGAAACAGGTTGGGGAGATCGCTGTGGCCACGCAAGAGGAACCCCAGCTTTACCTGAACTTGGGCGGCGCAGAGCGTATGGGTGTGACGATTCCTGAGAGTCTGATTGAGCAGGCTGCTCCCGAGAACGTCTTCAAGTAGAGGTTCGTACCTGCCGGAGGCGGGACGACTAGAAGGGAACCGCTGTGGTCACAGCAGTCGAGTTGGGGCTGATTTACGCGCTAATGGCGCTGGGTGTCTACCTCACGTTCCGTGTATTGGAGTTTCCTGACTTAACGGTCGACGGAAGCTTCACGACGGGTGCCGCAGTTTCGGCCGTGATGATCATGAATGGCGTGAATCCTGCTCTGGCGATCATTGTTTCGCTGATTGCAGGAATGATCGCTGGTTTGGTCACCGGCCTTCTCAACACCAAAGGACACATCGATGGCCTGCTAGCAGGTATCTTGACGCAGATTGCCCTGTACTCGATAAACCTACGCATCATGGGAACCTCGAACATTGGTCTGCTAAGGGTAGAAAACATCTTCACCCCACTCAAAGATGCCGGCCTCCTAGGCACCTGGTGGGGGCCGGTTGCGATGTTGCCCTTTGTCCTAGTTGTTCTCGGCGCACTTATCTGGTTCCTCCACACCAACGTTGGACTGGCGATGAGGGCAGCTGGCGACTCGCCTGAGATGGTTCGATCTTTCGGAGTTTCTACCGATTTCCAGAAGATACTCGGTCTTTCAATCTCTAACGGCCTGGTCGCCGTTTCCGGGTCATTGATCGCTCAGTATCAGGGGTTCGCGGATGTCCAGATGGGCATCGGAATCATCGTTGCTGGTTTGGCCTCAGTAATCCTGGGACAGGCCATTGTCGGAAGGCTGTCGATCTGGCGGGCGGCAACCGCTGCCGTCGTGGGTTCTGTCCTTTACCGCCTGGTCATTCAGATCGCTCTAATGGTCGGACTGAACCCGAACGACATGAAACTGGTCTCCGCCATCTTGGTCGTCCTGGCTCTACTGATACCGCAATGGAAGCTGATTCCTCGTCTAAACAAGGTGCTCGGATTCAAGAAACGCACTCCTGAGGAACGCATGGCAGACCGCCTCGTCAACGAAAACGCTGCGTTGGATGCGGAGGACTGAGACAATGCTTGATCTACAGAACATCTCCAAGACCTTCCTTCGTGGCACCGTTAACGAACGGGCCGCGCTAGTCGACATCAATCTGCATTTGGAAACCAGTGAGTTCGTCACTGTTATCGGTTCGAACGGTGCGGGAAAGTCAACGCTGCTGAACGTCGTTGCGGGCTCCCTCAAACCAGACACTGGCTCGGTGGCCATTGGCGAGCGCGACGTAACGGGTCTCAACGACCACCAACGCGCTCGTTACATCGGGCGGGTGTTCCAGAACCCGTCTTTGGGTACCGCGCCCCACATGTCGATTGAAGAAAACCTTTCGATTGCTTGGGAAAGAGGCAAGCACAGGACCCTCGGTATAGGTGTCAACAAGGCTAAGCGGGCCATGTACCGCGAACAGTTGGCCACCCTCAACCAAGGGCTCGACGAGCGACTCAAGGACTGGGTCGGCCTCTTGTCTGGAGGGCAGCGCCAGTCGCTCTCGCTGCTTATGGCAACCTTCACCAACCCGGACATCCTGTTGCTCGACGAGCACACGGCAGCACTTGACCCGCAGCGCGCCGCCGCCGTCACGGGGCTAACCGGTGAACTGGTTGCGGAGCGCCAACTGACGACCCTCATGGTCACCCACAACATGGAGCAGGCGCTCAAGCTGGGCAGTCGGTTACTCATGATGCACCAGGGACGCATCATCTTGGACATCCCCCACGAACAGAAATCGCAGATGACCGTCAAGGACTTACTGGCCGAGTTCGACAAGATCAAGGGCGCCGAACTGACCGACCGCGATCTGTTGGTCTAGGTAGCACTATTCCCTTGTCACCAGGGTCGATTTTGTCCCTTGGAATCCTTCATCGGACGCGAACCTAGCTCACCACGAGAGTCAGTTGGGGCAAGCTATTTCGTCTCGCCCTGAGCGACCACCAACCATTCCAATCCACTAAGCTCAAATGAGTACGTTTTCGAACTAGGAGTGTTTGACGTGCCCTTCGAATGGAAGCCCCTAACTAAGAATGATGCCGTTGCCTGGGCGTCCCTAACCTCGGCCATCGCAGAACACGACGGCGTCGGCTATGGGATGTCGCCCGAGGTCGCTACGGATGAGTTGAACTCAGAGTTTTTTGACCTCGAAAATTACAGTTTCACCGTTTGGGACGAGGACCAGCTTGTGGGTTGGGAGCGAGTTACCGTCTTCGAACGCCCACGCTTTGACGGAGTCGCCCAAGCCCTGCTCAGTGGGGGCGTTCACCCGAACTGGCGTGATCGCGGCATTGGAACCGAACTGATCCACCGCGCGGAGGCCCGATCCCGCGCGATTCTCGATCTTCGCCATCCAGATTCCCCGCAGGTGCTCCACGTGGATAGTGGTAGTGAGGGCGGTCCCGGCGTTACCCTGCTGATCGACAACGGCTTCGTGCAGGTACGTCGGTATCAGGACATGAAGCGCGATGTCACCTCGCCCACAGATCTCCCCGATCTTTCCGAGCTGGGCCAGGGAGTTCGGGTTCGCGCTGTGAACGATGATGACCTCGAAGAAATCCGTCGAGCACACAATGATGCGTTTCGTAACCACTGGGGATGGTGGCCGACGACGCACGAGGAGTGGGCTGACGAGTTCAGCTCCATTACCTTTCGCCCACGACTCTCGCGCATCGCAGTAGGCCCCGACGGTCGCGTTCTCTCGTATGCCCTGGTCAACGAGTTAAGCCCCGGGCATCCCTACATCGAGTTTGTTGGTGCCCGAGCTGAGACTCGCGGCATGGGCCTGGGCCGTGCCGCGATCTCAGAGGTGGTTAGGTCGGCCGCCATCAATCCTGATATTGAGGCTCTCTACCTTGACGTCGATGCCGACAATCCGTCAAAGGCAGGCAACCTGTACAGCGACCTCGGGTTCGAAGTGACCCAGACCTGGGGCGCCTACGAGAAGAAGCTGACCGGCTAGACGCGTTCCTTCAACTCGTCGAAGCTCTTGCGAGCGTCAGCGATCTCCTCGTGAACGTCGCTATCCGAAGCATCGAGAGTCCTGTTGGCCTCGACGACTTCTTTGAACGACCGAAGGTGGCTGTAGAGCTCGTCCTTCAGCGGGTTCTTCTTGTACTTGAAGATCGTGTAAACCTGGAAGATCAACACTGCAACGTTGGAAAGTAGGGCGAGCAACGAAACGGTGAACAACGCCTCGGGACGCTGTGACGTCGCAACATGGAACGTGCCCTCCACGAAGGACGGAACGGCCATAGTGAACATCATCCACAGGGCCAGGGTGCTTGCGCGGTGCTGTAGCCAGGCGCCTTTCTTGATAAAGAATGCCGGGATGGTGCAAGAAATCAGCAGGGCAGCACCAGCGTAGAAAGAGTGGTCACCGACGCAGTTGTAAACGTAAGCAAAGTTCCACAGGTCGTAGGCGATAATCCAGAACCAGAGCATGTCCGGCCAAATCATGTCTTTCGCCTTGTCGCGTGAAACGAAGATTCCGAACCAGCCACAAATCGTGATCAGGTTGATCAGACCGGCGATACCGTTCATCCAGTTCCAGGGACCGGAAAGCATGTACACACCGTCAACCATGCCGTCAGCGCCCATCGCGCCGACCTGGAAGTCACGAATACAAGCTTCCATGATGTTGATCGCCAGGATCGCAGCTGGGAAGATCAGTACCCATTTGATCTTGGCGACCTTCGGGAAGTAGCGAATAGCCATGAAGCCGAGAACCCCGGCCAATGCCGAGTAGACCTTCACCCAGTGGAACCAGGTGCCGGTCGATCCGGTTGCGGTGTGAGGGAAGACGAAAAGCGTGAGGATTATCGGGAGGATGATGAAGAGGGAAATGCCGCCCCACTTCCAACGACGACCTACCTCGTTAAGACCGATAAGTGCGCCGAGGACGACGAACCACATCAGCCACGAGTACCACGGAATGGACTCATAAAGGAACACTGTTAACTCCTGGGATTGAACCGATTAGCGGCGACACCGCCACACGCCACCAGGTTAGGATTCTGTGCAATAGGGGGACATAGACAGTTCCTCGGAAGTGTCGTGATTTGGGGCTTTCACGGGAGGATGCTCCCTTCGATTAGAGTGATTTAGGGACTGACGTCCCACGGGTTCGGGCCACACGGAGGTGCACATGTCCTCATCGACACGCGACACTCTGGGTCGGATCTTGAAGGACCAACTCCGCACCACGCCTCTTGATCGAATCACAGTTTCTGGATTGACATTGGCCGCCGGGATCAACCGGCAGACCTTCTACTATCACTTCGCTGACGTGTACGACCTGGCCGTTTGGGTTTTCGAACAGGACGTCGCGAACCACATCATGGAGCACGCCTCGTACAACCAGTGGGCCGAGGGATATCGGACTCTGCTGCAGTACATGCGTGAGAACTACGACCAGACCCGCGCGGTCTTGAACTCCGTGGATCACCGCGAACGTGACGCGTTCTTCCTGCGGCAGTTCCGCGCGATGATGAGCGCGATCGTCACCGAGTTGCAGGGTGATCTGGTTCTTTCGGACGAGGATCGCCGGTTCGTCATCGACCACTTTGCGGCCATAGTCCTTGGCCACTTCCTGCAGTGGCTAGTTGATGACGCGCAGGAGGATCCGGACGTGCTGGTGCCCAAGATTGAGAAGGTACTGCGGGGCACCGTGCGCGAGTCGCTGGAGAGGTTCGCCCAAACGAGGACGCCCTTTCGACGTGGTCACTCCGGCCCCTACTGAACGCGAGTTCGCATCAGAGATGAACTCACGTCTTGCCGAGCTGCGAGCTAACTACATCGAGCATGACCTCTTGGAGTGGTGACAACTTCGTCATAGCGGCGTTTGGTTGCGTTAGCGGTGTCTAGTCAGCAAGACTGAGCCGATTTGACGGCGTTTCACCCTGGTCCTTGCTGACTAGGTGCCCCTAACGCAACCAAAGACCTCCATGAGACCTCCCGGCCACGCTCTACTCAAGGATTATGGTTTTTCCTTTCCAGTTTCTTCTTAGCCATCTGTCGTGCGAGGCGATCACTATCGTTCCGGGGTAGTCGGGTAGTGTCGCTTCTATTGCGGTGACAAGGGCGAGGGAGAAATGGTTCGTCGGTTCGTCCAACAAGAGGATCTCCGGCGGGTCCGCCAGCAACGCCGCGAGAGCCAAACGCCGCTGTTGTCCAGTGCTGAGATCCTGCAACGGTCGATTAAGGTCAGGGCCCGCAATCAGGCCGAGACTACTAAGCGGCACTTCTTCCGCCATCTTTTCCCCGACCAACTGCTCATAGAACTGGATGGTGGTCCTGCTCGAACGAGGATTGTCGAGCCCCGGAATGTCGATCTCCTGGCTCAGCAATCTCACCCGCTCTCGCTGGGACCGAGTAAGGTTCCCCGACGTCGGCTCCAGTTTTCCAGCGAGGACATTCAGTAGCGTCGACTTCCCCGAACCGTTTGGCCCGGTGAGCAGCCACTTCTCACCTCGACTAATACTGAGCGAGATCGGGTCAAGCCTTCCCTCAACCCCAACGTTTGTTGCTACCAATATCGGTTCGAGGGTGGGTTGCGAGGAGGCACTGCCACGCTTCTCCTCGTCCACCAATCCCCGAAACACCAACTCTGCCGGAGGTTTGCGAACCTGGTCCCGTTCGAGTTCCTCCAGGCGAGCGCGGGCATCGTTCACCCGGCGAGAGACGACCTTGGCGTTGCGGTCGGCGTAGAACTTCTTGGCCGCACCCGCTTCTGTCCTCGGCGCGGCACCCGGGTGCCCAACGGCGTGCTGCTCTCGAACCTGTTTACGAAGCCGTTTTAGTTCGACCTGCTCGTCCCGGTACTGCTGGAGCCAGCGGCGCATCATGTCGGTGCGGAACCCAAGGTAATCGGAGTAGTTGCCAGTGAAGCGCGTGACTCCGACCGCCTTGCCTGAACCGCCTACGCTCAAGTCGTTCGCCAGGGAATGCGGAACGGGGGCGGGATCGAGGTCTACTAGGGACGTTGCAACCTCGTCCAAGAAAGCACGGTCGTGGCTGGCCATCAGAACAGGACCGCGCCAGGAACGCAGAACACCAGAAAGGTGGGCGGTTGCCGCGTCGTCCAAGTGGTTGGTGGGTTCGTCGAGTAACAGGATGTCGGGAGTGCTGAGTAACAACCAGGCGAGGGACAACCGAGCACGCTGACCACCGGAAAGTTGACCGGTGGGACGCTCCGGCTCAATGTTGGACAGTCCCAGGCCGGAGAGCATGGTAGCAATGCGGGTGTCAATCTCCCAGGCGTCCAGGCGCTCGGCCTCTTCTAGAACGCGCGAGTAGAGTTTGGCAATCCGCTGGTCCTCGGGGCTTTCTGCCAGGAGTGAACCAAGCTCAGCGACGGCCTTGGCCGCTTGACGCGCCGGGGCAACCGCGTGTTCCAGCGTCTGGGCGACGGACTCGTCTTGACCGAAAGGTGGCTCCTGGTGCAGCAGCCCGATCCGAGGATGCGGTACACCAGGAATGTGAGCACCAATGGCGCCTGCAGAGGGCCGGAGGATTCCCGCAGCAGCACGGAGAAGAGTCGACTTGCCGGAACCGTTTTCTCCGATCAACCCGACTCGGTCCCCCTCGGGCACGATGAATGACACGTCGGTTAGGACGCGCCTGTCAGGGAAAGAAATAGAGAGCCCATCTATCCGCAGATGTGATGCTCCGCGAGATGATGTTGCTTCGGAAGATAGCGATAATTGTTTAGACCTGGACATGAGTGACCCCAGAAAGCAGGAGGAACCCGCCGGGCATCGGCCTCAGTCGCGGGTATTTCAATCACTCAAATCCACACGCGCCAAGACTAACACCCGGGTCCGGCCCGGTGTCTAGCCCGGAATCTAACCAAGAACGCAGAACTCGTTTCCCTCCGGATCCTTCATCTTTGTCCAGTGCTCGAAGATTTCCTTCACGGTTGCTCCAAGCATGACAAGGCGCTGTACCTCGGTCTCGCGGTCATCGCCCACAACATCAAAGTGAATGTGCCCCTGATTCTCCATGTCACGTTCGGGTTCCTGGAAGTAGAGGCGGAATCCTGGCCCGTCAAGAATTACGGCGGGCGCAGTCTCGGGGGTACGACCAATGGACGACAGGTATTCCAGTTCGTCGTCAGGCACCGGCGCGATCACGTAGTCGTCGAGTGCCTGTTCCCAGAACTTCGCAAGGTTGTATGGGTGCCATGCATCAATCACTGCTTCGGTCAGACGAGCCATCTGGGTCTCCTTACCCTCAAATCCAACTGTGGAGTTAGATTCTACTGAGTTTGGACTTTGTATCCCGCAATAAGATCGAATGTATTCTGCTGTTCTCAACTGGCACTGGCCTGCTTTTGGGTGACAATCGCGATGCGTGACCTTGGGAACAGAGGGGGATTTGAGTTGTCTCGCGCTACAGTCGATGAGTAAACTCGACAGCGGTTACAAACCAGGCGCCCGTGGCTCAATGGATAGAGCATCTGACTACGGATCAGAAGGTTGGGGGTTCGAGTCCCTTCGGGCGCGCCGCAGTCCCCCTCGGTGAGACCCACCGGCGGGGACTCTGCACTTTAACGGATCGAGGCAGATTCACGTATCGTTGTCTTTGGTAACGTAATCATTCAAGGTTTCAAAGGACAACACTGCTGTGACGACCGAGAACGTTCCGACCAATGAAGGTCGACTCACTCTTCCGATCGAGACCGGAATGGATGAGCAGATCAAGGCCCTGATGCAGCGCCTGAAGGTCGATGCGGTCCGTAACTCAGACGGCACCGACCTTCCGGACTGGATCAATGAGGGCTTGGCAAAGGTCTACTGGCTCATCGGATTTTGGTGGGGTTAGGGGATGGTGATCGAGTCGAGGGTGCGCCAGTGGGGTTTGCCGGCGTAGAGGAGGACCCTGGTGCGGTAGTTGTTGAAGTTGCGGAAGCCGTATCCGACTCGTTTGACTCTTTT
>WPCI01124275.1_pt1 | contig 17860 bp, 15 predicted proteins | sample 5399871 | NCBI WGS metagenome assembly WPCI01 (sample SAMN12869469, study PRJNA574797) | sludge metagenome | isolation source: wastewater treatment of pH7 | place: China:Beijing | collected 2019-05-20 | reverse complement strand
GATGTACCGTTTGCGCCATTTGCCGACGGTATTCTTGTTCAGCCGCATGCGCTCGGCGATGGCGGAGTTGGTTTCACCATCGGCACAGGCCAATACGATCTGGGCACGTTGAACCAATCCATGGGGAAGGGCCCGAGAGTTGGCGAGGCTCAGGAGGTGAGCACGCTCTTCGTGACTCAGCACGACAGGGGGGCTGGGGCGTCCGCGAGGCATGGGCAGCATCCTGGTTGGGATCTGCCCATAATTGTACTATTTTTTTACGGGACGATACACTAGCCGGGGCCAGGCCCATGATCGGACTGATCGACTGCAACAACTTCTACGTCAGCTGCGAGCGGGCCTTCCAGCCGCGGCTGGAGGGCGTGCCCGTGGGCGTGCTCTCCAACAACGATGGCTGCGTGATCGCCCGCTCCAACGAGCTCAAGGCGCTGGGCGTGGCCATGGGCACGCCGGCCTTCGAGCTGCAGCCGCTGCTCCGTCAGCGGCGCATCGCGCTGCTGTCGTCGAACTATGAGCTCTACGGGGATATGTCCTCCCGGGTGCAGCAGGTGCTGGAGGAGTTCTCTGCCGGCGTGGAGCCCTACTCCATCGACGAGATGTTTGTGCGCTTCGACGGCTTTGCCCCTCGGCAGATGCACCGTCATGCTCAGGAGCTGTTCACCAAGGTACGGCGCTTCACGCACATTCCGGTCAGCGTGGGGATTGCGCCGACGCGTACCCTGGCCAAGCTGGCCAACCGCGCGGCCAAGACGCTGCCGGACGGTGGCGCCTCACGCCATGGCGGCGTCTGCGTGCTGAGGCCCGACGGCGCGATATACGAGCCGCTGCTTCGCCAGGTGGAGCTGGGCGATGTCTGGGGCGTCGGTCGCCGGCTGGTGGAGCGTCTGGCGCTGATGGGCGTACGCAGCGCCTGGGATCTCGCCCGGGCCGACCCCAAGCAGATTCGCCAGCGTTTCTCGGTCACCCTGGAGCGCACCTGCCTGGAGCTGAAGGGCACTCCCTGCCTCGAGATGCAGGATCCTGGCGAGGCTCGTCAGCGCATCATGACGTCGCGCTCCTTCGGGAGGATGACCGACAGCCGCGAGGAGATTCACCAGGCCATCCGGCAGTTTGCCCAGCGCAGCGCCGAGAAGCTCCGCGGGCAGGTCAGCCTGGCCCGAGCCGTCTACGTTTTCCTCAAGACCAACCGCCACCGCCCCGACCTGCCCCAGTACTCCCCCGGCGCCATGGTGGAACTGCCCTGCCCCACCGAAGACAGCCGCGACATCCTGCAGGCGGCCAGCCAGGCGTTCGCGGCCATCTACCGGCCCCGCTACCGCTTCATGAAAGCCGACGTGATGCTTGTCGACCTGGTGGATGCCAACCGGGCCCAGCTCTCGCTGCTCGACACGCCGGAAAGCCAGGCCCAGCGCGAGCGCAGCGACCGACTGATGGCGACGCTAGATGCGCTCAACCACAGGATGGGACGCGGCACTGTGACCTTCGGGCGCGCCTCGCCCAAGGCCGCCTGGCAGCTACGCTGCGCCAACCGCACGCCACGCTGGACCACACGCTGGGACGAGCTGCCTCAGCTGCGCTGACACCCTGTCAGCCAAACACCATCATGTTTTTCCGACATCGCTCACACCACAGCGCCGTCGCCTGGCCCACAGTGTCATTAGTGGGCACCAACAGGATGGGACATTTCATGGAGACCATCATACTGACCTGGTTGGATGACGGCGGCTGTGCGCTGATATGTGGCTGCGGCCAGAGCCAGCGGCTGACCCACAAACCCAAGACTTGGAACCGCTTCGAATTCATATGGCTCTCGAGCGGGCGCTTCAGGATTCGCTGTTGCGCCTGTCACGCTCACATAGAGCGCTTCGTCAGCCACCCCCGCACCTGGCGCCGCGGCCGGCCTCACAGTGGGGGTGGCGGCGCTATCAGGCTGTCATCATCGTGAGTGGACGCGTTGACGCGGGTACTCACCGGCCAATGGGTGATCTGGCGAGGGTCGAGGTGACGGACGGTCTGCCGCATGGCCTTCCTGTCGGTCAGATGCGAATCAAGCCACGGCGCAAGGCTGTCGGCGTCCAGGGCCACTGGCATGCGATCATGGACCTGCTGGGCCACACCTCGCGCTGGCTCGGTGAGGATGGCACATCCTGGCTTGCCGTCAGGCCGCTCCGACCAGATCCCTGCCAACCAGAGCGGCTGACCATCATCTCGTGTCAGGAAGTGGGGCTGCTTCTTACCATCGACTGGCGTCCACTCGAACCAACCGTTGGCAGGCACCAGGCAGCGGTGGTGGGCAAAGGCACCGCGGAAGTACCTTGAGGTCGCGACCTTCTCAACCCGAGCGTTGATGGGCTCAGGAGCGTCCTCGCCGGCCCAGTGGGGATGATAGCCCCACCACACCGCATCCAGCACCAGAGGCCCCTCATCGTCCAACCGGCGCACGGCGCTGATCCAGGTGCCCGGCGCCACGTTGTAACGCGGCACCAGGCCAGCCTCAGTGGCCTCCAGCGGCAGGCGCAGCGACGCTGCCAGGCTCGGATAGGGACTGTAGAGGGCAAAACGGCCGCACATGATCAGCGTTTAGCAAGAATCACGCAGTGATGCCGCTGCCCGGCCAAGCGAGTCCCACAGCAGGCACAAGGACTCGCTGAGAACTCATCGTCCATGTCGCTATCTCCAACCGCAATCTGACCCTCGGTGCGTTGGATCTCAGCGATGGCCTCGCGAATTTCCCGCTCGCGCTCGGCTGCCTCCTCCTCGCTCAGTGAGTAGTCCAGCCCAGTGGCATCGTCATTGGCGATGATCATCAGGCAGTCAGTGCAGACCATGAACTGGTCATCTATGACCTCAATCGACATGCTCGCTTCCTCTGCAGCAGATATGGGTGGCGCTGCTATGAAGACAAGCAGGCCAGAAATTGTCACATGCTACCCCAGCCCCCACGCCCTTCACGAGTGTTCGGCCGGAGCCACCCCCACCGTCTTCGCTGCCCCCACCTCGTAACCGCTGACCAGCACGTAGCGGCTGCCGCGACGGTGGTCAGCCCACTTGCCACGGTAGAAACGCTCGTCGCGCAGCTGCCGCCAGTAGGGCGATACCGACCGCGGCGCGGTCATCGCCAGGGTGAGCTCGCGGTCCTCGCGGTCGACGCCGACCTGGGAGAACGGAACGCCCTTCTTCCCCTCGGGGTGCTTATTCTTCATCCAGGCCGGCACCCCGTTCGACTGTGCCTCCGGGTAGGCAGAGAGGTACATGCCCAGGGAGAGCACGTAGCGCACCACCTCGCGCAGGATCATGCCCTCCTCGTCCGCCAGTGGCTGGGCGCGACCGCCGGCGTGGTCGATCGCCTCGCGGTTGATGAAGTCGGTAATCTGGCTCGGCTTGAAGGCACCTCGCAGCATGGTGGGGTTGAGGCTCGGCCGGGTGTCCAGCGGGTTATGGATCGCCACTATCAGCCACGGATCCCCGAGTCCCTCCATGTCCACGCCATGGGGGTTATTGTGGGCGTGCAGGAAAGCCTCGTAGCGGCTAGGCAGCGTGGTGGAGTCCACCCAAGCGACCAGGGCACCGTCCACCGAATGGCCATGGAAGGTCTGGCTGGTCGGAAACGACAGGGTGCTGAACGCCCAGGGCCACGACCAGGCGTCACCCTGCACCTTGCTCAGCTGCACCGTCTGCAGCCAGCTCGACAATGACGGCTCAGGCACCACCACCCTGCCCTCACGGCCGTGGTGCCACTCCAGCATCAGCACCTCGCCGTTGATGGAGTGGACTACCCGTTCATCCAGCACCATCTGGCCGAAAATCTCCGCTTCGACCCGAGGCTTCTTGGGCAGGCCCATCATCTTCATCACCGAGCGGACGTAGCGGCGGGTGAAGCTGGGGTAATGGCGATAGGTGGCTTGGGTCATGCAGAGCTCGTCTAGCGGTAGTTGTCAAGGAATATGTCGCCTCTGAGGTCATTTAGGCTACCTGTTTTTCCGGTTCGACAACGGTGACCTGAAGCTCCCGCTCGGGGTTGAGCGATACGGTACCGATGGGCGTCCAGTTGCGCGTCTTACCGCTCCAACGGGTGGGGTTGGCTTCCCGGGCCGCCTGATTGATGGCATGGCGCTTGGCCAGCACCTCGGTATCCTCCCCAGCATGTCGTTGTGCCGGTGTCACCAGGCGGATCCCGCTGTGGCGATGCTCGTGGTTGTACCATTGCACGAAGCCAGCCACCCACTCGCGGGCATCGTCGAGCATGGCGAACCCGTCGACGGGGTAGCAGGGCCGGTACTTGCAGGTCCGGAACAGTGCCTCCGAGTAGGGGTTGTCGTTGCTGACCCGCGGCCGGCTGAACGATGGCGTGATGCCCAGCTCATGCAGCTTCTCCAGCAGTGGATCAAGAATGAAAGGAAGAGATTATCGTTGACGGCCCACCTCAGGGGAGATGCTAGCCAACCCCAGTATCGGCGGGCCAGAACGACATGCTTAACTGGTATGGCATTCCCGGCTGCAGTAGAAGCAGCCATTCGACTGCCTATAATGACTCCGCCGAGCCTCCGCGACCGCAGAGGCACAGTTGGAAAATTCTCCTAAATACCGCCGATTAGCCGTATCTGGAAGAAAGCTGCACTCCAGCTGGTGCACCTCGTGATCGCCATTGGGTTGGGCATTAGAATTCACGTAGTAACGTGCCATGAGACTCTCCATTTCAGCAGATGTGCTCAATTAGCGTAGACCATTTTAGTGAATCATGCTTAGTCATCAGAGAATGGGCCATATTGGGTTCGATGATGCGGCAGTCTCATGGATCTAATGGCGCATCCTCCCCGATCAGCATCGGTCGGTTGTTCTGCCAAACGACAACATAGTGGCCAAGCCGGCGCTTTCTCTCGATCTCTGCAGCAGCCACTGCACGCAGACAGTCCAGAATTTCCTGGGTATCCGGTGATATTTTCGTCCCGATAAGAGTCGCCTGATCAGTATCGGGCGGCGTCCTGGTTTGAATTGATTGAGACAAGTCTTTCTTGTTCATTTGACGTATGCCTCCATCGTTCCGCTTTTAGGTACAGCTAATAAGGCGCGTAAAAAATACCGCCATCAGCTTCCAATAACTGTTAGATTATTGCCAGTTGTTTCTTTTACATACAAATCTATTGACCCGAGAAGTGATAATACGTCATCGCTAACGCTCCTCGTATTTAAGCCTGGCTGAACAATGTAAAACCTATAATCTTTTCTAAGGCGGCCACCATGTTGCCTTAGCAATTCAAAGTCGCGATGTTCGCCTTTTTCTATTCGGCTAGGTCTTTTGTCACTGACACGAGAGCGCTCTCTTTTTTTCAACTGATCAATTAACTTATCAAACTCTCCAACCCACTTACAGCACTTGATTACTTGGCCGCAAACTTCATAAAAATCAATAATCCGAGACCCGGGAGAATCGCCATGTGAATATTTTAGATGGTAGAACTCAATGGCCAAAGTCTCACCCTCATTTCTGAATGAGACTATATCAGCCACTTCATTAGCACCGTCATCATCAAATACGACCCAACTTTCATGCTGCTCTACAAGCTTTAACAGTACAGCATGCTGTATGGTATCATTATCTTTCTCTTCTCCTTGCGACTCTCTTCTTATATTTACTTTCCAAGCCCACTGCTTTAGAAAATCTTTTCTGTAATGAGGGATGGTAAAATTATCTGGGCGAACAATGTGCAAATTTTCGAATAACTTAGACCCATCTTCGAAAAATACCGAAGGTGACTCTTCCTCATCAAAAAACTCCAACAAGGGCCTTCTGCCATCTTTGTTATTTATGTAAAGGCGGTCTCCACCCAACCTTTTAATTCGATATCCATCCGGGGAAATCTCATGGCTATATCTTTCTGAAAACCCACCAACAGAAACATCAAAAAAAATCTTTCCTGACTTAAACTCCATGATTGAAAAAAGGGCATCCTCAAGGTTATAGGATCTTCCCGCGACCTCTAGATTTACTGATGAGAAACCATGCTCAAACAAGTAGTCAGGCCAATCCAGACATATCGGAACCAAGTCAGGAACAGCATCGACTTCTCTTGTTCTCATAACCTTATCCAGGATAGAATGGGGGTTTATGCTATTATCATTTAGCTTACTTCCTATGCCTCGGCACCAATCTATCCAATCTATGACTGGCGCGCTACTCATAGACCACACCCGCCCCTTATAAGAGCAGCCAATGCTAACCTTTGAACCACTTTCATACCCTTTTCCAAATAAGTTTGACTTATAAGAGCTACCCTGGGCCAATTCATTGATTGCAGTTTCGATATCTATGCCTGTATACATCACATAGCGCAAAGGGCCACGCCTACCTTTATTAAGTCCAGCATTTTGCAAAACCAGTCTTTCGACGTTTCCAAAGCTTTTAAAAACATTATCACCCTTTAGAAGATCCGGGTTCTTTGCCAGAGATTTCACCAAACGAGATCTAGTTCCAGCTTTAGATGAATCATGCAAAAATAGCAAGCACTCCTTATCATCATGAAAAGCGATAACAAGACGCCACTCGACTTGAGACAACTCAGATAAAGGAGCCCATTTAGTAGAAATATCTATTTTTGTCACTAGCACGAGAATATTTGGGGTTGATATTTTTATTGACGCTGCGAGACTCTCTCCTCTTTCCAAGGGTAATTTTGAGACATCAACATCAAAATTTGCAGAATCTACTTTATAGACAATTGCGCTTAGCGCTGGCTTTATATTTTCCAGCGGAATTTCACTTCCTTCTGTTATTGAGTTCTCAATAATCTCCTGGAATTCTACTTCTCTCTTAATACTTACCTCACTGATCCTTTGGAGAGACCTATTCCAATCAGGATCTTCTTCATAAAGGCTCTTTAACGTATCTTCGACCTTTTGGTCACAGATGTTTGCTACAAAGGTAGGATCTCCTAAATCAGGACGATCACGTACAAATCGCCCAGCAAACTGAAGAGTTATGGGTAAACTTTTATGTATGTCATGCAAGGCGCAAACTTTTAGCTCTGGCAGATCGAAGCCTTCCCCTAGCATGTTAACGCAAATAACAATCCGGTGTTTTTTATCAACAACCGCTTTCAACTTTTTTTTCTGCCCTGTCATCCCGCTATAAATAACAACTGGATTTAAGTCACCATATTTTTCCTTGTAAATCTTCCCCACGTCATTTGCTCTTTGCTTCGTCTCACACCTTGCCATAAGGATATGATCGTAACCATTCGATAAGTCTTCCCTCAGCTGATCCACTGCGGTCTCAGCGACTTTTTCATCGCCAATAATATCGCTGACTTCATAGATAGACTTAAATGCAATACTTCTGAAATAACCATTTTTCTGCGCCAGGGAAATCGGGTAATTGTAAATTATTTTCCCTCCTACTTTCTCCCGATCTTCCCTAAACGGAGTGGCTGTGAACTGAACAACATCCTTTCCAGAAAATGCCTCTTTCACCGCTCTCCAAATTTTAGCTTTAACGTGATGAGCTTCATCTACAAATAAGTGGCTGCAATCTTGAAAAATTTTATTTTTTATTTGTGGAGCCGTGAGATTCAAAGAGTGCGGTGTAGTCACAATCACATTGGCGGACAGAAGAAAACTAAGCTCTTCATCACTCTCAAGCCCTCCTGAAATTAACGCAACTACTGGATTAAGAGTTTCGTCATGTATCGCATTTAACTCCCTCAGCCTCCCTAAGCCAACAAACTTATTAAAAGTTTGTTCGCGCAAGCTATCTGTCGGCACCACTACCAATGCTTTATCAACAGGCAAGCCACATATGGAAGCTAACATTGTTTCAGTTTTCCCAGTTCCTGTCGGCATCACAACAGTAACATCTTTCCTTTCGTGACCAGTCAAGTGCGACAAAATAGAGTATAGTGCTGAAATCTGAGGCTGCCGTAAGCTCTTAACTTCAGAACTTGGATAAAGTGCGTTGACAGGGGTAACTTTTAGAGAATTTCTCCAAGAATCTTTAACAGCGTCTGAAACTTCCTCAAAGCGCTTTCCTAACAGGTCGTCTCTACTAGATGAAAAGCACAGTTTTACGCTTCCACGCTCCCTCTCTACAACCCTACTCTCTCTGCTTGACATATCCCTGCCTCATAGTTGTAATTTATCAATGATTCAATAACTTTATTTTTCAGCGAACCAAATCCATCAGCTTGTCATAGGAGTCCACAACATCATACTTCACCTTCGCCGTGGCGATGGTGTCGAAGAACTCCGTGGCGCACTTGATCTTGGCCTGCTCGATTTCACGCAGCTCTAGCGATGACATGCTTCCTTTCGTCTCTGCCACGAAGTAGACGTGCTTGACGTCGTTCTCGTTGAAGGCGATGGCCCAGTCGGGGTTGTAATCACCCACTGGCGTCGGGATGAAGAAGCTTTTCGGCAGCTTAGCGTAGACAATGACTTCTTTTTCAACCTCTAAGCGCTCGACGAACTTCCTCTCGATATTGGAATCGGTCACCACGTAGTCGAAGACGTGGCGCTTAGCCTTGTAAGCTCGATCCAGCTGGTTCTCCGGCTTCTCGATAGTGAAAAGTTCACAACTGTGTCGCTCATTGAGTGGGTCATAAGTAATATTCGCGACTATCATGGTGGCTTTCTGCTCGTTGATTAGCCTGGCAGACTGAGCCATGAAGTCTTCGGGGTTCATCTGGTACTGCTTGAAGGTCTTCGGCTGGACCTTGGAGAGAATCGCCGCCACGGTACGCCGCGTCAGCTGCGTGGCCTCAGCCAGGCGGCCGATCAGGTCGTACTGGACCGCCGAGTGGAGCGAGCCGTCATGCTTGACCCTCTCGCTCTCGTTGACGGTGAAGGCCTGCCCGCTGGTCAGGTCCTGGTAGCTGGCCTCCGCCTTCTGAGTGCCGCGTTCCACCTGGTACTCCAGGCGCTTCACGTTAAGTTTCAGGTCCAGATAGCCCACGCATTTCTCGATCAGCTCGTTGGAATCGAAGCTGACCGAGTAGGCCGCCTTGCGGTTGATGCGCTCCCAGAGCTCCTGAAATTCCTTCTTGTAGAAGTTGTCGTTGAGCGGGTTCAGCTTGGCCTTTCGGCCGTCCTCGATGTGAGGCAGCTGGGCGTTGCTGAAGACGCTGTCGACAAGCTGGAAGATCTGCTGCGCATGGGGCTGCAGCGCCTCCGGCAGCTCGGCCAGGGTGCCGTCCTCCTTGGCTTGGTGGTACGCCTCGGTAATGTGATCGGCGCTATCCGTGTAGTCGTTCTTGAGCAGGTAGCGGTAGATCTCCTTGGCCATGGCGGGCGTGACCTCTACCTCACCCTCATCCGATACCAGCAGCTTGCCGGTGAAGTAGGCCTCGTCGGCGACCCGTGGGCGCTCGGAGAGGTCGTTGCTGATGTCGCGCTGCAAGGCGGTGACGAAGTCCTTGTAGCTCTCGCTGGCAACCACCGTCAGCTCGTTGATGTCGTGCACCGTCAGCGGGTCGTCCATGCGGTCTCCCAGCTGGTTGACCGCCAGGCGCAGGCCGCGCCCCACCTCCTGGCGCCGGGAGATGGTGTTGTCGCTGTGTTTCAGCGTGCAGATGACGAACACGTTGGGGTTGTCCCAGCCTTCACGCAGTGCGGAGTGGGAGAAGATGAAGCGCGTGGGCTCTTCGAAGGAGAGCAGGCGTTCCTTGTCCTTCAGGATCAGGTCGTAGGCATCGACATCGTCCGTCTCGGTAGAGCGCGCCTTGGTCTTGGGGTCGACCAGGCGCTTGGTCTTCTTGTCGATGGAGAAGTAGCCGTTGTGGGTGTCCGAGACGCTGATGCCCTTCAGGTAGCGGTTGTACGCGCTATCCTCCAAGGTCAGCACCTGGTTGAGCTGGTGGTTGTACTCCTCCTCGAAGATCCGGGCGTACTCACCTAGCACCTCACCACCCTCATCGTACTGGCGGTACTTGGCCACCTCGTCGATGAAGAACAGGGTGAGCACCTTGACCCCCTGGGAGAACAGCAGCTGCTCCTTCTTGAAATGCGCCTTGACCGCCTCACGGATCTGGATCTGGCGCAGAGCCTTCTCGGTGACATCGACGGTCACCTCTCCAGCGGTGAGCTCAACGCCGTTGGTGAAGCTGAGCTGATCGACCCGAGCGTCGATATCCGAGACGACGAATCCTTTGTACTGATCCAGTCCGCCTGAGAGCTCATGAAGGTTGTCACCCTTGCCCAGCTTGCGGCGCTTGCGCTTCACGCCGCTGGCCGACTTCTCCTCGTACTCGACCCAGGCCACAGGAGGCTTGTTCTTGGCCGTCTCGATATTCTCCAGGTAGAGGTAGGCATCGGTGCCGGTGAGCCCCTTGGTGGTGACACCATGCACCGAGATCTTCTTCACCAGCTTCTGGTTGTAGGCGTCCAGGGCATCCAGGCGGTGAATCTTGTTGTAGGTCGTCTTGTGGGTCGCCGAAAAGCGCACGATGAACAGCGGGTTGAACTCGCTCAGTGAGCTAAGCGTCTTGCCCCCTTCCATCTTCTGCGGCTCGTCGAGGAACAGGATCGGTCGGTTGGCCTTGATGACGTCGATGGGGCGGCGCGACTGGAAGTCATCCAACTCATCGTAGATACGGCGGTTATCGGCACCACGGGAGTTGAAGGCCTGCACGTTGATGACCATCACGCTCATGCCGGCATCCGAGGAGAAGCTTTCCAGGTTGTGCAGCTGCTTCGAGTTGTAGATGAAGAAGCGCGCCTTCTCACCGTAGCTCTCCAGGAAGTGGTCGGCGGTGATCTGCAGCGACTTGTAGACCCCCTCGCGGATGGCGATGCTAGGCACCACCACGATGAACTTGCTCCAGCCGTAGCGCTGCTTCAGCTCGAACATGCTCTTGAGGTAGACGTAGGTCTTACCGGTGCCGGTCTCCATCTCCACGTCCAGGTTGTAGGAGCAGCCGGTCTTGTCATCCTTCTTCAAGCCGTCGGAGAGCGGCAGGTTCTGGCGGCGCTGCACGGTCCGGATGTTGTTCAGCAGCTCAAGCTCCGTCAGCTCCAGCGCGGCGTTCTTGAAGCCAGCGTCGTCGGAATCTGGGGAGGCATACATGTCACGCTGCATTGGCTGCGCCAGGGGCGCTGCCTCGCCCGGGTCGATGCGGTAGCGGATACCGCTGCTGAAGGGCTGGCCAGCAAAGCAGTCCGCCAGCGCCTCGACTGCCCGCGTCTGGTATTCCTGAGTCTTGAACTTGAGCTTCATGATGTTTCATCCTCCCCGCCTTGTTCCGTATCACCGCCCTTGAGAATGCGGTCAAAATCGCTCTCGAATAGGCGATCTTGCAGGATACGGAATTTTTCAAATTCGCTTTCCGCAAATGCCTTGGCGAGTTTAGCGGTTACCTTGCCGCTATCCTGAAGCACCTCGCGATCATCGAACTCCAGGAACATATCCAGGCGCTTGGCCCAATCCTCCATGGTCATGGGGATCTCACGGCGAGCGCGTTCTTCAGCAAGGTCCAAATAGGCGTTGACGATTCGACCCAGCGACTCCAGCTCCTGCTGCGTCAGGTAATTCTTGGCAACAGCCACATCCGTTTTGACCACCTTCCCATCTGGAGCGTTGCCCCACGATGTAAGCCCCATATGAGGCTTGCTGCTATCCGCCCTGGCCTTGATCAGCTCGGCAGCGGTATGGCCGTGGATGGCGAAGTGGAGCTTGTTCTGTACTTTGGCGAAGAACTCTTTGGTGGTAGGCGCTGCGGGATTGTAATCCACGCTAGTCGCATATATGTCGGTAATCTTTTGATAGAAGCGGCGCTCACTGAGCCGGATCTCGCGAATCTCGGCCAGCAAGTGTTCGAAGTAGTCTTCTCCCAGAAAACTGCCGTTCTCCATCCGCTGCTTGTCAATGACATAGCCCCTCACAGCGAACTGTTTGAGCACCTGGGTCGCCCACTGTCGGAACTGCGTGGCACGGATCGAGTTGACCCGGTAGCCTACAGAAATGATGGCATCCAGGTTGTAGTGCTCCACCGAACGGGAGACCTCACGCTGCCCCTCCTGCTGAACTGTTCGGAATTTCCTAACAGTTGCCTCTCGGTCCAGCTCACCGTCAGTATAAATATTCTTTAGGTGCTCGCTGATAGTGGGTTTGGTGACATCAAAGAGCTCGGCGATAAGCTTCTGCGAAAGCCAGATGGTGCCATCCTCGTAGCGGGCCTCGATGCTTTGCTCACCACTCTGCCCAGTGAAGATGAGAAACTCCGCCGTGCTGTTGCGAATCAGCTGACTACCTTGTGGGCGCTTATCCTGGCTCATAGCACCTTCACCTCGGTATTGGGCGACTTCTGGGCGAAGATCTGCTCGACGTTGATCTTGACGCTGTCGCTGGCGAAGCCGGCATCGCGGAATACCACGCGCAGCGGCTCGTATTCGGCGAGCTGTTTGACGAATGCCTCGTCGATATCGAGGTCGAAGCAAGCGGCCAGAGCCATATGCTTCTCGGCTCCGTCGACGAGGAAGACGGTTTTTCCATCAATCTCCTGGCGAGAAATGGGAAGTGACAGGTCTACGCCCCAATCGAGCAAGACTTGAAAGAGAAGGTCTTCGGGAAGAGAGTTATCCCTGACATTGTCTACCATTCCTTTAAGTGAATCTTGAACAAGGATATCAGGATTATAATAAACATCCTTCATATTTGAAGGACCAATCTTTAAAATCCGGACGCCAAAGTCAATACCTTGGTTATCCACCAAGTCATCCGACAGGTCTTTAGCAGCTCTTTTAATTCTATCCAAGGCTATTTCAGAGACTGTTTCGTATCCATTTTTGAAAGCATCGCTATTTTCAAGGCATGGCTCACCTAGTTGAACAACAATAAACCTGCGCCTACCCGCGTCCGATTTATTTAGCCTCATTACGGCATGAGCTGTAGTTGCCGAGCCGCCGAAAAAATCTAAAACCAGATCATCTTCATCTGTCGAAACTCTTAACGCAATTTCAATAAGGTCAATTGGCTTTGGAGTATCAAAAACCGACTTCCCATCAAAAAGCTTTTTTAGATAATTTTTTGCTTGCTCATTAGTCGCAGCATCTCTAGCAAACCAAATAGATTCAGGTGTTAAACCCCTTTCCTTTTCATTCAAATACGTTTTAATTCTTGGAACGCCGCTTCCTTCTTTGCCAAACCACAACCTACCCTCTTCAGCAGCCTTTTTCATAACCTCTTCTGTATAAAGCCAGCAACGGCCACTTTCAAGCTCATGCTTCGTACCGTTTGGAGCCACAAAAGTGTAAAACTGACTTTTGGTGCCATGGCCAGCCTGAGCCGTAGCAGGGTCTGACTTCCATGGGCCGCGAGGATCATTATCTGGGTTTTTATAGTTCGCAAGTGCCTTTTCACTCATGGGTAGTTGTTTGAGGACACGACCACCATGGTGAATATTTTTACAATAACAAACCAAATAATCATGCCTTGAAGAAACAACTTTCCTGTTTTCCCTATTAGTCCTTTTCTCCCAAACAAAGTTTGCAACAAGATTCTCTTCGCCAAAAATTTCATCGCAAATCTTAATTAGATTGGCAAGCTCATTATCGTCGATAGAGATAAATATCAGCCCATCATCCCTCAGTAAATTTCTTGAAAGCCTTATCCTGCCATACATCATCGAAAGCCAATCAGAGTGCCGGCGCCCGTTACTTTCTGGGTTTGCGACCAACCTTCCTTTCACTTCGTCAACCTGGTTAGATGACAAGAAATAATCTTCTGAAGAAGTAGAGAAGTCGTCCTTATAAACAAAATCATTGCCAGTATTATATGGCGGATCAATATAGATCATTTTTACCTTTCCAAGATATGTTTCCTGGAGAAGCTTTAGAGCCTCAAGATTATCCCCTTCTATAAACAAGTTCTTGGTATTATCAAAGTCGACACTCTCTTCCCTACACGGACGCAATGTCTTGGCAATCGGCGCATTGGCCGCCAGCAGGGCTTCCCGCTTGCCGGGCCAGTTGAGGTGGTAGCGCTCCTGTGGCCCCTCGACGATATGATCGGAGAGCTCCTGGCGCAGCTGGTCAAAGTCGATGGCTTGCTTCACTCGCCCTTGCTCATCCCGTGCTTCGGTGACGCAGCTGGGAAACAGCTCGGCCAGCTTCGCGATGTTGGCCTCGGTCAGGTTGGGGGAGTGCATCTTCAGCTTGTCCATGGTGTCGCGTGTCTCCGGACCTCTGTGGTCGTGATCAGGTGTCATAGTTGGCAATTGCATAATCAGCCAACTTCTGGCGGATCGAGCGTAATTCGGCGTTGATCTCGACCTTGCGGTTGAACTGTTTCGTGTTGCGCAGGCGCTTCTCGAGGGTAGCCGCGTCTTTCTTGAGGGCTTCCAGGGCCCTCAAGCGCTCCAGCTGATCCGGCAAGGCTTCGCCCTGCCGCGCCGGTTCGGGAAGCAGGCTACGCAGCAGCTGCTGGTAGAGTTGCTTCAGATCGATAGCCGTGGGCAGCGTCTGCCGGGGCGTCTCGGCCGGCAGCCAGTCGCTGCTGGCATAGTGGTCATCAAGCACCCATTTGCTGGGGTCGGCCTGGCTGGGCCGCTTGTAGGCGGCGGTGACACGGATGCCGCGGGCGCCGTGTAGCTCGAACAGGATCGGAAAGGGAATGGCGCGGTCGATGGCCCTCAGCACGTCTCGGTGCAGGTCATCGCGCTTGAGAGTGATCACGAAGACCTGCAGCTCCGGCACCTCGTCGGTGCCTGGCAGGTTGAGCGTGTTATGGGCCAGCTTGGCATACCAGGTGATCTGGGCGACCTCATCCCGCAGGCGCTCCCTGAGCTTGGCGGTGGCCCGCACGTGACTAAGGATGCGCTGCTTGGCGACCACACGGCCGAGCAGCGTCTTGGCGGGGTACTGGTAGAGCGGTGCCGTCATGGTGCTTTTCTCTCGCTGTCCCTGCTGGCCGCATGGTGCTCCTGGCCCAAGACGTGGGCTGAATCCGCCTCACGAATGACGATGAAGGTAATCAGCTCGAAGTCGTCGAGACCTTCAATGGCATCGACCAGCGCCGTTGTCTCGCCACCGCTGAACAGGCTGTCGATGTCCTTGTCCTCCTTCACCTCGATCATCGAGCGGATGGCCTGATCCAGTAGCGCCGAATAGGCGTGCATCTCCCGGCCATCGTGGGTTTCCTCGTTGAAGGGCCGATAGACGGCTTCGACGGGGTCGCTCAGCCCCTTGCACGCGGTGCGGGCGAGATCGAGCAGGCGCTTGACCTCGGTGTAGTCGCTGATCACTTCGCCGGTATGGCTTATGTAGACCAGGTAGAAAGGGTGCAGGCGGTTCTGCTGCTGCAGGCCACTCCCTTGGTGCCCTACCTGCTGATTGAGATTGCGCAGGGTGAAGATAACCCCGGGCTGAAGGCCCCTCTCGGGCCGGGCCGGCACCACGGTATGCAAGCCGTTGGGGATACGGCTCAGGTCGCCGTTCTCCTTCATGTAGCCCAGCAGGTCCATACGGAATTCATTAAGGCCCAGGTCGGTGATCGACACGCCGGACTTGAGGTCTTCCATCTCCACCACTTCATCCTGCAGGCGGCGCAGCTGCTCGCGCCGGTAGGCAACATCGTTGGACTGGGCATTGAGCACGTTGTCGTCGCCGGTGGCGGTGACGTCGGCGATCACCATGCGGTTCTCGACGCGCTCCTTGAGGTTGATGTACTCGTCCAGGCTGATGTCCGGCCAGTAGTTAACCAGCTGGATGCTGGCGTTGGGCGAGCCGATGCGGTCGATGCGCCCGAAACGCTGAATGATGCGCACCGGGTTCCAGTGGATGTCGTAGTTGATCAGGTAGTCGCAGTCCTGCAGGTTCTGGCCTTCCGAGATGCAGTCGGTACCGATCAGGATGTCCAGCTCGCGGGATTCATTGGGGTACACCATGGCCTTGCTCTTGGCCTGCGGGGCGAACAGCGTCAGCAGGCCTTGGAAGTCATAGTGCTGGCGACTGTTGGGCATGGCGCCGATGGTGGACTTCGGCGCGTCGCTGCCGGTTACCAGCCCGGTGTGCACGCCTTGGCTCTCCAGCAGCACAGGCGCCAGGTTGTCGTAGAGGTACTTGGCGGTGTCTGCGAAGGCGGTGAATATCATCACCTTACGGTTGCCGGGGTTAATCGGCGAGGCCAGCTTGCTGGCGATCTGCATCTTGAGGTGCTGCAGCTTGGCATCCTCGGACGGGGTGACCTTAGCCATTTCCTCCAGCAACAGCTCGATCCACACCAGGTCGGTGCTCAGGTCATGCTCCCAGGACGGCAGATCCATGTCCTCCAGGCTGATCTGGACCTTCTTGCCCACCGTGGTATCGCCCGGCATGGGCATGCTGTCATCGTCGGGGTCAGCGTCTTCAAAGGACGCAGTGATATCCGCGAAGCTCTCCGAACGACCGGTCTGTTTGAAATCCGCAATCTTATCCAGGATGGTCTGGTAGCTATCCTGCAGCCCCTCCAGGGTCAGGCGAAACGCCGCCACGGAGCTCTCCAAACGCTTGAGCAGGTTGGTCGTCATCAGGGCTTGCAGGCTCTTTTCGGTTCTTCGTCGTTTCACGTGGATTTGGCCTGGTCGAGCAGGCGTCCCACCGGGCTGCCAATCAGGTAGATCATGGCGATGAAATTGACCTCGTTCCGGTAGCCGCGTGCGCGTGACCGAGCCGCCTGGAACAGACCGTTCATGCCCTCCAGTCGTGCGTTCGTCAGTCCCGAGATCCAGCGCCTGACCACCGCGTCGGCGTGGCGCTCCAGCGTCGCCAGGGCCTTCCCCATCGGCTTCAGCAGTGGCTTCTCGGAGACCGCCGCCTTCATGACCTTAAGGTAGTTCGTGATGCGCCACCGAGCCGCTCGCGGCGTCGGGGCCTTCTGGATCCAGCGCAGCTTTTCCTTGATCACCCAGGCATCGGACGTGGCGCTCTGATCGGCCACCAGCTCCTGGAGCGCCGCCAGCTGCTTGGGTGTCAGGTTCTCGTTGTCCAGGCTCTTCAGCAGGGCCCAGCGCAGCGACTTGGGGTGTCCCTGCTCCCGGCGCTCCTTCTTGCGCACCTCGTCCAGCCGCTTGGTGAAGGTCTGCACGATATGAAACCAGTCGACCGTGACCTCGGCCTTGGGAAGATGCTCGGCCACGCCGCTGAGGAAGGCGTTTGACATGTCGCACACGACCTCGACCACGTTGTCCGGGTCGCCGCCATGCGCCGCCAGGAAGGCGCTGAAGGCCTCGATGGCTTCCTTGCCGTGGCCTGGGACGGCAAAGATCACCGGCTCCCGCTTGCGCTGCATATCGAGAAACACCGTCACGTAGCGCTGGCCGCGCCGGGACGCGGTTTCGTCGACGCCGACGGTGGCTACGTTGCTCAAATCCAGCTCCCCGAGCATGCGGCCAACGTAGTGGTGGACGATGCGCCACAGTCGCTTGTCAGAGATCTCCAGCTGCCGGGAGACGGCCAGCACCGGCATCTCCTTGACCAGCGACATGGCGGCCTGCTCGAACAGCAGGGTGAAGTCGCTGCCCGGCCGCGCCCAGGGCACCTCGATGCGCTTGACGCCATGCTCAGGGCACTTGGTGCGAGGCACGCGGGCGTGCAGGTAGCAGTGATGCTGGAAGAAATTCAGGTGCCGCCAGGTCTTGTCGGCGAAATCGTGAGCCGGACAGGCCTGGCCGCACTCAGGGCAGGGGTAGAGGCTGCCTCGCTCGGCCTCGACGTAGAGATCCAGCCGATGGGGCGATACGGAAGTATCCAGGTGCTGATCCTTGAGGATCCAGGGCGCTTGCAGGCCCAAGCCGAGGGTCAGAATCTGGGTGCCGTCCATGCCATACCTCCTGTCGTCGTGGAGGCCATATCCTGGCCCAGCTCAGGGGGCGAATTCCACACCCAACGACGAAGAGCC
>WPCI01079511.1_pt1 | contig 17886 bp, 15 predicted proteins | sample 5399871 | NCBI WGS metagenome assembly WPCI01 (sample SAMN12869469, study PRJNA574797) | sludge metagenome | isolation source: wastewater treatment of pH7 | place: China:Beijing | collected 2019-05-20 | reverse complement strand
GTACGCAGGCTGAACTTGAAGAGCGGGTTCGTTCAATACTAAGGCGTATCCAGCGGAGGCCGGGACGAGTTTCTTCTTACTTCCGACACCCCAAGATTGCTTATGCCGCCTGATATGGCCTATTTAATTGCCGAGGTAATATTGTCTCTATTTCCATATATGCACAAACTGGGACGTGTAGCAGGAACTAGAGAGGCGATTGTGACTGCTAACTATTTTATGGTTTATCGTGTGACACACTGTGTGGAAATACTGGAAGTTCTGCATACCAGACGTGAGTACCCTTAAACGGCCATTAATTTATAAGTGTCTTTTGATACTTATAATCACGCGTTGGCTGTTATTACAGTCCTGATGCTTGAAAAATAGCTGTTTGGCGGTTTTTTGCTCCAGCTCTATCTGCAGCGGTGAGGCATTCAGCCTTTCCTGTATGGCAGGTAGAAGCTGTGCAAACTCTTCGATGACCGGGCCAGGAAAGGCCAGTTCCATGTCATAGAGCAGGCCGTCCTGCTGGCTGCGGTAGTGCTCTATATCATAACCAAAGCAAATTACCGGCTTGTTCAGGTACAGGGCTTCGATATAAACGCTGGAATAGTCGGTTACCAATAAATCACACTCGCGTGCCAGGGCAGAAAATTCCGGCACTGCGATTTGTGACATGTCAAAAATAAGCTTGTTATCGATGTACTGCTCAAGGTTAAAAAACTCTGTGCTGTTATTGAAGTAGTGTGGACGGTAACCCAGCAGGGCATTGTTGGCACGCAAAAAAACCTTCAACTGGCTGATTTCTTCGTCAGTGAACTGGTAATAATAGGCGCTGTCACTCACGGCTACCTGGCGGTAAGTGGGCGCATAAACAATCAGTTTTTTGTCTTGTTTGATGCTGCGTATGGTTTGTAAAGAATCACGAATATACAGCGGCAGCTGCGTTTCCGGCATGGCGAGAAAATCATTGCGTGGCAGCCCTGTCAGCCAAATTTGCTGGTAATTGAGCGGATAAAACATCGCCGCCATGGCGTAGCTGTCAACATCAGACGATGCAATTAGCCCGGCATAACCACGACGCTCCTGTGTGCGGTAGGGCACACGGTCAGTATGTTGGCGGATGGTGCTGTTGGCGGTTTGCAGCAGACGTTTGAGTGCAATGCCATGCCACAGGTTAACCACCACACGTTTGCTGGTGTTGAGTTTGAGCACTGAAAAACGTCCGTCAGGCCAGCGCAGGGAAAAATCCATAGCAATGGAATGTGTCAACAACACAACCTTGCACTGTGCCAGCAGCCAAAACGCTTTGAGTGTGCCATGTTGCACGGCCTGATAGTTGACTGCCCCTTCAGTTTGCCAGTCATCGGGCTGGCCACGGTAAAACACCAGCTTGTGAATGCTCGGATCAGCTTTTACCTGCTCAAACAATGCACGCTGGTTTTCAACAAAACGCCCGGTGTGCAGGTGGTGCGTACAAAAAGCCCAATAGTCCGGCCTTTTGGGCATCAGCCAGTCCAGCAAGCGCCATAACGGGTGCAATAGCTTAAATGCCAGCGGGGAAAGCATCAGTCAAACCTCGCCACAATTGCCGACATCATGTCGAGCGCCTGTTTTAGCTCGTTGATATGTTCCGGCGACAACGCCCGCAACTGATTGCGAATATCCGTAGTGGAAATGCCCAGAGTGCGCGGCAGATACACCACTTCGCACAGGCTGGATAAATCATCAAACTTGCCCGCCCAGTCATCGCCCATGCCCAGAATGCTGACCTGATGCTCGGCGATATCCTGCGCTTTTTGCTCCCAACAGGTTTCAGCAATGGCGAGGTCCACACAGCGCAGACTACGCACAATATCCAGGCGGTCGGCAAAGGGCACCACGGTTTTCTTGCCCTTGCTGGCGTTGAATTCATCGGTGGAAACACCGACCACCAGACGGTCGCCCATGGCGCGCAGCCGCTCCAGCAGGCGCAAGTGGCCGATATGGAACAGGTCAAAGGTGCCGTAGGTGAGAATGGTTTTTTGCATGATATCGCCTGAAAAATAATCTGTGCCAAGTATAGACCCTAATGGTTATCGGGGCGTACGCCAGATGCTTGAAGCAGGTTATATGCTATGCTTTCCGGGCTTTTTTAACCCGTTTTTCGCACAGGGAGCCAGCATGACTGCCAGCACTCGCCTTAGACTGCCCATCGGCATCCAAACCTTTTCGATTATCCGTGAGGGCGGCTATTACTACGTTGATAAAACGCCGTATATCGAGCGACTGGTGCAGCAGAACAAGTTTTATTTTCTGTCACGGCCACGCCGGTTTGGCAAAAGCTTGCTGCTGGATACGATTCGCTGCCTGTATGAAGGTCGTCAGGAATTGTTTGAAGGCCTGCACATTTATGACTGCTGGGACTGGCAACAAACCAATCCGGTGATTCGGCTGAGTTTTGGCAGTGGCGTGATGCGTAATCGTGAGGAGCTGGATGTGCGCATTCGCCACCAGTTGCGTCAGGAGCGTGCGCGTTTTACCGACCAGCCTGTGTCGGAAACTGATATTGCCGGCGAGTTTTCCGATTTGCTACAGCTTGCCTGCGAGAAGACAGGCAGGCCGGTGGTACTGCTGATTGACGAATACGACAAGCCAATTCTGGACAATATCAGCGACGAAGACCGCGCCCGCGAGCTGCGCGAAGGGCTGAAAAACCTGTACAGCGTAGTCAAGGATGCCGACCCTTATTTACAGTTGGTGCTGATTACGGGGGTATCCAAGTTTAGCAAAGTGAGCTTGTTTTCTGGCTTGAATAACCTGCGTGATATTACCCTTGTTCCGGAATACAGTAGCATCTGCGGTTATACGGGTAATGATATAGAGATGGTGTTCGCGCCCGAGTTGACCGGACTGGAGCCAGAGCGTATTCGTGAGTGGTATAATGGTTACCGTTGGGGGGATAGTGAGGTTGTCTCGGTTTATAACCCGTTCGATGTGTTGCTCTTTTTGCAGAATCGTACATTTGCGCCTTACTGGTTCGAAAGCGCTACGCCTACTTTTTTAGTTGAGGTGCTACACAAGCGTGGTGTGTTTACGCCAAAACTCGACCAGTGGATAGCGGAGTATGAGCTGTTAAGCCAGTTTGATGTGGGCGAAATCAGTACCGAAGCTTTGTTGTTCCAGACGGGCTATCTGACGATTAAAAATATTGAAGAACCTATTCTGGGCTATAAACAATTCACCCTCGGCTTTCCCAACTTCGAGGTGGAAACCAGCCTGAATCGTGCCCTGTTGCCCGCGCTTGGCGTGCAAAATGCCCCCGAACAGCGTTCCGCATTATTTGCAAGCATGCGTGAGCACAATCTGGATAAGCTGCACACCCACCTCAAAGCCCTCTACGCCGGTCTGCCGCACGACTGGTATCGCAACAACCCGATTGCCCAGTACGAAGGCCACTACGCCAGCATTTTCTACAGCCACTTTGCCGCGCTTGGCCTGAACGTAACCGTCGAAGATGCCAGCAACCATGGTCGGGTGGATATGGCAGTGGACTTTGATGGCCATATTTATCTTTTTGAATTCAAGGTGGTGGAGCAGTTGCCAGAGGGCAGGGCGCTGGAGCAAATCAAGGCTAAGGGCTACGCCGACAAATACCGCGCATCCGGCAAGCCTATTCACCAGATTGGTGTGGAGTTTTCCAGCCGGCAGCGGCAGATTGTGGCGTTTGAGGTGGAGACCGTCTGACGCGGGCCATCCCGGCGCAGCGAGTGGACTTCCTGACGTAACGGGGTAACGTGGATGGCTGACCTTGATGAACTATCCGTATTACGTACCGAAAATGCCCGATTGATTGCGCTGCTTGAGGCAAACGGTATTGAGTGGCGGGTGCAGCAACCGGCTGTTGCCGTTCCAGCAGAAGATACGCTCCGTTTGTCCACTGCCGACAAGATAGCGCTGTTTCGGCGTTTGTTTCGTGGGCGGGAGGATGTCTTTGCACTGCGCTGGGAAAGCAAAACCACAGGCAAGTCCGGTTATGCGCCGGCCTGCGCCAATGAGTGGCGGCCTGGTGTCTGTGAAAAACCACGCATCAAGTGCAGTGAATGCCAGCACCGCGTGCTACTTCCGTTATCTGATGCCGTGATATACAACCATCTGGCCGGCAAACACACCATTGGTGTATACCCGCTGCTGGAAGGTGATGACTGTTATTTTCTGGCGGCAGATTTTGATGAGGCTGAATGGCGCGATGATGCGAGAGCTTTTATGCTGTCCTGCCAGGAGTTGGGTGTGTCGGCTGCACTGGAAATCTCCCGCTCGGGCAAGGGGGCGCATGTCTGGATATTTTTTGAAAGCCGCGTTTCTGCCTGTGATGCACGACGACTTGGAACGGCGCTTATCAGCCATACCTGTGCCCGTATGCGGCAGTTAAAACTGTCCTCTTATGATCGACTGTTTCCGAACCAGGACAGGATGCCCAAAGGCGGATTTGGCAACCTGATTGCTTTGCCCTTGCAGAAAGGGCCGCGTGAATATGGCTACAGCCTGTTTGTAGACGCTGAGCTACAACCCTATCCAGACCCTTGGGCGTTTCTTGCCACAATTGAGCCGATGGCCGTGCAAGATATTGAGCCGGTCATTTTGCGGGTAGCAGGCAATGCGCACCCTCTGGACGTGACCTTCATTGATGATGAAGACTTGGCAGCTCCATGGGTGCGTAGCCGCAAGCTGGATAGAACGTTAGCAGGAACGATGCCTGCTTCACTGCGAGCGACCCTGGCCAATCAGTTGTACTTTGAAAAGGCACAACTGCCGCAGGTTTTGGCCAACCGCTTGATTCGACTGGCAGCATTTCAAAATCCAGAGTTTTACAAGGCGCAGGCCATGCGCATGTCGGTGTGGAACAAGCCGCGCGTTATTGGTAATGCAGAGAATTACCCGCAGCACATTGCCTTGCCGCGCGGCTGTCTGGATGCCGCGCTGAAGCTGCTGGCCGAGAATGGCATTGACTGTGAATTGCATGATGAGCGCTTTGCGGGTGAGCCTGTTGAGGTGTCATTTACCGGCACATTACGGCTTGATCAGGAAGCTGCGGTTGCTGCCATGCTGCATCACGATTTCGGTGTGCTCTGTGCGCCCACAGCCTTTGGGAAAACGTTGACTGCGGCAGCGATTATCGCGAAACGGAGCGTGAATACACTGATACTGGTGCACAGGGTTGAACTGCTCAAACAATGGCAGGAACGACTGCAGACATTTCTGGATATCGGAAAAGGTGCGGCTGGCATTGTTGGTGGCGGCAAGCACAAGCCCGGCGGGCTGATCGACATTGCTGTTATGCAGTCGGTATCCAGGCAGGGCAAAGTCAATGCACTGGTAGAGAACTATGGGCAAATCATCGTCGATGAATGTCATCATGTCGGGGCGACCTCGTTTGATGCCATCCTGAAACGCACCAAAGCCAAGTTTGTGCTGGGTCTTACCGCGACTCCGGTTCGTCGGGATGGCCTGCAACCGATTATTTTTATGCAGTGCGGACCACTGCGATATACCGCAGCGAGACCAGCTGGAGCCCCGCAAAATCTCGAAGTGATCCCGAACTTTCGGAATATGCAGATTGCGGCGACGGAGGAGACGGGTATCCAAGACGTATTTCGTCAGCTGGCCAATGACGGTGAGAGAACAGCAGCCATTGCAGCCGAAGTATGTAGAGCAGTTGGGCAGAAGCGAAAAGTGTTGGTGCTTACTGAACGTGTAGAACATCTGCATGAAATTCGAGCGGCACTAGAAGGGGCGGAGTCCAATCTGTTTGTGCTGCATGGCCGTATGTCCAGAAAACAGCGGGAAGCGTTACTTTCAGATCTTGCCGCATTACCGCCCGATGCGCCGCGCATTCTTTTGTCCACGGGCAAACTCGTTGGTGAAGGCTTTGACCATCCACCGCTGGATACACTGGTGCTGGCCATGCCGGTATCCTGGAAAGGCACGCTGCAACAGTATGCTGGTCGTCTGCACCGTGAACATGCCGGCAAGACAGATGTGAAAATCATTGATTTTGTAGACAGCGGGCATCCGGTATTGCTCAGAATGTGGGAGAAGCGGCAACAGGGCTATCGGGCAATGGGGTACAGGGTGGGCGGTTGAAAGGTTAATTACACCACTACAATTCAGCACGTCGCGCAACAACATGGTGCCGCCGTCGCTACTTGATATTTTCACCCATGGTGAGCGGCTTCTCTAATCAAGTTCTTGCAGGAACATTTTGATTTTAAGGATAAACTACTCACCTTCTTTGTTTTTATTCAATGCTCGTGAATATGGCGGGATTATGCGCACAGCCCAAGACCTCCTCGACGAACTCAATGCAGTGGATGAATCCACCCGCATTGAAGCCAAGCGTGCCAGCCAGCTCGGCAAGTCCGTGCTGGAAACCGTTATCGCCTATGCCAACGAGCCGGGGCTGGATGGCGGCTACCTGCTGCTGGGTGTTGACTGGTCGGTGAATGACAAGGGCGACACGGTTTACACGCCCACCGGTCTGCCCGAACCCGACAAAGCGCAAATGGATCTGGCCAGCCAATGCTCCAGCATGCTCAACGTCTCTCTGCGTCCCGAGATGAAGCTGGAGCAAATCGACGGTAAAACCTTGCTGGTCGTCTATGTACCGGAGGCGGATATCAGCCATAAGCCGGTATACAAAACCGCCACCGGATTGCCTGGCGGCGCTTATCGTCGAATCGGCTCTACCGACCAGCGCTGTGTGGATGAAGACCTCTGGGCTTTGCGCAGCTCCAGCCAGCCTTTACACGGCCCGGACTCGACCATTCTGCAAGATGCCCGCATGGACGACTTTGACCCGCAAGCGCTGGCCGAATATCGCCGCAAGCGGGCAACGGTCAATGCACAGGCCGAGGAACTGGCCTACAGCGACACCGAGTTGCTGGAAGCCTTGGGGGCTTTACGCTACGAAAACGACCAGTTGCGTCCGACACTGGCCGGCATTCTGCTGTTTGGTAAACCCATGGCCCTGCGCCGTATGTTGCCCATGGCCAAAATTGACTACATCCGTGTGCCGGGCGTGGAGTGGATTGAAGACCCGCACGACCGCTTCCAGTCCATCGAAATCCGCAAGCCGCTGGTGTTGGCCTTGCCACAGGCAGAAGCCAGCGTCATCGACGAGCTACCACGCGGTTTCCACCTGCCGGATGATTCGCCCTACAGCGTGCAAGAGCCCATAGTGCCGCGCAAGGTGGTGCGCGAGGCTATCGCCAACGCCGTCATGCACCGCACCTATCTCAAGCACAGCCCGATACAAATCATCCGCTACAGCAACCGCATTGAGTTCCGCAATATCGGCCACTCCATCAAGCCCGAAGACCAGCTGGGCAGGCCCGGCTCCTGGCCGCGCAACCCGCTGCTCGGTGCCGTGCTGCATGACTTGAACCTGGCCGAGGCCAAAGGCTCCGGCATCCGCACCATGCGCCGCCTGTCCGCAGATGCAGATTTGAGCCCGCCCGAGTTTAAATCAGACCGCCAAGGCGACAGTTTTTGCGTCACCGTTTTCCTGCACAACCTGCTAAGCGAAGACGACCATGCCTGGCTACGCACCCTGACCAGCGAGCCACTGGACGACGAAGAAACTAAAGTGCTGATCTACGCCCGCGCCACCGGTGCAGTGGACAACAGCGCCTGTCGTGACTTCTCGGGCATGGATACCCTTACCGCCAGCCGAGTGCTACGCCGTTTGCGCGACCGGGGCTTGCTGGAAAAGCATGGGGCGGGTAATCGAACCTATTACAGCTTGCGCCCTGTCATGCAGGAAGTGGTGGAAGCTGCAGAGGGCAATATCCATACCGATAGCACGAAGGTTGCAACCTTACTTGCAACCTTACCTCCAGAGCTTGCAACCCAGCTTGCAACCTTTGGTAAAAGGATTGACAGCAAAGCCTTGCGCAATGCGGTGTTGCAGTTATGTGAGTGGCAACCTATGTCCATTGACCAGCTTGCAACCTTACTGGGCAGAGATCGCAATTACCTACGCAACAAGCACCTTGCGGTCATGGTAAAAAATGGAGATTTGGAGTTTCTTTATCCTGAAAGCATCAACCATCCGTATCAGGCGTATAAATCTGCACGGTCGACTGGTAAATAAACGACCGCTGCCGGCATGTCGGACATGGCCACCAATTCCCAATTCAATTTTATCCACCAAGTGCTAAGCTAGCGAGCAGGATTTGTATCTCATTTGGTCACTAGCGTTATGAAAATTACCATCGTCGGCACTGGGTATGTTGGGCTAGCCAATGCGGTTTTGCTGGCGCAGCACAATCAGGTTACGGCACTTGACCTTGTGCCGGAAAAGGTAAGGCTGATAAATGACAGAATTTCGCCGCTTGCTGATGCTGAAATTGAGGATTTTCTCGCTAACAAGCCGCTTGATTTGCACGCGACGCTGGATAAGCAGCAAGCCTATGCCCAGGCTGACTACGTTGTGATAGCAACGCCCACCGACTACGACCCCAAAACCAACCACAAACACTCAAACAGTAAGGTGGGTTGAAATTTACTGAGCTTGCCCTCATTAAGAATAGCTTGAGTCTACAATTTTGTAGACTAAATATTTGGAGCAGTTTAATGAAGAGATTACTTGAAACACAACAAACGCGAGCAAGGAAAGAGTTTAATGCTCTGGGACGAGCGGAAAAGAATGGCATTACGGATACTGAGCTTGTGCAGGAAATGACCGCTGATATGGCAAATCCTGACTCTGCGGCTTCTATTATGGAAGCTGCTGCAGCGGTGATGTACATGAGGGGGGTAAAAGGTGGCGAGACGCCTATTACAGATGCCACTAATCGTTGCCTTGCACGTAAAAGAAAAGAAGAGAAAGCTGATTTAGTTGCTAATCCAGCCTAGTTTTTTAGATATTAAAGTCTTGGTCTTCTAGCTGAAGACCAAGACTTTTTGGGGAGTAATTTTCCTGAAAGTATATAGTGGATCTACGAGAATAGAGTAAGTAATGCTTGACTATTATAGTTTTGATTAAAATTATAGAAGAGTGTTATTAGCTTTGGTGAAGTGTAATATTTTATAAGGAGGTGTTTGTGATATTTACTAATATAAATCAGTTTGAGAAACGGATGGAAAATTACGGTGTAATAGTCGCATTTTTTACATTGAGTTATCACAACTGCCAAATAGAAACTGCATACTCATCAAGCCAAAGAAAGTTCCTATTTGCTTTCGTGGATCATAATATAGGCTTTACCTGTTCACTTAATGGCGACTATGTAAGTGGATACATTAATCATCCTGAGGCAGTAAAACAGTTAATGTTATGCCGTAATCACAACAGGTATGATCCAGTACATTTTTATGAGTTACTGGATAGTGCGCTTCCGACTGTCAACTTTACACAAATCAATAATAATCAGTATCAGAGAGTTGCCAGCAGAGCGGTATCTGATTTCGAAGATAGAATATTTTTTAATCACTGGCGTAATTCCAATATGTCCGATAAGCAGCGAAATAAAACTATTGAGCTAATGGGATATGATGTTGTTAAGTTTTGTGAAAAGAATCATTTGATCGCAGTATTTTACCCTTACCCGACTGAGAGAACTTTAAATGCATTCGAAAACTTTCAGGCTGATTACAGTTATCATGGCTTACGGCAATAAAATGAAATAATTCATTCAAGGTGGAGGTGCTTTACTATACAGCAAGCCTGGTGTTTTTATGACTCTAAAAGATATAGGCTCAAGTGATTTTGTTGATACATAAGTATTGCTTTAATGAGGCATTATAAAAGGCTGTTAATAGTTTTTGGTTTTCGAGCTGTAATGCTTTCTATTATATTGGTTATCTGATTGTTTTTGGAGGTATAGTCTAGACTGTTGCTGACAAATTTAACAATACTACAGGTTAGCTCATGGCTAACCTGTAGTATTGATTCTATCGATAGACCTACAGTTGAGTCGCTAATGAAATAGTCCAACCCATTTATGTTGTAAATTTTTATCCCACCTATATTGCAAATGTGTTTAACACTTGAGTTAATTAATTCAGTGTAATAGTTTTTAGTGTTGCTGGAAGTATCGTTGTTTTCTAAATCGTGATCGAACAGTGATTTGAAGATAGAATTGTTTAATAAGAGATCTTCTGGCTTGTTGATATGAATATATGGTGCGGAAATTAAGTTATCGTCGATAAATATTTTTGGTGCGTATTTCATGGTAATTGCATTATGTTTTAGAAAGTTATTTATTACGTATACTTCATGAGCTTTTCCAGTGAGAAGGTATTCGTATGCGCGCATAAATTCTGCTTTACATTTTTTGTAATATGCGCCTGTGTTTTCTTTATTTTGTAAAATTCCAATTGAGTGTCTTTTAAATATTTCTTCTATATAGGTATCTAATTCAGAATCATTTTTTACTAAAGTGTATTTAACTTTTTTATGCACTGTTGTGCCAATGTGACAAAATATAATCCATCCATGATAGTACTCTGTGAGAACTGATAAATTGTTTATTAAATTATCTAGACTGTAGGATAGTCTTGGGTCATCGATGTACCAACGTGAGCTATTTGATTGGATATCTAAGTAAGTCTCAACTTCTTTTGTAAGATAAAGAACTTTCTGAAGTTGATACATTAAGGAACTGTTGTAGCTAGCTACAAACTGATGGTGAGCTTCACAATTGCTAATTTCTTTGATGGGCAATAACATATTCATACTGTGTATTTATAGCTTGGCGTTGTGGGGCTAATAAGTCCTTTCAGCAATATTTATCGACTTGTATACTTCGTCTAGTTCTTCTTTTGTAAAAGGGTTGTCAGCTAGCCATTTGATTGCCGAGTCAAATAAATAGTGTACGTTTTCTTCTGGTATACTGAGTTTTTCAAGCTCTTTATTTAATTCTATTTTATCCGAACTAGGAACACTTACGAGTATGTTGGGGTTGTCGTAATCCACTACATTGTCTAGTGAGATTATTGGCACTGTATTAATTGTTTCACCGACTCGTTTGTTATCACGATCAATAATAGCTGAGATATTAAGGCTACCAATTGTTTCTAAAATAAGCTTACAGCCAGAGCCGGCACCGAAAATAATATGTTCCCCACTTTTTCGACTCCAGGTTTTTAATGTTTGCTTGATTTCTTTCTGGACGGTGAAGAATTTTGGTTCAAGGCTTTCAATACCGGGGTCTTTTAGAGTGTTCGAGTTTATAGTAGGTTTATCTAGGATGGTGGGTTGTAAAGGTGAGTCTAGATTGATTTGCGGCCTAAAAAACCATAGAAGTCTTTGTAAATATATAACAGCTAGTTTGTCTGATAGTGAGTAATTGACTTCTTTGTTGAGTTCAGTAAAGGCAAGCAGCATAACTTTTTCGTGGCGTATTTTGTGCTCGGGGTTTTTGGCTATGCTTGCAGACCATGAGTTTTCTGTACCCAGTCTGTATACAGACATTATTTTATTAATATAGAGCGAGCCGTTTGGATAAGATCCAAAAAACTGTAGAAAGCGATCGCCTAATGTTAAGTGCGGTCTTTCTTTCATGAAAAGTCTGAGTCTCTCCTTAACTTCTGCGCGTATCATGCAGCTTGCTGTTGGAACCATTCCATTGGTTAGGTACAAGGTTTTTTCAAATGGAATAATATTATTTTGTTCTGCGTAGGTGCCTATGGTTTTTGCTGGATGTGAGGCGTTAAAGTAACTAATTTGACTGGCTTGGTGAAAGCAAAGGTTGATTTCTTTATGCTCTTCTAAGCAGTCGACTTGTTCTTGCAGTTTGTGAGTGTCACACCAGTAATCATCACCTTCGCAAATAGAAATATATTCGCCCTTGGCTCTTGGGTAGTTGTAGTGAACAGAGGGGTTAATGCCTTGTGAGTGCTGGTTTTCTGTCTGATAAATTGCTTTTATAATATTGGGATACCTGAGTTCGTACTCTCTTATTATTTTTTGGCTATTATCAGTAGATGCGTCATCATGAATGAGCAGCTCAAATGAGAAATTTGTTTTTTGATTTAATATAGAACTTATGGATTCTGAGATATACTTTTCATGATTGTAAACCAGCATGCATACACTGACCTTACACGGCTGATTAGTATCCCATAAGCTTGTTATAATTTCTTCGCACGGTGGAGTAGGCGTGTTTGTTCTATTGTTGTGGAATAACAATTCCGACATGCTATTCACCGTAAACTGCAAAGGCGGCAAAAGGTTGGAATTGATTTTTTCTTAATTTTAAATTATTAAGACCTAGGGCCTGTTGACGTTTCGTCACAAGCTATTGAATTATAAGCGCAAACCCGTATCTTTGAAGATCTCACCCAACATCGATACGAGTTTGCTATGCCCCGACTGATGCTCAGTGATGAACACTGGTCGAAGCTGAAAGTAATTCTGCTTCACAATGCCATCTATAACAAGCGCGACTTGCGAATGACCGTAGAAGGCATGCTATATCGCATGCGGACAGGGTGCCCTTGGAGAGACTTACCCAAGGCGTTTGGCAACTGGAGCAGTATTTACAAACGTTTTAATGCGTGGTCAGCTTCAGGGAAATGGCTTCAGATTTTTAAAGGATTAGTCATTGACCCTGACATGGAGTGGGCTTTTATTGATGGCAGTTTTGCGAAAGCTCACCAGCATAGCGCAGGCGCAGCAAGCGGCACTGATGAAGCGATAGGAAAAAGTCGGGGTGGCAATACCAGCAAGATTCACATGGTGGTCGATGCACACGGCTTGCCTGTTGAGTTTGAAATTACTGGAGGCCAAATCAACGATTGCACACAGGCCGCTTCCTTGATTGCAAAGCTATCGACTGCAGGAGTCGTGGTAGCAGACAAAGGCTACGACAGTGAAGCAATACGAACACAAATTGTGCAACAGGGTGGTCAGGCTATAATCCCCAGAAAACGTAACTCAGTGAAAGGCAATGCTGATATGGACTGGGGGCTTTATCGTTACCGATACTTGGTGGAGAACATCTTCGCTCGGCTAAAGCATTACCGGGCAGTGGCTTCACGCTATGACAAACTCAAGCGAAATTATGAAAGTGTGGTAGCCATGGCATGTGCATTCCTTTGGCTACCCATGTGAAACGTCAACAGGCCCTAGTTCTTCTAGGACTGCCAGAGTTTCTCCTGGGAAGTGTTTACAGTTTAGTTCGTCAAATACCAACAAAGAGCCTTTGATTAATCGAGGCTTTATTTTTTTAATGACTTCTTTTGTTGGTGTATATAAATCCATATCAAAAATCGCCATAGAAATAACTACGTGTGGGTTATCTTCTAGCCAGCTATCAACGGTATGGGTTGCATCACCTTTAATTAACTCGAATTTTTTTAAGTGGGAGAGGGGAGGAAAGCTTTCAATTAATGTAAGCGTTTCCTCTAAAATGTTTTCGTAGTTTTCTAAAGTTGTAAGGTCGTTTTCTCTTGGTAGTGTTCCATCGTTGCTATGTATGTTAGTGAATCCTTCAAAGGTATCGAAACCATATACAACCCTGCTGCAATTGAAAGGTTCATATATGCTTCTAAGGTTGATTAAGTGTGTGAGTGTTGTGCCCCACTGCACACCGAATTCACAAATAACACCTGGAACATCAATTATTCTTTGATACAAATCGTTTAGGTATAGAAGTTTTGATAGAGCGCCGACATTCATAGTCACCATGCTGTGCTTATTCCAACAACTGCTACCAAAGTGAGGGTTTAGTTGGTTAGATATTTCTTGCAATCTTTCTAAGTTATTGATACTTGATTTTGTATTGTTGAAAATTAGTTGTTTGCGTGGCTGAATAGTATTCATTTAAACTCTCTTTTTGTAAGGTTTTCAATAGTTATTTCTAATCCAGTGGTAAATACTAAGTTGCATGCTGATGAATATAGATAAATTGAATTTTCTTCATTCAAATGCAAAGAGAACGGCTTCCCAGCCGTTATTTAACTCTACCCAGTTAAACGCTAGTTTATAGCTTGGATTCAAGCAGGATATAAGCTCTGGTAGTTTTATAATGTCATCCCAAAGATGATATATGCATATTGCTAAAGTGGGTTTGTGCTTCTTTATTGTGTTTGTCGCTCCAGCTAGTGCGTATCTTTCAGCACCCTCGATATCCATTTTAATGAAGTCAACTTTTGCTATGTTATTATCTTTAATATGCTTGTCTATTGTTATTGTTTCAATTGCTTCTCCGGTGTTTTCACCAAACATAGAGGTTGCACCTTGAATGGCAGTTGCTTTTATGTGTACGATATCGCCGTCTTTGTCACTAAGAGCAGTTTTGTAAATGCTGGTATTTTGTATGTTGTTATCTTTTATGTTTTTTTCGAGTAGTTCTATATTTTCGTCCAATAACTCAAAGGAGTGTATTGTTGGGTTTATATATGTTTGAGAGAATAGTACTGCTGTGTCTCCAACAAAAGCGCCTGCATCGATTATAAAGCTGTTTTCTAGGTGTTTTACTTTATTGTGTTCATATTGTCTATAGTTGAAATCATGTACACAAAAATTCCATTTATATGTTGTTAGCTTTCCCGTAAGATTAGCCTTTTTTAAGTCTAGAGTATGGTACTGCTTACCGTTTAAAATGAACTGTTCGGTCTTTTGTGATGCAACTTCTTTAAGCTTTGCTTGATACTCTGCTTTTTCAGATATGCTGATGATGTCAATAGATAGCCATCTTTTCATAAACCATATTACTAATCTTTCTTGCTCTGTAGGGCTAAGTTTTTTATATAGGTTTTTTGTGATGCTATCTAGATGCTTGTTGTACTTCTCTATTTTTTCTTCGTAGAGATGCTTATCTTTTTCGTCAAGCTTTTCTTTTTTGGCTTCTAAATGCTGTAAGAATGAATTGTTTTGCATTTTTTTCCTTTAAGATTCACTTATTAAGAAATCAAGTAATTTTGCGTTGTTTTTGATTGTAGCTGAGTCTTTCCTTTCAGCAAACGAATCATCAATAAACACCGCTTTCTCCGCTGTCATAAAATCCGCCTTGGGTCGTCCATCTGTCACATGCACAATCTCATCAAATAGTTGCGTTAAACGGTATTGCTTCAGTGTTGCTTGTAAGTCGCCTCGGTGGCGGGTTATTAGGCAAATGTGTTTGCCTTCGTCTATTGCCTTGTATAAAAACGCCACCAGTTCGTAGTTTACCTTGCCATCTACAATCAGGCAGTCGTCCAGGTCAACGTAAACGTGGCTGTATTCGATATCCAGCTTGTATCTGTTGCACAGGGCGCGGTCTAGTTCGACGTTAAAGTCGTTGACCAGTATTTCTACATCCTGCCCGAAGGCATCAAAGCAGCTTAGCAGGGCAAAGTTTACGCCCTTGATGCGAAACAGTGCCGAGGAGCCTGCTAGTCTTGCGGCGACTTCCAGCAGTCTGGGCTGGCCGTCTGCGGCTTGTTTGGCCTGAAAAAACCATGCGCCTCTGGGCTTTAGGATGCGGTTGATGTTTTCGGCCCAATGGGCAAATTCTTGAGCATGTGCGCTGCTTTCGCTGGTGTTGACGCTGATGCCGTTGCTGACGCGGTTGCGGCTGCGCACGCCATGAAAGCGCAGTTGGCCGTGACGGTCGCTAAAGCAGTCGATGGTCCATTCGGGGCCGGTCAGGTATTCCTGTATCAGTATGTCCTTGCTGGTGGCGGTTTCTAGTAACAGCTCGGCATGTTTGCGGTTGTTGGCTTTGGCAGCGCCGCGTGCGCCGTAGCCCTGGGCGGGTTTGAGGAATACCGGATATTGCTCAACTTCATCCAGGTTGCTGTAGCTGTGTGCCTGCGGGATATGGCCGTGCAGGGCGGCGTAGGTTTTGCGTTTGTCGGCGCAGATGGCGGTGGTTTCTTTGCTGCTGCCAATCACGACCACGCCCAGTTCGGCGGCGAGGTTGTGCAGGGTTTCGGCCACGGCATCCATGGTCGGGTAGATGGCGTCGATGTGGCGGCTGCGGATGATGTCTTGCAGGGCGGCGGCGAAGCCTGCGTCTGTGTGCATGGGCACGCCGCCGATGTAGTCGTCATACACAAAGCGGCCATGGTCATCCACGCTGGATGCGCCAATCAGGGCAAAGTGGGTGGAGTGCTGCATGGAGCGATGGATTTCCAGCCCGATTTCTGAACCGCAGGGGAAGACCAGAATGTTTCTTTTAGGAGTTGCAGGCATTTAATACATCCTTGATTAAACTGATGACCCTGTCTTGTTCGTCTTCTGTCAACGCCGGATAAATCGGCAGGCACAGTACTTTTTCTGCAATTTCTGTCGCAGTCGCGAGATTTTCCGGCTGGGCGCTGACCAGTCCTCGATACATGGGGAACTGGCTGATCAGCGGGTAAAAGTAACGTCTTGAATAAATGCTGTTGTCGCGCAGGCGCTGGTAGAGCGCATCGCGGCTGATGGGGTAGTTGCTGTCTATCAGAATAGGGTAGTAGGAGTTGTTGGTGGTTTGCTCCAGCAGGCCGGCGGGGATGCTGATGCCCTTGATGTCTTTTAGCTGCTGGTTGTAGCGCTGGGCGATGTGTTGGCGCTGGGCCAGCGCCTGGTCGATGTGTTTGAGCTGTAGCAGGCCGAAAGCGGCGTTGATTTCGCTCATTTTGCCGTTGATGCCGTTGGCCACTACGGTAACTTCATCAACAAAGCCAAAGTTTTTTAGTTGGTCGATACGTTTTTTGGTTTTTGCATCTGGGCAGATGATGGCACCGCCCTCGAAGGTGTTGAATACTTTGGTGGCGTGAAAGCTCAGCACACTCAGATCACCGTGACGCAGAATGCTACCGCCGGCATCTCGTACGCCAAAGCTGTGGGCCGCATCATAGATGACTTTCAGGTTGTAATTATCTGCTATGCGCTGGATGGCCTGGACTTGGCACGGGTTGCCGTAGCAATGCACAGGCATGATAGCGGTGGTGTGTGGAGTAATGGCGGCTTCGATTTTTTCCGGATCAAGGTTGAAACTATGCGGGTCGATATCGGCAAACACCGGGCGGATGCCGTTCCACAGCAGAGAGTGTGTGGTGGCAACAAAGGAGTAGGGCGTGGTGATGACTTCGCCGGTGATGCGCAGTGCCTGCAGGGCGGTGAGCAGGGCGATGGTGCCGCTGTTGAACAGGGCTACGTGCTCGACACCCAGGTAGTCCGCCAGTTGTTGCTCAAGCTGGCGGTGCATGTTGCCGCCGTTGGTGAGCTGCTTGCTGGCCCAGATTTGTTCCAGGTAGGGCAGAAACTCTTCGAGATCCGGCAGCAGCGGCTGGGTAACGTAAATTGGGTCGTTGCTCATGAGTAGTCCGCTGGCTGGTGGTGAATGATGGCCATATTCTCGCAAGGATCAGAAAGGGTCAACCAGGCTGCTGGTGATGATGCCGGCGGTACATTACACTGTGGCCGGTATTTTTATAGGTGGTGACATGAAAGGCATTATTCTCGCAGGTGGCTCCGGTACCCGCTTGTATCCGATTACTCGCGGCGTGTCCAAGCAGCTGATTCCCGTGTATGACAAGCCGATGGTGTATTACCCGCTGTCGGTGCTGATGCTGGCCGGCATTCGTGAGGTGCTGGTCATCACTACGCCAGAGGATCAGCCCAGTTTTCAACGCTTGCTGGGCGACGGTTCCGAGCTGGGCATGCGTTTTGAGTACGTGGTGCAGCCATCACCGGATGGCCTGGCCCAGGCCTTCATTCTTGGGCGCGAGTTTATTGGTGATGATGATGTGTGCCTGATTCTGGGCGACAACATTTATCACGGCCATGACCTCAGTCGCTTGCTGCAATCGGCAGTGGCCAATGTGAGCGAGCATAACCGGGCGACGGTATTTGGCTATCACGTGCAGGACCCTCAGCGTTACGGGGTGGTCGAGTTTGATGGCCAGGGCCAGGTGGTCGGCATTGAAGAAAAGCCGCAGCAGCCCAAG
>WPCI01039153.1_pt1 | contig 17919 bp, 18 predicted proteins | sample 5399871 | NCBI WGS metagenome assembly WPCI01 (sample SAMN12869469, study PRJNA574797) | sludge metagenome | isolation source: wastewater treatment of pH7 | place: China:Beijing | collected 2019-05-20 | reverse complement strand
TTGTTCTTGTTTATTTAGTTTCATTCGTCTCACGCCTTTCTATGATAATCCCTAATTTAGTCTTGAAATTCTCAAAAACTCGATGTATTATATTTTCGGGTCTTGCTCCATAAATCATTATCAGGAGAATCTGCAGGTTTGTAGGTTCTTTTTATATTTTTTCAAATATAAATTAATGTGGTGCTATCCCAGCTATATTTATTTGGAACATCTAAATGTGGAGGTGCATTATATATGAGGGAATTATCTTTCTTCCATCATATATAATGTCTTGGTCAATTGGAGAAGGCTACGGAAACAGTCGGTCTTCATACGAAAAATGAATCATAACAAAAGCATTACTTGAAGTATGCTTTTGTTATGATTGGTAAATTGTTTTTTCGCGAGGATTAAATATTAAAAATTCGTATCATATCCATTCTCATATATCAATAATGTTTAATATCCCTAATTTAAATTTATTATTTCAACGGATGGAAAATAACGCTAATTTTATTTTAATATAACAGGAACCCAAAGTTCATGCCTTGGTTTATGTTTTGGGCCGTAATAGCATTCTATACATGGTAAATTTGCAAGTTCATACTTAGAAGTTGGGACCCACTCAGAGTATAAACGTTTCCATGCATCCACTATATTCGGGAAAACTGCCCATGTACTTACTGGAATAACAAGGGTCTCCATATCAGTTGGTACTTCTCCATCGTATCTTACCCCCATAAAGTAGGAAAACTCTTCATCTGTTATAGCAGCATCTTTTCCGCAAACCCCCAAAAGACTTTCCAGTTTGCATTTTGGATCTTCCCATGACATATCTATCAATTCTTGCATAAACCCATCTTTTTTCGCATTGTTCCAAAGTGTAGGGATTTTTTTAAAAGCACTGCTTGTCTTTACGCTCTTACTTTTGCCTACAATTCTTAGTTCAAAATCAAGGTTTTCAATCCTGTACTCCATCTCGGTATCTCCTTTTATAGAAATTTGAAAGGAAATTTTCGGAAAAGCTTTTAACTGTACTCCTTTATTACGAGCGTTAGAAGGAGTTATTCCATGCATTTTTTTAAAAGCACGCGAGAAAGCATCAGAAGAAACATAACCATATTTAATAGCTACATCAATAATTCGAATATCACCTTTTTGAATTTCAAATGCTGCAAGAGTTAAACGTCTTCGTCTAATATATTCCGAAAGTGATACACCTGAAATTGATGAAAACATCCTGGAGAAATGAAACTCAGAGCAACTAGCTGCCTTTGCAATTTTCTTATAATCTATGTCTTCATCCAAGCTATTTTCGATGTATTCTAATGCATTATTCATTCTTTCTAGCCAATCCATAAGTTTACTTCCTTTCAAGGATTTACTTTAATACATAACAAACAATAATAACCGACATTTCATGCCTAAAAATGTTGGTACAAAAAATACACTCTTTAATATATAGTGCATTCTTTTCAGATGTTTTTTTCTTTATCTGAAGAAACTATTATTCAAGAAAAGGTCTTAAATATTTTACCTATAAAGTTTATAATCTACCCACTTATCATAACTTTTTATAATTGCATCTAATTTGTTTTCATACTAACTTTTGAACATATCATTTATGTTTTGAAATTAAATTTTGACATTTATTTGCGCACCTTTACCTAGTGTTGCTAATACAGCGATAATTAAAATTTTGTCACATTAGGTTACTGTGGCTTCCATAATTAGCTTTGAAAGAATTTGAATAATATTTTTTTGGCTTTTATATAATACATATTTCCCATCTTTTTTACTGGTAACTAAATTCGCCTTTTTTAGTACTTGAAGGTGTCTAGAAACCGCACCCTCGCTCAAATGACAAATTTGTGCCAAGGATTGTGTAGTTAATGAACGTTCCTGTAATATCCTCAAAATTTGCAACCTAGAAGGCTCCCCTAAAGCTCGATAAATATCTACCATTTTTTCAATAGGTTGCTCTGGAAATGCCTGTTTTCTTGCTACTGAAGAATCATAAACAATAACAACCCCCTCTTTTATTTCGTCTACAAAAAAATGTGGCCAAACAAAATAACTAGGCATAAAAATAATAGATTCATCACTTTTCATCTGATAAATTGTTTTAAATGGTTTGTGAAGATACAATTTATTTTTATTATCAATCCAATAAATGCGCTCTGAGGATAAAGAAGCAATAAATGCTGAAAATCCTTTTGTTTTCAGTAAGGTAGTTTGCTCTACAATTTCATTTAATAATTCACTCTTTAAATCTTCCCATATAGCCGAGAAAATTGTTTGATAATAATCTGTTAGAAAATTTAGCAACCTATGGAATACAAAGGTTGGTCGCCTCTTTAAATCTTCGAGTATATCACTCTTATTACTGAAAGCAAAATCTGTCCATTCAATCCCTTTAGCTAAACTAGGTATAAATCGATTCTCCCTGTGTTCAAAGACAAGTGTTAACTCATGTAGAATCTTACGAGCATTTTTAACAGTTAATTTTTTAGCAAGTAATTCTATCTCCTCTTCAATTGTGAATACAGATTTGTAGATTCCAGGAAGAAGCGTGGGTGGAACTCCTAGTTCAAAGCATAGATTAAAATATTGTAGATCCTTCTGCATATCATTTGTTAAGTTTTTTTTAGCTTCAATAACCCATGGTAAGTGGATCCCGTGATGTTTTGGATTGTTTAATACATGCATGCTTCGAAACATTTCATTCAAAGGTGAAAAGGAAAACTGAATACGTTGTAAAAGTGTTTCCTTATTATTTGCTATATAAGGCGGAAATATAATTTCAATTCCCATTTCATTGATCTCTCCTTAAACGATTTGATAAAAACGAAATCGATAGATTATTAAGATAATTTTATTTTATCATTACATTGAAAGCAAAAACACTTAAGGAGGAAAATTATTATGTTGAAGCAAAATGAAAGACTTATGTACAAATCTGAAGCATTTGATAACGCGATGTATTGGGAACGCGTAAACCGAAGCCTTGGATGGCTAGGCAGTACCGAGGAAGAACAAGTACAAAGACAGAAAAAACTACGTGATGCTGTTGTTGGAATTGCAGGAACTGGTGGTATCGGAGGAGCACTTGCCGCACGTCTTGTTAGAATGGGAGTAAGAAATCTGAAACTTGCAGATCCAGATTCATTTGATGTTACGAATATGAATAGACAAATGGGTGCTGATTTGGATCATCTAGGAAAAAACAAAGCTGAAGTTGTTGCTGAAATGACTTACAATCTTACGAAAGATGTAAACATAGAGGTATATCCAGAGGGGATTACTCCTGAAAGTGCTGAAGAATTTATGAAGGATTGTGATTACGTTTTAGACCAGATGGACTTTTATGAAATTCGTAACCGATATGCATTACATCGTGCTTTTCGAAAATCCGATCGTTGTAAATTCATGTTAAAGGTTCCTACAGTTGCACATGGTACATATATTTATAAATACACAAAAGATTCTATGCCTATCGAAGAAGTATATGGAATTCCCGAAGATGCTACAATGACTCCAGAGGTTATTAAAAGACTTATGGAACGCCTTATCCCTGAAATGCCTTCATATCCAAGTAAAGAAATGTTAGATCATTGGTTTATCGACTTGGAGAGAATGCCTATTTTTGCTGGATGCCCACCGCTTGCAGAAGGTGTTTTAGCAGAGCGATTAGCATTAGCTATTACAGAACTTGATCAATTGCCAGGTGCTCAGCAATTACCAGTTCAACCTGGATACGCTATGTTTGATACTATGGCTTGGCAATCTAAAATAGTTCATGGTAAGTGGTGGTCTGAATGATCCAACCTGTAACTAAAGTCGTTTTATTCTCAGAAGTAAATTCGAAATTTGGTTTACCGTTTCTTGAGGAATTAATACAAGAGCCTTCTATTTCCGTAGAGGCTCTTGTAACTAGTCCCGAAGGAAAGTTATGTTCTTATTATATTGGAGAACCTGATCAAGTTGATTTAGAAAAAGAAGCCAAAGACATTGGAATTCCCGTGTTACGACCGGATAAACTGAATGATTCTAACACAATAGAATTATTAAAAAATTATAATGCTGATTATTTTATTATTGCTAACTACCAAAAAATATTAAAAGAAGATATTTTATCTATCCCAAAAGAAGATACTATAAATTTTCATCCAAGCCCATTACCTAGGTATGCTGGATTAGCACCTTTTTTCTGGATGGCTAAAAATGGAGAAAAAGAAGGTGGTGTTTCATGTATCCAAGTTGTGCCAGAGATTGATGCTGGTCCTATTTTAGCTCAAATGCCTGTTGTTATGTCAGGGACTGAAACATCTTTAGAAATTCGAGAAATACATTTTAAACAATCCATTATTTTGCTAAAACAAGTTCTTCAAAAAATTAAAAATAAAGATTTCACTTCAAAATTGCAGTTATTATCTGATCGAACCTATTATAGTCAGCCAAAAGAAGAAGATTATTTTATAAATTGGGAGCTGGATACAGAATCCATACTCCGTACTATTCGCGCTGGGTATCCACAAGGGGCTTTTGCATTTAATCAATATAATGAAAAAATCCGGATATTACATGCTGAAAGAACAGATTATCCACAACAAATTCAAAGTATTGGTATATTTCGTGAACATAACGATAAAATTCTTGTTTCTACAAAAGATGGATGGCTTCATTTACAAACGATTATTAATGACGTTTTATCAACCAGCACACAAATAGAACATAATGAACAGGTAGTGTCAATTTAATGGATAATACAAATGTGGTTATAAATCGTAAACTTTCTCTTTTTAGTGAAAAGTTAGTCATCCTGATTGCTGGTATCGGGATGTTTTTATCAACTTTAGATACAGGGATTATTAACATTGCTCTACCTTATTTAGAAAAAGAATTTCATTCAACAGTAACTATAACAGCATGGAGCGTTACCATATATGTTATGGCACTGAGTGCAACTATTCTTTTATTTGGAAAAATTAGTGATCGTGTAGGTCGTTTTCGAATATGTTTATATGGTTTTTTCATATTTTTAATTAGCTCTATACTATGTGGATTAGCTCAAGAGATGTGGCAATTAATTGTATTTCGTGCTATTCAGGGTGTTGGTGCCGCTGCATTACAGGCTACATCTGCTGCACTTATTACAACTCTTGTCAGTCCTGAAAATCGCAATCATGCATTAGGTACTTTAGGAGTAATGATAGGTTTAGGACCAATTTTAGGTCCTACAGCAGGTGGACTTTTCATTTCATTAGGAAGTTGGCGATGGATTTTTTGGATTAACATCCCATTATGTTTAATAGGTTTGTGGGCTTGTTATAAAATTTCTCGATTTATAAAAGAGGAAAAACATCCAGCTCCTATTGATGTGTTAGGAAATATATACTTTACTTTAAGTGCCTTGTTATTTCTTTTCAGCTTATCTCATGGAGCAAACAAAGTAATGGGAAGTATACCTAATTGGGGGTATATAATCGCTTCTATTATTTTATTAGGTATTTTCATATTCCATGAATCCAACACTAAGCATCCTATTATAGATGTACATTTATTTCTTAAGTCAACCTTTATTGTTCCAATACTTGCAACGATAGGATTTGGAGTGGCATCAGCAATTATTTTTATCGTCCCTCCATATTTTTTACAGAATTTCACGTCGTTAACTCCTTTACAAACAGGTTTTGTTTTACTATCAGCCCCACTTGGCCTAGTAATTTTCTCAAGAATAGCTGGGAAATTCATGGGACGCTTTGGAACAACCTTATTTATGAGCATAGGTTTAGGAATTATGTTTATAGCATTTGTAGGCTTAAGTTTTATTGAACCACAGTGGTCACCCTATCTATTAGCTAGTGTATTGTTTCTATACGGTATTGGAGGCGGCATTTTCCAACCAGCAAATATTGCTTCAATCATGGCATCTGTTACAAAAGAAAAACAAGGATCCATTGGAGCCGTACAACGCATGTTACAAAATGTTGCAATTGCCTTTGGTGCAGCAGTTGCCGCAACATTCATGAGTACACAAAGCTATTTAGGAACAGACGGGCTTATCCAAGCCTTTCGATATTCATGGTATATCGCAGGGGGATTATTACTCTTCAATATCTTATGCTTCTTAGGATACCGAAAATCTTAAAATCATAACAAGCTTTTCAGTAACAAAAACCGATTTACCTAGGGATAAATCGGTTTTTGTTTAATTAACTGTTTGGTAAAAGTCTATTCAACTAAAATTATAAACGCTTGAATTAAATATCACTTATTTTTTATGAAGAAATCCCATCATATCTTCATAGGATATAACTTCATTAGTAATGGTTTCATACTGCCCTTTCGTAATTACTTCCGATGCAAGTTTTCGTAAAGTAGAAATAGTAGCTCTATATGCTCCAGATCCAAAACTTATTCTACTAACCTTTAAACATTCTAAATCTGTAATAGATGGTGTAGAGTCATGAACCAAAACATTAAGTGGTAAATTTATTTTTTTAGTAAACATGTGAATTTGTTCTTTCTGAGCTAATCCAGGGATGAAAATTCCATCTGCCCCAGCATCTTTGTATGCTTGTGCACGTTTCATCGTCTCTTCAAATCTATTATTGTTAAGTATGTATGCATCCGTACGTGCATTTATAAAGAGAGGAACCCCTTCTGAAATAGACACATTTTTAATACTCTCAATTTTCTTTTGCTGATATGCCGTATCGTATAAGGAACATATATGATTTTTCTTACTATCTTCTAAGTTTATCCCTACAACACCGCTAGCTATAATTTTTCTTACATTCTCTAATACTTTTTCAATTGTTTCACCATATCCAGATTCTATATCTGCACTGACAGGAATATTTACAGATTGAGTAATTTTCTCGATAACATCAAGCATGGATTCAAATGGCAGTTGCTCACCATCACTATAACCTAAGGATGCCGCAATTCCTGCACTAGTTGTTCCTATAGCTCTATAGTTTAAGTCTTCATATATCTTTGCACTCATAACATCCCAGGCGTTTGGTAAAATTAATATGGAAGAATCGTGATGATAATCATTAAATATCTTTGATTTCATTAAAATGTCATTCAATTTATCTTCCCCCTAAAATAATAATCTTGTAACAATTTTACCATTTTGGAAATTAGGTTAGCATGGAAATATACTTATTTTATTAGGAGTGTGAAAAATGGATATTTCTAAAGTGGATTTATTACTTCGTTCTGATTCAAGAGTACATATATTAGCCTATTTATTAGACGGTAAAGCCTATCCTGCTAGTGAATTAGCTCATGTTGCCAAGATAAAACCTAAAACAGCTACCTACCACCTATCAAAAATGAAAGAGGAAGGAATCCTTTCTATAGAAAAACACGGAAAACATAGTTATTACAGGCTTTTCAATTCCGAAATATCAAAAATTCTCGAATCACTTCTTGTAATTAGTCCTCAAGAAAAAATCAAACCATTGCGTCAATCATCTCAATCAAGCGAATTAAGATGTGCTCGCACCTGCTATAATCATTTGGCTGGAAAGTTAGGTGTGGCTATTACAAATTCCATGTTAGATAAAGGATACTTAATCAAAAATGATTTATATTTTCATATAACGAAGACTGGTCAAGAATTTTTTAAAGAACTCGGGATTGATTTGAATGAATTTAAACAAAAGCGTAGCATCTTAGCAAAGGCTTGCTTAGATTGGACTGAAAGAGAACATCATCTTGCTGGGAGCCTAGGAAATGCACTTTTAGAAAAATTATTAGAATTAAATTGGATTCAAAGAGTATCAAAGTCACGAGCAATCAAAGTTAATCCAGATGGTAGAAAAGAATTAGAACAAATATTTTCTATAAATATTACGCAAAATTAACTTTATGTTGTAAAGTTTTTTCTTAGTGTGCTTTTTTCTGAAAATACTGATGGTATACCTGTTAATAAAGTTTCATCCCGTATGTTTTTAATAAACAAATTCATTGAAGATGCCATTACCCCAAGCCAATATTTTGTAACATTCCTTATCCTACTTATATTTCTATACTCATAAGGTTTTACAGATTACAAGAAATAGTTACTAAAAACATTCCCAAATAGCTTTCAGATAACCTGTTATATGTTGTGCACATGTAATTAATTTTGACCAGAATTGAAATCTTCAAATTCATTCTCTTACTAAATACAGGTACGAAAAATGATTAGAGAAAAAATTTACCGAAACAATTCGAGAAATACTGGACCTTGTAAACTTGCTTAAATGTGACAAGAAGAAATAATGTTGTAGTTGAAAGATTTTACGTATATTAGTATCTCATCTTTGGAAACTAAATAAAAAGATGAAATTATTTATCTGAATTCCATCTTTTTATTTTAGATATTTTTTGCCTTTAACGCAGCATTAATTTAAAGGTTTCTTCTATGAATTAAGAAGCTTTAGATGTTGTTTTCCATGACCAATAAGTCCATTTTCGAAGTAAGTTCTCCAACGGTCCATATTTAAACTTCTTTAAAAATAATGAACTGATAAAACATTGGATAGAATAGATTATGAACGCAACAAAAATCAAATTGATTGAATCTAAATTTTTGAATAGCCCAATATGATATCCGCATACAAAAATAACAGTTTGCATAATATAATTTGTTAATGAAGTTTTCCCGACATTTTCAAACCATTTAAAAATTTTCATTTTAGAGAAATGGATAAATATCAAAGAAAAAGCTGCAATATAACCTATTGCTAAAAGTAATGCTCCAATATTTAATACGAATAATGACCACTTATTTTCAAAAATCATAATACTAATATATTTCATACTTAAAGCAATTGGAATTAAAATAAGACCTCTTTTATACCATACATATTCTTGTTCTAAACACACAAATACATTCTTTTTTGCAGCAGCCATGCCAAATAAGAATAGTGGCATTGTTTGTGAATTAGTAATTATTGATAGTAAAAATAAAGAAATTCCGATTATTATTAAAGTTCTTGGTTTCTTTTCAATTATGAATAACAGTAAAAAGCCAATGATACCATACGTGAGAAGAACATCTCCTTGCCATAAAGTAGCATGAAGAGTGCCTAATAATATAAGCATTGCAAATCTTCTGGTTAGATGCCACCTTACGTGCTTGTTCCTTCTTTTTAAAGATTCCACTAGTTTTATAAGAGAGTATCCAAATAGAAATGTAAAGATTGGCATAAAACTGCCTTCCGTTAGAATCTTAATAAATTTTTTTACTTGATCATTAGGTGTATCTAAGACACCATAACTGTAAATCACAACATTTGCTAATAAAATTCCTAATAAACTAAAACCTCTTAAAGCATCTATTATTCTAATTCTTTCTTTTTGCACAATGAATAATCCTCATTTCGTTTTTTTTTCATAATAAAATAATCTTCTTATTATTTTTTTTTGTTTTTCTTAAGAAATCCTTAACTTTATAGTAGCTGTATACTGAAGTGAAAAATTGTTTGAATTTAGAACCATAAATTTATCGCAATTATACAACGATATTAAACAAAAATTATTGTACTCGTTGTAATCACCATTAATTAGGAGGGATATATGTTACTATATATTTGTAATTCACAAAACAATAAGAAAGAAGGTGTTATTGTGGAAACAAGGATTATAGAAACTGAGAAGAAAATTGATTCAAAATCTCTTTTGGCTTTGGGGTTATTAATCATTTCCGGCATTGTATATCAACTTTTTTCATTTGTAGGGGGTATACCTGGATTATTAAGAATGATTATTGAAGCTTCATGGAATCTTATATTATGTGGAATTATTGGATACTATTTTTTAGGTAAAATATCATTAGAGCAATTTAAACATTTTAATTTTAAGACATTACTTTGGGGGATACCTTTAACGATTATCGTGGGTATGGGTTCCACCTCAATATTCAACTACATTTTTGAACCTGCAACTCAAAATTCTGTCGCTGAAGTAATAAGTATTTCTATGATTTTATTCCGTGTACCATTTATGTTAATGGGCGAAGAGTTGATTTGCACGAATATAATTATTGCATTACAAAAATTAGGATTGAAATTTGGTACAGCATCAATAATATGTAGTGTTTTATTTGCTTTGTGGCATATTCCTGCCTATGGTTTCGTGCCACTGCAGTTATTAATAACTATAATCCCAGCTAGATTAGCACTAAATTATATATGGAAAAATTCAAAGAGTGTTTGGGTAAGTTGGATTTGCCACTTTGTTTTCGATATTTTAGGTTTTTTGCCAATGCTTTTTAAATAAAAAATAACTCTACTTATAAATAACAAACAATAACATAAACAAAAAAAGAACCTTAAGGTTCTTTTTTTACTTATTCTTATTCAGAACATGTAAGGATAGCATCATATCGCTATCAAGCTAATAAAATAAAGGTATGCATTTTCACTATTGGATTCCTATCTTTGGAACCATAAATTTGCCACAAACAAAAAGAACCATAACCTCGCCAACCTAGCAAAGTTATGGTTCATATCTGTGATTTAAACCATAACTTTTCCATGTAAATAAAGCATAAACTTTCCACAATTACAGCCACGTAGCTTCAAGACATTTTCTAACCAAATTTTCCAACTTCCTTTTCATTTCTCTTCCCATAAAATTGAGTAATTTATCCTCATTTAAATATTTTTAGGAAAGCTTATGCCTTACTTTTTGTCTCTAGGAAATTTTATGGTTTATTCAAATCCTTAAAAAATGCCACTCTACCTAACTCCTTTGTCTAATTATCGCCACTATATAATATAGAAGAAACTTATCTAAATTGGAAAAGTAACGAGATGCGTAGGGTTACTTTTATGCAACTATTAGAACTAAAGAAAAAGACAGGTTATAAAATACTAAAAGAATATGAAGGTATATTTGACCAGTTATAAGCTAGTTTCCTTTTATTAAAGAGTGATTAAAAATCGTCTAGATTCCTTTAGAGTTATATACCCGTACCTAACTAGATAATATTTTAAATTTCATCTCGGCATCCAACCTCATTAGTGTTTAATTACGCTCTTATTTAAATTATTTAGTTTGTTGGATTCCACAATTATTAATTAATTTTTATGTAACAAAGAGAAAAGCATCCAGATAGGATGCTTTTTGTGTTTGCACGAGGTCCTTTATTTGGATTTGTTGTATGTCAAATTCTTATGCAACCTCATACTTTTTTTAGTCAATTTCAAAAAGTTATTCTACATCTACTAAAGCTCGAAACAACTTTTCACCATATATACTAAATATTTAAATTTAATTTTAGATTAGCATCCATAAATGATTTACTAATTTATTAAAAAGACAATTATAAGTATATACATACAAAATAATTGTCTTTTTAATAAAGTTTATTTTTCTTCCCCTAACTTTTTATCAATAAAATACCCAACAACTAAAACTAAGGGAATCAATAATAATTTTAAAAATGAAATTTCTTCTGATGGTGTAGTTGTTACATAATAAATGACGCATCCTAAAATGAACAATAAAGAAACTATTCTTCCTAACATAAATTCACCCTTTATCACATAGTTAATTGACTAACAGACCAATTATTACTATTTAACTCATGGGAAAATAAAACTCCTTCATTATTTTCATGAGAAACGATAATAAAGGTTCTGTCTGTGCTTTCATTAATAACCTTCGATAAAATCCTTCTACTTTCTTTATCTAAAGAATTAAATGGTTCATCTAATAAAACTAATTCTGTTGGGGTGGACAAGTTAATTGCTAACCATATCTTTTGTCTTGTTCCCAGAGATAAATTTTTTACTGATTGTTTTAAGTAAGAATAAACATTGAATTTTTTACAAACTTTATAAACATTTTCTAAAAACCCTTCTCCATAATTAAAAAATAAATTATAAAATTGAATGTTTTGTTCCATAGTTAGTTCTTCATAAAATGTTGGAGAATCAGCAATAAATACTCTTTTTTCTCTAATATCCGAAAAAGTTGCATTTTCTCCAAAGTAGTTTAATTCATATGAAAGTGTTTCTTCATCTTCTATTATATTAGCAATTATTTTAAGAAGGGTAGTTTTACCAGAACCATTCTCTCCAAACAACCTAACTTTGCTACCTTTATCTAAACAGATATTAACTTGGCTAAACAATTCATCTTGATTTTCATATGAATAGTCTAGATTATTTATTATTAGCTTTTCCATATCTCTTTAATAACCTCCGCCTTAAATATGAGAAATATATGTCTCTATCCATGCTGCTATGAGTAATAAAATTACAGCTAAAACAATTACGAAAATTGAATTTTTAATCGATTTTTGATAAGTAATTTTATTATCATGCTTTGCTTTCTTTTTTAAAAAGTCAACATAACGTAATGATTCAAACCCAATTGTTGAGAACAATAAAAACGCAAAGATTTCAATAATACCATGTGGTAATATTCCAGTTAAAATAGGAGTAAACCCATGATGTTTAACTATTGAGAAAGTCAAGGTTCCTAGAAAAATTCCGTTATATCCTAAACAAATCGTATTCAAAACCCCTAAACTAATCCATCCAAAAACCATTAATTTCAATCCTAAAATAAGGTTATGATAAAGTAAATCATCGAAAGCTTCTGCATGGGGTAACAAGTCAAAATTTAAAAAATTTGAAATCAAAGCTCCAGAAATAAAACTGAGTATATAAATGACTAAAGATGCTATGAAAAATTTTCTGTAAATCAAAAATCTATTTTTGAAAGCCATATTGTCTCCTTTTCTTCTATAATGATTATTGTTTTTTGTTCAATTTAAATGATTTATAATCTCTATTACTAATGATTACTTGTATAAAAATTGCCAAACAAACAATAAATAGAATATAGATCCATGACATGCCACTTACAAGTTTAAACGTACCAGTTAATATAAATCCTAAAACTACAAACTGCATAATAAGTCTAGATAGCATGTTATTAGATGTAGCAATTAATGTATATCCGTTAAATTCGTTTAACTTGCTAATTTCAGGAGGATTTTTTTCTGAAGATAGCATGGCAAAAACATCGAAATTTGTACGCAATGAATATAAAACATATTCATTTTTCATAAATAAAAAAGGTAACAATACAATTAGTAAAGCAAGTGATTGCTTTGGTGAAATAAGTATAGTTGCAATTAGAAAAATTAATAAGTTTATTAATAAATATAATGTTGATGTTCTTTTTAAAAGTTCATATTTAGATAGTAAAATGTCCGATTTCTTTATATCGTGTATATTAAATAATGAAAGCATTGAACACTCTTGTTCAAACTTGAAAACTTTTGAATAAACATGACTTGTTGTACCAATTACTCCTTTAAAGATTAAATGTAATTGGAAAAACATTATCAATATAATAAGAATTTCATTATGAACGTACTGAACTGTCGCTAAAGAAATTCCAATGCTCATAGCTAACTCTCCTGTTAGGTATAAATCCAATGGATTATTCTTAAGAGAAGTAGACATGTTTTTTAAGGTATAATAATCTGCAAATGTATAATAATGATCTTTATTTAGTCCATTATATAGATTGTCACTGAATTTAATTTTAAAATGTCTATCTTTAAAGTTTCTAGAGTACTTAAAGACAATTAAACTAAGAATAAATAACATTCCTATAGCTATAGCTACACCACTAAAGTTAATATAATTGTTGTATAGTCCTTCAATCTTTTTGTAAAACTGATAAATACTTGAATGAGTTAAAATGTCGTTAGTCTGATCATTCAAATTAGATATAGCCTTTAATTTATAACCATACAAATCAATATTACGTCTAGTTATGGAGATTATATTAATAAATATGGATGCTCCTGCGTACGTTACAAGACCTAAAACACCCTTCAAAATTATATGAATGATGGTACTAAACCATTTCTTCTGAGCCGATGACTTAAATAAGAGATTTAAAGAAAATAATGTTACATGTACAAGAATTAACAATGGAAAATAAGAGTATTCTTTTGTTTCAAATAAAATAAAAAAGGAAATTGGGATAAGGGCTGTCAAACTATGAAATAATCCTACCATCCAGTCAATAATTATTACCTTTTTTATCAAGGTATACTTATCATTAACATAAGACATAAAGTGGGAAATGAGATATTCTTTATCCAATTGTTGTTTAGATTTTGCGACAATACTTATAACATGGTAGGTGGACAAAATTAAAGCTATGATAACAAATATAGTTTCATAACTTGGTAATAAGAATCTAGAAAGTAAGTACACTAAAAATAGTGAGAAACAGGTATCAAAAATCAAACTAAATGCTATATATTTTTTAATACTTTTAAATCTTAAAAGTTTCTTTAATAAATACCCTTTTCTTTGATAAGAATTTAAGATATGTAAACCAACTAATTTCAATATGTTCATTTATTCAATCTCCTTATTTAAAACTAAAACAGCTAGGACATAGATTCCTAGCTGTTTTAAGCTTTAATGCTTTCTTACCAAGCAACTGCGCCCGCAGTACCACGTTTAGCCGCTTGTTCTTTAACCGTTGCTACGAAAGTAGCCCAGCCCACTTCAAGGATAGCATCAATGCCACCTGATAATGCTACCGTTACTGCTCCAATTGCAGTAATTAAAGTACCTGCATTTAGTACAGTAGAAACAACTCCAGCTGCAACACCTTTACTAATGCTTAACTTACTTGCTACATGAAATAAATCCATCTTGAATCTCTCCCTGTTTAATATTTAATTTTCTTAAGTGGTAACGATTCCATATTGTTCAAATCAATATGAGAATTAAATCTTACCAAGCAACCGCGCCTGCAGTACCACGTTTTGCTGCTTGTTCTTTAACTGTTGCTACGAACGCTGTCCAACCTACTTCAAGAATAGCATCAATACCACCTGACATAACAACTGTTACTGCACCGATTGCACTGATTAAAGTACCTGCATTTAATACTGCCGCAACAACGCCACCTGCAATACCTTGTGAAATTTTAAACTTACTTGCTACATGAAATAAACCCATCTGAAATCCCTCTTTCTTAATATAAAGATATATAATTTGAAATATTTCTGGATAATAATACCACGATATTCTAAAAAAAGTAAATACATAAATTACATTATATTTATAATTAATCTGACAAGTTTTACACTAGGTGAAATAAAATTTGTAAAATATTACAGTAAATTAAGTATACTTATTACATAGAATATTACATTTTAGGTACAAGTCCTGTTAGACTATTAAAACCAAGAGAGATAATAAATAAAATAATAATAAGAATGGTTGCCTGTTTTTTGCTAATACCAGCCGTAATATGCAAACCTATTCCTGTTAAAATTAATCCCCAAATAGAAAATATTTCAAAGGTATTTCCAATTCCGCTAGCGACAGTACCAGTTTCAAACAAAGGACCTAAACTTGTATATTTTTCTGTACCTTTTCCACCTAATATAAATGCTAAAACTATGTTAATAATTGAGCCCATATATTTAATCAAGCTTGCATAAACAATAATAGCTAATATTTTTTTATAAGGCGTATCATTGCTCATAAACATCATAATTACTCTATAGAATAATGCTGTTATAAGAAGGGTTAAAGCTGTACCTAATACGCCTAGTAACAATCCAGTTCCTACTGCAATGTTCTTATCTTGGGTCGTTGGGGGAGTTGCTAACATTTTTAACATTTGTGGACTATTTACTGACACATAACTAGCTAGCGCTCCTATAATCCCTCCCAAAATTATTAATAAGAAAAATGCTCCCCAAATCTTATTACTGTCCCTCATTTTTTCAAATTGAACAGTTGGTGAAATAATACTCCCAATTAAAGATGGTTTTTCTTTCTTTACAGCTTCGATTTGTGCTGTCATTTTGGTTCACTCCTCATTTTTGTGTAGTATATTTTCAAGAAACAAGTATGTTTAGTATCAAAAATCAACTGAAAAACTTATCTCTTGAAAATTAATATATATATAGAGGTATCATTCCTCTTATACATCAAAAAATCACTCATATCGTAGTGCTTCAATTGGATCTAATTTGGCAGCTTTATTCGCTGGAAGTAATCCAAAAATAATTCCAAGAATCATAGAGAACAGCACCCCGCCAACAACAACTTCCCACGATACAAGCGGTGGCCATTTAGCAAATTTTGCAACGATATATGCGCCTCCATATCCTAGGCCAATTCCAATTAATCCACCAAGGAGGGTTAACATAACAGCTTCAATTAAGAATTGTAGTAAGATTTTACTCCTTGTTGCACCAAGAGCTTTGCGAATCCCAATTTCACGTGTACGTTCAGTCACAGATACTAACATAATGTTCATAACACCAATTCCACCTACAACTAAAGAAATACCCGCAATCCCACCAATAATCATCGTCATAATACCCGTGACTTTAGAAATGTTTTTTTGCATTGCTTCTAAGTTAACAACTTCATACTCACCAGGTATGTCACTAGGTTTGCGACTATTTAATATATCTACAGCTTTTTTTCCTGAAGACTCCATTTCATCGACGTTCTTTGCTTGTATAGAGATGTTTTGAATTTCCTCTTTCCCATACAATGTAGGCCATAATGTTAGTGGAACAAAAGCCTCAGACATACCAATTCCCATAAACTCATTATCAGACTGGTAAACGCCAATGATTTGCATCGGTTGGCCTTTTATTTCTATGATTTTCCCTATAGGACTTTCTTTGGAATACATCTTTTCTTCTAAAGCTTTACTAATCAGAATTACGTTATTTCCTTGATTAATATCCATATCATTTAACGCTCTGCCCTTTAAAACTTTAATTTTATTAACAGAAAAGTAGTTAATATCAATTCCTATAATATTTGTCATTTCTTTTTTATCATTTATGTCCAATGTTTCCATTGTTGAATTACTAGTTATAACATTTGATATTTGTGGTAATTTTTTAATTTCAAAGATATCTTCCTCTGTTAGGGGAGGTTGAGAATTTCCCTCTAGACCAAATGAGTTATTAATATCTGCCTTAAAATTAATTGGAATTACATTACTACCTGAGCCAACAAATTGTGATTTTAACATCGCTTCTCCACCTTGTCCAATTGCCACAACAGTAATAATAGATCCTACACCAATTATAATACCAAGCATCGTAAGAGCTGAACGCAGTTTATGAGCTAAAATAGAAGATAAGGCAATTTTTATACTATCTAGTAAACTCATACCGCACACCTTCTATCTTCTGTAACTTTCCCGTCTCGTAGTACAATGCGGCGGGAAGAATACGCTGCTACTTCCTCTTCATGTGTAACCATAACAATCGTCGTACCTTCTGCATTAAGCTTCGTGAAAATATCCATAACTTGCTCACCAGACTTCGTATCAAGTGCACCAGTCGGTTCATCGGCCATAATGAACGTTGGGTTATTCGCAATCGCTCTTGCAATCGCTACACGCTGCTTCTGTCCACCTGATAACTCATTTGGTAAATGATGCACGCGATCTGCCAATCCAACTTTACCTAGCGCCTCCAAAGCACGCTTGCGACGCTCCGCTTTCTTCACGCCACCATATACGAGCGGAAGCTCAACATTTTCCACTGCTGAAAGACGAGGTAGTAAATTAAAATGCTGGAATACAAAGCCAATATATTCATTACGAATTAAAGCAAGCTTTGACTCGTCTGCTGTTAAGATATTCACGTCATTCAGCATATATTCGCCTTCTGTTGGACGATCTAAACAACCGATAATATTCATAAGCGTCGACTTACCAGAACCAGACGGTCCCATAATCGAAACGAACTCACCACTCTGAATCGTTAAACTAATACCATGCAAAATCGGCACTGCCAATTTTCCTTGATAATACGTTTTAGCAATATTATTTAACGTAATCATTTCTCTTTCACTTCCATTCCGTCATACACATCGTCGGAAGGATTTTTAACCACCTTTTGCC
>WPCI01154108.1_pt1 | contig 17957 bp, 19 predicted proteins | sample 5399871 | NCBI WGS metagenome assembly WPCI01 (sample SAMN12869469, study PRJNA574797) | sludge metagenome | isolation source: wastewater treatment of pH7 | place: China:Beijing | collected 2019-05-20 | reverse complement strand
TTGCTAGATTTTGGATTTATAATGGATGAAAAGGAACCCGATATTGTAATTTCTGTTGGGGGAGATGGAACGCTTTTATATGCGTTTCATCGTTATTATAATCGATTGGATGAAACAGCATTTGTTGGTGTACATACAGGACATCTAGGTTTCTATGCAGATTGGTTACCAACAGAAGTAGAGAAATTAGTAATTGCGATTGCGAAAACACCATTCCAAGTGGTGGAATATCCGCTTTTAGAAGTTATTATTCGCTATGTGAATGGAAGTAAAGAGTCACAGTATTTAGCGATGAATGAGGCGACTGTAAAAAGTGCAGAAGGTACATTAGTAACAGAAGTAGAAATACGCGGAGAATATTTTGAAACATTCCGCGGAGATGGCCTTTGTATCTCTACTCCTTCAGGAAGTACCGCGTATAATAAAGCGCTTGGCGGAGCAATTATTCACCCATCTATTGAAGCGATTCAAATTGCAGAAATGGCGTCCATTAACAATCGTGTATTTCGTACTGTAGGATCGCCACTCGTATTGCCGAAGCATCATACATGTGTGTTAAAGCCAGCTGCAGGAATGAACTTACAAATTACAGTGGATCATTTAACGATGGTTCATCAAGATGTGAAATCAATCCAGTATCGCGTCGCAAACGAGAAAGTACGATTTGTTCGTTTCCGCCCATTCCCGTTCTGGAAACGAGTTCGTGACTCGTTTGTTGCAGATAAATAGAAAGGGTTATATATTTGAACAGATTTACATTGAAATGGGATATAGGGCCGGCTGAAGAGGGAACTTTAGTTAGGGAATTTTTGAAAACGAAAGGTATTTCTAAAGCCGCTTTAACGGATATAAAGTTTCATGGCGGAGCAATTGAAGTAAATGGTCAACATGCGAGTGTTCGTCATCAGTTGCGCGCTGGTGAAGAATTAAGTGTCTTTTTTCCAGTCGAGGAAAGAAGTGAAGGGATGATGGCAGAAGATATTCCTTTATGCATTATATATGAAGATGACGCGGTTCTTATCATTAATAAAGAGGCGAATATGTCAACGATTCCGTCTAGAGAACATCCGGCAGGAAGTGTTGCCAATGCGCTGTTATCTCATTATGATAAGCAGCATCTTGCAAGTACAGTGCACATCGTAACACGTTTAGATCGTGATACTTCGGGGCTTATGCTTATTGCAAAAAATCGTTTCGTGCATCATCTTTTATCGAAGCAGCATCAACAAAAAGCTGTGAAACGAACGTATGAAGCAATTGTTCACGGAAAGATTGTAGAACGAGAAGGAATGATTGATGCACCAATTGGTCGAAAATCTAATAGCATTATTGAGCGAATGATTTGTGAGGATGGACAAAGGGCAGTTACTCATTTTAAAGTAATTGATAGTACATATCATAAGACACATGTAGCGCTTGAGCTTGAGACAGGAAGAACGCATCAAATTCGTGTGCATATGGCTCATATAGGACATCCATTACTTGGTGATAGCTTATATGGAGGGAGAAGGGATGAAATGAAACGGCAAGCACTTCATAGTAAATCTTTGACGTTTTATCATCCTATTTTAGAGAAAGAGATGTCTTTCACTATAAAGCTTCCAAGCGATATGCAAGAAGTGTTGCGGCATACTTAAAAAGGGAACAAAATTCTTATATTATAAAGAATTTTGTTCCCTTTTTTCTTAGCGGAATAATATTAAAATTTGGTTTTCACCCGTACGCTTTATAACGAAAAATCCACTTTCGGCTTTTGTAGCAATGCCATTGTCATTTGGAAGACAAAATCCATGTGCTTCGCAAGTTCCGTCATCACGTACTAACATTTGTCCAATAAATCCGACAGGAAGCCACTCGGCGCGATCTTTTCTTGCTACATATTTGCGAGTTGGATCCCATTCTGTATTTAAAAGAGGTTGTATTTCTTCGGTTTCCGTCCATACATATTGGCGTTTTCCAAAGTTATCTGTTTTATAACGTTTTTCCCAACTTAAAGCCCCGCTATTTCCTATAAGGGCAGGGGTTGCACTAGATATTCCTAAAATGAACGAGTCGTGTGAAGTAGCTATCCGAATTTTTTCTTCGCTACTAAATGTAACGAAATAACCGACATCAATAGGTTTATGATCTTCGGTTTCAAACATTTGTGCAAAATCCGTTCCACTTGCATTGTAAGACGCACCCTCAATGTACATTTCTCCATTATGGGCAAGCCATTTAGCCCCGATATTATGGTCGGTGTCGCTTACACCATTTGCAATAAACCAAGAATAAGCTTCTTCTGCAGTGCCGAAGCGCCCCATAATATGGCTACCTGCAAAATGAGCTGTTGATGTATGATGACCTTCCGCATGAGAAGAGGATCCGTTAGCGATAGTTGCGGTTCCTTCTGCGTGTGCTGCTTCGCCTAAAGCAATCGTCTGTTTACCCTCTGCATGAGAATAAGCTCCGCCTGCTGTCGTTTCACTTCCCTCACTATGCGAACTATGTCCAGTTGCTTTTGAGTTTGATCCCTCTGCATGAGAGAAAGAACCTTTTGCGTGTGTTAATAAGCCTTCCGCATGTGCTGCCATGCCCTCCGCATGAGAGTGAAGCCCTTCCGCATATGCATATCGGCCGCCCCTTTTAACTTTTGTATTTTCAGGTGTAGGTGTCTCAATTATGAGTGGTTTTTCAGTTTGTATATCATTCGATGAAGCCAATGCCTCTTTTATTTTTTTTACTTTGTTTATAATGGCAGCTGGAATTTCTGGTTCCACTTTTTTATTTATTGCTACAGAAATATTTTCTTCCGTCTTTTCTTCTGTTTGATTAGAATGTATTACCTGTTCATCTTGATTTGAGAGCTGTTTATTTTTTTGTTGCATCTTTATTTTTCTGCGATCGATTATGCGGCTCATCACAGCATTTTCTAAAGAGACATATGTTGGTTTTACTTTGCTTTTTTTTGATGACTCTTGTTCTTCCAGTTCTTCTATCGCTGCAGCCCGAATACTACACCAGTTGTTAATTCCGTACATGGGCAGATATAAAGGGGGAAATTTTCTTTTTTGTTTAGAAGATTTTTTCTTCATTCTGTCACCTCCTGCGACATTATATGTAGTGTAATTAAAAAAAGATGCACTTTATTGCATCTTTTTTTAATTACTTTACCTAGTTTTATATGAGATCTGCCTAAATAATACGGTAATCTTTCGCTAAGTAAGGTAGTTATGAAATTGGACGGAATTTCTCAGCGACAAAAGGTAAAGAAGAAGGAACAGAGATAGTCTCCATTTCAGGATAACGTAATCCGGTTAATTTGCCACCAAATACAGCACCAGTATCAATATTGACTGTCTGATTGACGAATCGAGGTTCTGCTACTGGTGTATGTCCATATACAATCCAAGCTTGCCCCTTGTACTCTTGCGCCCAATCGCGACGGACAGGTGAGCCATCGGCATGCTTTTCTCCTGTAATATCGCCATATAATACAAAGGTTTGTACTTTTTTATCTCGTCTTCCTATGTAATCTTGCCGAATCCCAGCGTGACATACGATTACTCTTTTTTCATCTAGTATGTGGTAGAGGGGTGATTGTTCATAAAGAGTGATAAACTTTTCTTTTATAATGTTTTGCTTATGAGAAGGAAGTGCCTCATATTCAGCAACAGTTGTTTCAAGTCCGTGAGCGACTGTTACATTACGCCCAAGGAAAAATCGATATAGTTTATTACAGTGATTTCCAGGAGCGTAATAAGCTTCTTTTTTATGTATGACAAGTTCCCATACAATTTCAATCATACGTAATGAATGAGGACCACGGTCTGTAATATCGCCAACGAATGCAAGTTTACGTTGGTCAGGGTGAACCGGTAGACCGCTACTCCAGTTATATCCTAGCTTCTCTGTTAAATTTTGAAACTCTTGGAAGCATCCATGAATATCTCCTATAATGTCATATTTCATATTTAAACCTCCATCGTATTTTTCATTAGTATATCTAAAAAAGGATAGAGATAAAAATATAGCGTTTTTGTGTTGTTCATTTAAACATAAAGATTTTCGTTCTTGAGCGAACATTTAAAATGAATCCAATCGCAATCATGTATGTAAGCAGTGAACTTCCTCCGTAACTCATAAGAGGTAATGTTATCCCTGTAATGGGGAGTAATCCGATTGTCATCCCGATATTTTGGAATACTTGGAAAGTAAACATTCCGATTGTACCAGCGCAAATGTAACTACCGAAAGGGTCATTACTTTCTAAAGCAATATGAATCATTCGAAAAATGAGTAAGAAAAAAAGAGAAATAATGACACTTGCGCCTAGAAATCCAAATTGTTCAGCGACATTAGTGAAAATAAAATCTGTATGTGGTTCTGGAAAATATACTTGTCCATTTTCCCACCCTTTTCCTTGCATTTCTCCGGATCCAGTCGCTAAGAATGCTTGTCTTAATTGATAGCCTTGTGCATCATATTTGTAAGGTGCTAACCATCCGTAGAAGCGATTTAATTGATATTCTTTTAAAATGTGTGCTTTAAAGAAATCTGTGTGAGTAAAAAAAATATATATTAATGTAGATCCAGCAACGAAAGTACCTGAAACTAATCCAAAAATAAAACGCCATCGTATGCCAGAAACTAGTATCATTGCTGCAAGCATCGCTGAAATGACCATTGTGTTTCCTAAATCTGGTTCTTTTGCAATAAGTAGTAGTGGTGGCAAGCTTGTCGCAAATATTTTTCCAAGTAGTAAAAAATCGTCATGTATCGTTTGGGAAAAATATTTCTCATTATGATTTGCTATAATTCGTCCAATGACGATAATTAAAAACAATTTCATAATTTCAGAAGGCTGAAAATTTCCGATGCCTGGGAGCCTGTACCAAGCGGTAGCGCCTTTAATTGTAACGGCACCTGGTACTTGAAGTTCTAGTCCAATAAGTAGTACCATTGCAAAGCTGTACAAATACCAAGCAATTTTTTGATAACGATCGAAGTCGATAATCATAATAACACCAATGGCTATAAATCCAATGAAATACCATTGGATTTGCTTTAGTACAAAATTGACGTTTTGTAAAAATGGCGGTAAAGAGGCTTGCGCACTTGCAATAGCACAACAACTAACAATCCCAATGGCAAATAAAATAAATAGTAATACGTAGTCTATTTGATATTGAGAATTTGGATCTTTCAATGTAGGTATTCCTTTCTACTGCTCTTTATAGTAATGGATTTTATCCCGCATTAATGGGCAGTAAGACCCCCACCTCAAAATTCAGCGAAAGCGAAGAAGTTAGGTGGGGGATCAACTGCCCGTAAAAGCCCGATTGGTGAGAGCTGATTAAAGTTTCACTTTATAGTATGAGAAAGAATGTATGAACTATACGAATGATTCACATATAGTCCATACACTTTTAATTTTGCAGAGTAGTTTAATTGTTTAGTTCTTTAATAATTATATCCAAACAATGAGAGAGACGTACATGTGCGTCAGGAAAAATATCTAGTTGATGAAGATAGTATTTTAAGGAACTTTTACACCATTGGTAAGCACTAAGTAGAGCTGCTCTATAGTCCGTAGTATTTTGTAAAAAGCCATATTCTTTTGCTGTTATAACAAGGTGTGTGAAATCTTCACAACCTTGAAGGAGCTTATTGTGTATTTGTTGTCCAGCATGGTAGCGAAATTGACTTAAAGGCTCAGAAATGTATATTGCATTTCCTTTAGAAAGTAAAGAAATCCATGAGGCCATATCAACACTACAAGAATATTGTCGCTCTTTAAGGGTGCCAAAAGGTTCAGTGAGCAATTCCTTTCGGAACAAAGTAGTTGTAGGCTCACCGATAATGTTGTGTCCGCCCTTTAACATCCAATTACCTAAAAATATCCCGTTTAATGGGGTGTCTTCACTATATAACCTTTGTGTTGGATGGGAATCACCTATTAGATTTCCATGATCATCAATGCGTACTCGATAAGAAGTAACAAGAGCAAGATTTTTATTGGGATCTTGCTCAAAATAGGTCATCATTTTTTGTATTTTATGCTTATAAAACACGTCATCGTCCATTAAAAAATTTATATACTCACCATTTGATTTTTCTATGAGCATAAGGTCATTGTGAAATTGTCCTAGAGTAGGGGTATTTCGAATGTATGTTATATTTTTATAATTTGGTAAGTATTGTTCGCGTATTAAAGTTGCTGTTTCATCATTTGTACTATCATCTCCGATGATGATTTCAATATTTGAATAAGTTTGTGCCAATGCACTTTCTAGAGCAATTTTGAAATAATGAGGCCGATTATAAGTAGGAATAAGGATGGAAACGAGAGGTGGATTTTTTTCATTCATCATACATAACTTCCTTTCAGAAGCTTTTTTTTGTAAGAACAATATCTTGGTAACTTGTATATTCATGTCTGCCGCACCATAAACCGTAATGCGGCTTATTGATTATTTCTAGGCCGTACTTATTCAATAGATTGCAAATATCTGTCTCAGGATAAGCAACTGCAAAATTCGGAATATCTTTATTTACAACGTAGCAATTTTCGATTCGATGATAAAAACCTAATGTACTTTGTCCTGCATTTAAATAATAGGACGATTCAGGGTTTATAAGAAAGAATGTAATGAAACATCTCCCGTCTTTTTTTAATACACGTACAATTTCAGATACGTAATGTTCTAATTCTTTTGGGAGAAGATGTGTAAATACAGAAGTTAAAAAGATAAAATCGAATGTTCCGTCTTCATAGGGAAAACGATATTGAGAGGCATCTTCTTTTCCTTCCGGATTATAGAATTGATTGTATATGTCAACATGTTCAAAGTGAAAATTATTACGCATAGTTGAAATGTTATTTTGACACCAAGTAATTCCATCTTTAAACAAATCAAATCCATAATACGCTCCATCATCATTTAAGTAATTCAATAATGGTACAGCCATTCGGCCGACGCCGCAGCCTACATCTAATACTTTTTCATTTGGTTTTAAAGCGCCAATTTGAATGAAATGCTTTAGGAACTCTTTTCCAACTTTTTTGAAGTCGCCACCTACATATTGGACGAGTTCAGGAGGGGGGAGTAAAGTCATTTCTTTGTTAAGTTCACTCATGAGTATACCCCTTTCTTGTATGAGAAGATGCAGTAAATCTATTAATAAAATTTTCAATTTGTAGTGAGAGAATACAGGAAAACAATTGTTATATGTAAGGAGATTCCGAAAAAGAATACTTAATTGGATCAGAAGTGAGAGAAGAATGAGTGAAAATAGAATCTCCTATAGATTAAATCTTTTTTTATTCTTTTCTCCAATAAACGCCAAATACATCAATTTTAGTAATAGGGGCTTTTAAATTTCGTTGGTTTCTAAAGTCTGTCACAGCCTCAGCGCATGGCGGTAGCCCGTAGTCATCGATAATTATATAGCCACCTTTAGAAACTTTATCATATAAGTTCACGAGACCATCCATTGTGGATTCGTACATATCACCATCAAGCCGTGCAATTGCTATTTTTTCAATTGGTGCTGTTGGTAAAGTATCTTTAAACCAACCTTTTAAAAATTTCACTTGATCATTTAGTAAATCATATTTTTTGAAATTCTCTTGTACTTGTTCTAAAGAGACGCGTAAGTAATCGAATGTGTGTAAATAATCACCGTAATCTTTTGGATATTGTTCTAGATTCGGTGCTGGCAAACCTTCAAATGAATCTGCAACCCACACATTACGATCCGTAATGTTGTTTGCTTGTAAAAAACCATTCATAAAAATGCATGATCCTCCGCGCCATACACCTGTTTCAATAAAATCTCCCTCTATATTTTCACGAACAACGGTTTCCATCGCCTCTTGTAATTGGTTCATACGTTCTCGACCAATCATGCTATGTGCTGCTCTTGGCCAATCCATTCCATCATGACGTTCACTTTTTGAAACATTTGGTTTTACAATTTTTAAGTTATGGTTTTCAGCATATTGCTTAATGAATAAAGGGAGAGGGACTGTAACTGGTTCGAATTCTAGTTCTTTTGAAATATGTAGAGATGCGGGTAAGTATGCCTCATATTCTAACCATATTTCAAATAAAATGGTCTTCTTTAGCAATTCGAGATAAAGCTGAACAGCAGATTTACTTTCCATATTTGTGCCTCCTGCAAAATGTCATACAACAATATGATTATGTAGATAGCGAATGTTTCATGATTGAATTTGAAATTGAAAAAGCAGTAAAACTGATATCAGTTTTACTGCTAAGTAAAAAATTAAGCGATTTTTTCAATAATAATAGATGCATTTGTACCAAGAGCTAATGATAGCCCAAGTCCTGTAACGATTACTTCAACTAATGATGGAGTTGTCGTAATTTGCGTAATTGCTTGAACAACGATAGGTGCTCCAACTGAGATTAAAGTAGCCCCAGTACCTGGTACAGATACCCCATTTACTTGGATTGTAAGCCCCCCTAATACACTTATTGCCGCAGTATATACGATAACAGTGATTTTATAGAATCCAGTTTCAGCAATAACGAAAGTATCAGCATCTAATTGAGAAATTGCTGTACCAAACTGAGATCCAACAGTATTAAATGGTACTGGAGCATTTAGTCCAAGATCTAAAGAAATTCCAGCGGAGTTAAATGCATACAATCCTGCTGGAAGTCCTAGTCCGGATGGTCCAGTAGGTCCAGTAGGTCCAGTAGCCCCAGTCGGTCCAGTCGGTCCAGTAGGTCCAGTAGCTCCAGTGTCACCAGTCGGCCCTGTAGGTCCAGTAGCCCCAGTGTCACCAGTCGGCCCCGTAGGTCCAGTAGCCCCAGTGTCACCAGTCGGCCCCGTAGGTCCAGTAGCCCCAGTGTCACCAGTCGGCCCCGTAGGTCCAGTAGTCCCAGTGCCACCAGTCGGCCCCGTAGGTCCAGTCGGCCCCGTAGGTCCAGTTGGTCCAGTTGGCCCGGTAGGTACAGTCGGCCCTGTAGGTCCAGTCGGTCCAGTCGGCCCGGTCGGCCCAGTCGGAAGGGTAAACGGTGGTATCGGTGGTAATGTTGGTCCTACAAGATTAGGGTCAAATGCACTAGCTGATAAAGATTCATCGGGATTTAATCCATTTGAATAATTATTATTTGACATAAATTCACCTCCATAAAGCGTTCATTATATAGTAGATGCAAAACCGAAAGAAAATGACACGGACATTTGAATTATTGAAAAGAAATCTTAAACTACTTGAACAATTTAAAAAAATGGAAAGTTTAGTATATGTATAACATATGATTGATTTGGAAGAGGGTGATTATGTTGAACAAGCAAGGAATTACAATTAGTTTATGTATGATTGTTCGAGATGAGGAGGAGACAATAGCCCGTTGTTTAGAAACAGTTGAAAAAATTGTGGATGAAATTATAGTAGTTGATACAGGTTCCGTCGATCGAACGAAAGAAATCGTAGAGAAATATACTTCTAACATATATGATTTCCAGTGGATTGATGATTTTGCAGCAGCAAGAAATTTTTCTTTTTCAAAAGCGACGCAAGAGTATATATTGTGGCTAGATGCAGATGATGTCTTATTAGAAGATGCTCAAGAAGCATTGAAACTTTTAAAAAGAGAATTAGATCCTAAAATTGATGCTGTTTCGATGCCTTATCACCTTGCAATGGATTCTAACGGGAAACCTTTATATTGTACAAAAAGAAATCGACTTGTAAAGCGTGAAAAACAATTTCAATGGTTTGGAAAGGTTCATGAGTATTTAGCTATTTCTGGTGAGGTTTTTAGTAGTAATGTTGCTATTACACATAAAAAAGAAAAAAAAGTAACAAATCGTAATTTGAAAATTTTTCAAAATACTGTAGCGGCAGGTGAAGAATTAAGTCCGAGAGATTTATTTTATTACGCAAATGAATCTACGGATAACCAAAAATATGATGATGCAGTTCTTCTATATGAAACATTTCTTAATCAAGACGAAGGATGGTATGAAGAGAAAATTTATGCATGTGGTAAGTTAGGAGATTGCTATGCAAAGCTCGGAATGTGGGAGAAGGCAATCGAATCTTGTGTGAAGTCGTTTCGGTATGACGTCCCTAGAGGAGAGAATTGTACAAGAATAGGATATATATATATGGAACAAGAAAAATATAATGAAGCGATATTTTGGTTTAAACTTGCTACGGAAGTACCAATGGCAACGGAAAGTCCTTTCCATAGTCCAGCTAGCTACACATGGCTACCCTATTTACAAATGTGTATTTGTTATAGCAGGTTAGGGGAGCAGGATAAAGCGTATTATTACAATGAATTAGCAGCTTCTTATGTTCCGAATAATGCTGCAATTGAATATAACCGTAAATATTTTCGGGGAGTTTTTGATAAACCATATAAAGTGTAATAGGTTTCGTTTTTTAGAAATGATTTATCGCTATTCTAACTCTAATAGATTGGTTATATATTAGAGTATCAGTAACGTAACCAATATAAATAAAAGATTTTATACTGCTATTTGCGGGCTAATAATTATTGGGGGATGAACAAAATCTGCACTTTATAGAATTCATATGAGATTTATATTTCTAATTCAATTTGCATAAGGAGTGTGTGAAATGAATCGCGAAAAAAGTTCTTTATATGAAGAAAAATCCGAGCATTATTATAATGCAGCGAATCCGAATTTATTAAAGCATATAAAAAAGGAATGGAAAGAAGTTCTTGATATTGGTTGTTCGAGCGGTGCATTGGGAGCAGCTATTAAAGAAAACGGTACACGTGTATCAGGAATAGAGGCATTTCCAGAGGCGGCAGAAAAAGCGAAGGAAAGACTAGATCATGTTATTTTAGGGGATATAGAAAAAATAGATCTTCCTTATGAGGAGGGGCAATTTGATTGCGTCCTATTTGGGGATGTATTAGAGCATTTATTTGATCCGTGGGCTGTGATTGAAAAGGTTAAGCCATATATAAAGCAAAATGGTGTGATTTTAGCAAGTATACCAAACGTTGCTCATATTTCAGTATTAGCTCCCTTACTTGCTGGAAATTGGACGTATACAGAATATGGTTTATTAGATAAAACACATATTCGTTTCTTTACATTCAATGAAATGCTAAGAATGTTTTTAAAAGCAGGATATTCAATTAGTAAAGTAGATCGTGTATATGTTGATCATAAAATGTATGAGCCGCTTATTGAGGAGTTATATGGAATTTGTAAAAAATATCGTCTTGGAAGTGGCTTCATGGCTGAGACAGTTGTATTTCAGTATATTATTGAAGCTGAAAAATCACAATTATGAGTGCTGCAGACAAAACAATATTATTTGTTACATGTATAAATGATCGGAAATTGTATGCAAACTGCGTGCGACATATATTGCAATTGTTAGTACCGCCAGGGTATATTGTCCAATTTATGCCGATTCGAAATGCGAAAAGTATGACGAGTGGATACAATCAAGCCATTTCGCATCCAGCGAAGTATAAAGTGTATTTACATCAAGATGTTTTTATTATAAATAGGGCTTTTTTATACGGATTACTTCAATTATTTGAGGAACATGAAAACCTTGGGATGATTGGGATGGTTGGAGCGCAATATGTTCCTCCGACTGGCGTATGGAACGAAGGGCGTGGAATTGTAGGGAAAGTCATTGGTTATATGAATGATTTGTTTTATATGGCAAGTTTAGAACAACCGTATCATGAATCAAAAACATTTATTCCTGTAGAATGTATTGATGGTTTATTAATGGCCACACAATATGATGTTCCGTGGCGAGAAGACTTATTTGACGGATTTGATTTTTATGATGTATCTCAATCATTTGAATTTAGAAAAGCAGGATATACAGTCGGTGTACCTGTACAGCGCGATGCTTGGTGTATCCATTATCATTTTGATGTGAATATGACGAACTATGAAAAGTATCGGAAAATATTTGTGGAACACTATATGTCAGATGTAAATAAGGAAGAATAAAAGGGGGGACAAAAATGAAAGATCATACAATATTAGTCGTTGTTTGTGTAAATAATGAAGAGCTTTTCAAACAATGTGAGAGCCAAATAAGAAACATTTTTGTTCCCCCTGGTTATGTCGTGCAAATTTTTCCGATACGAGATGCGCAAAGTATGGCAAGTGCATACAACCGAGCTCTTTCATATCCAGCGAAATACAAAGTGTATATACATCAAGATACATATCTTATTAATCGAGACATGTTTTCTACACTTATATCTCTTTTTAAAGAAAATGAAAAGCTTGGTTTAATAGGAGTCGCTGGGGCTCAGTTTTTACCGAATAACGGGATATGGTGGGAAGGAAAAAATTTAGTAGGGAAAGTGATTGAGTATAGAAGACAGAATTATCAATTATTAAATTTAGATCAGGTTTTTTATGGTAATCAACCATTTTTGTCAGTTCAGGCAATTGATGGTTTATTCATGGCAACGCAGTATGATATTCCGTGGCGAGAAGATTTGTTTCAAGGGTTTCACTTTTATGATGTGTCACAGTCTTTAGAGTTTCAAAGGGCTGGTTATTTAATTGGTATCCCAAATCAAGCAAATTTATGGTGTATTCATTACAACGGGGATGAGTTTGATGCGGATACATATGAGAAGTACCGGAAAGTGTTTGTAGAACATTACAAAGATATATTATCTCCATCATAAAGGAGAGATGCAAAGTGAAAGGAATTATTTTAGCAGGTGGTACTGGATCGAGATTATATCCAATAACGAAAGTAACGAATAAACATTTACTTCCTGTTGGTCGGTATCCGATGATTTATCATGCGGTATATAAGCTAAAACAATGCGATATTACAGATATTATGATTATTACAGGTAAAGAGCATATGGGGGATGTTGTTAGCTTTTTAGGGAGTGGTCATGAATTTGGGGTTTCCTTTACGTATCGTGTGCAAGATAAAGCGGGCGGGATCGCACAGGCGTTAGGGCTTTGTGAAGATTTCGTCGGGAATGATCGTATGGTAGTTATATTAGGGGATAATATTTTTTCAGATGATATTCTTCCGTATGTTGAAGAGTTTGCAAATCAAGAAGAAGGTGCGAAAGTGCTATTGCAATCTGTAGAAGATCCCGAAAGATTTGGCGTAGCACATATTCAAAACCGAAAAATAGTTGAAATTGAAGAAAAGCCGAAAGAGCCGAAAAGTTCTTATGCGGTTACGGGAATTTATTTGTATGATTCGAAAGTCTTTTCTTATATTAAAGAATTAAAACCTTCTGCACGGGGAGAACTTGAAATTACAGATATAAATAATTGGTATTTAAAACGAGGGGTACTTACTTATAATGAAATGAACGGCTGGTGGACTGATGCGGGAACTCATGCTTCGCTTCAAAAGGCGAATACGTTAGCGCGTGATATTAATTTTGGGAAACAGTTTAACGGAGAATAGGTGAGAATATGAAAGTTGTAGAAACAAATTTTACCGATGCAAAATTGTTAGAACCGAGGTTGTTTGGAGACGAGCGTGGCTTTTTTTCAGAGAGTTATAATAAGCAGGTGCTAGAAACATTAGGGATAACGTATTCATTTGTACAGGATAACGTATCTTATTCGGCTAAGGCAGGAACGATTCGGGGACTACACTTTCAAAAAAAACCGAAAGCACAAACGAAACTCATTCAAGTTATGCAAGGGGCAATTTATGATGTTATCGTTGATTTACGAAAAAAATCACCAACATTTAAACAATGGAAAGGATATATTTTAAGTGCAGATAACCATCGGCAATTACTAGTGCCAAAAGGGTTTGCGCATGGATTTTGCACGCTTGTTCCGCATACTATCGTTATGTATAAAGTAGATGAATATTATAGCGCAGAGCATGACTCAGGATTACTTTGGGAAGATAAAGATTTAGCAATTCCTTGGCCAGTAACCGATCCTATATTGTCCGATAAGGATCAGATATTACCATTATTAGAGGAATATGAAGATAGTTTTTAAGTAGGAGCGTTGTTTATGAATATATTAGTAACAGGTGGGGCTGGATTTATTGGAAGTAATTTCGTTCATTACATGCTACAAAGTTATGAAACGTATAAAATTATTAATTACGATGCATTAACATATAGCGGGAATTTAAATAACGTAAAATCTCTTCAGGATCACCCGAATTACTCTTTTGTAAAGGGAGAAATTCAAAATGGAGAGCTATTAGAACACGTTATAAAAGAGCGGGATGTACAAGTGATTGTAAATTTTGCAGCTGAATCACATGTGGACCGTAGTATTGAAAATCCGATTCCTTTTTATGATACAAATGTAATTGGGACGGTCACTTTATTAGAACTAGTTAAAAAATATTCGCATATAAAACTTGTGCAAGTATCAACGGATGAAGTGTATGGCTCTTTAGGAAAAACAGGGAAGTTCACAGAGAAAACGCCGTTAGCTCCAAATAGTCCATATTCTTCAAGTAAGGCGAGCGCGGACATGATAGCTCTATCTTACTATAAAACATATCAATTACCGGTTATAGTAACGCGTTGTTCTAACAATTATGGGCCGTACCAGTATCCCGAAAAATTAATTCCGTTAATGGTTACGAATGCACTGGAAGGAAAAAAACTACCGTTATATGGTGATGGGTTAAATGTAAGAGATTGGTTACATGTAACGGATCATTGCAGTGCGATTGACGTTGTTTTGCATAAGGGACGTGTCGGAGAAGTATATAATATAGGTGGAAATAATGAAAAAACAAATGTAGAAGTTGTGGAACAAATTATTACTCTTTTAGGAAAAACAAAAAAAGACATTGAATATGTTACAGATCGTTTAGGGCACGATCGTCGTTATGCGATTGATGCAGAGAAAATGAAGAATGAATTTGATTGGGAACCGAAATATACGTTTGAACAAGGATTACAAGAGACGGTGAAATGGTATGAAAAGAATAAGGAATGGTGGAAACCACTAAAAGACCAGTAAGGGGCATGTTAAATGAAAGAGAGGGTTATCATAACAGGAGCAAACGGTCAATTAGGAAAGCAACTATTTGAAGAGTTAGACTCTGAAGAATATGATATATATCCATTTGATAAAAAGTTATTAGATGTGACAAATATATCCCGAATACAACAAGTGGTACAAGAAATAAAACCACATATAATTATTCATTGTGCTGCCTATACGAAAGTAGATCATGCGGAGAAAGAACAGGATCTTGCATATAGAATAAATGCAATCGGAGCTCGAAATGTAGCGGTTGCTTCACAATTAGTAGGGGCGAAGCTAGTTTATATTAGTACTGATTATGTATTTCAAGGCGCCAGACCAGATGGATACGACGAATTTCATAGTCCAGCGCCGATAAATATATATGGGGCCTCTAAGTATGCGGGGGAGCAGTTCGTCAAAGAGTTACATAATAAATATTTTATCGTTCGCACATCGTGGCTATATGGTAAATATGGGAATAATTTCGTGAAAACGATGATGCGATTAGGAAAAGAAAGAGGTGAAATATCTGTTGTAGCGGATCAAGTTGGCTCTCCTACGTATGTGGCGGATTTGAATATGGTTATTAATAAGCTCATTCATACTTCTTTATACGGTACATACCACGTATCAAACAGAGGCTCATGCTCTTGGTTTGAATTTGCAAAAAAGATATTTTCGTACGCCAATATGAAAGTGAATGTATTACCTGTTTCAACGGAAGAATTCGGGGCTGCGGCTGCGAGGCCCAAATATTCTATTTTTCAACATAACATGCTAAGATTAAATGGTTTTTCACAAATGCCGTCTTGGGAAGAAGGATTAGAGCGGTTTTTTATAGAAACCAAAAGTCATTAACAAATTTCTGTTAATGACTTTTTTGTTTGCCTTTAAGCGGTTTTATGGTACTATAATTATAGTATCAGGTACTAATAACAAGTATAAGTATTTCTGGGAGGATATATCATGGAACTATTACAAGGGAAAACATTTGTTGTTATGGGCGTTGCGAACCAAAGAAGTATTGCATGGGGAATAGCTCGCTCTTTGCATAATGCAGGTGCAAAATTAATATTCACATATGCAGGAGAACGTTTAGAAAGAAACGTTCGTGAATTAGCGGACACATTAGAAGGACAAGAATCACTTGTATTACCTTGTGATGTAACGAATGATGAGGAACTTACAGCTTGCTTTGAAACAATTAAACAAGAAGTAGGTACTATTCACGGTGTAGCACATTGTATTGCTTTTGCAAATCGCGATGACTTAAAAGGTGAATTTGTAGATACTTCTCGCGATGGATTTTTACTTGCACAAAATATTAGTGCATTCTCTTTAACAGCTGTAGCAAGAGAAGCAAAAAAAGTAATGACAGAAGGCGGAAATATTTTAACGTTAACATACCTTGGCGGCGAGCGCGTTGTGAAAAATTATAACGTTATGGGTGTTGCGAAAGCTTCATTAGAAGCGAGCGTGAAATATTTAGCGAACGATTTAGGTCAACACGGTATTCGTGTTAACGCTATTTCTGCAGGACCAATTCGTACGTTATCTGCAAAAGGTGTAGGCGATTTCAACTCAATCTTAAGAGAAATTGAGGAGCGCGCACCACTTCGTCGTACAACAACGCAAGAAGAAGTTGGCGATACAGCAGTATTCCTATTCAGTGATTTAGCACGCGGTGTAACAGGAGAAAACATTCATGTTGATTCAGGGTATCATATCCTAGGATAAATATAATATTAATTTTTAAAGGACAATCTCTAAATGCTGAGATTGTCCTTTTATTTGTTCTGAGAAAGAACGATTTTTAACGAAAGTTCTTACCACGTGATGAATATAACTATAATAGTACACGATTTATTTAGCTACGTATGGAAGTGGGAGGGACGAGTGTGAAGAATAAAAATAAAAGTTCAACAGTTGGAAAACCGTTGTTATATATCACGCAAGTAAGTTTAGAACTTGCTGCACCGAAAATAAAAAGGATTATCCTGACAAACTTTGAAAATGAAGATCAAAAAGAGCAAAGTAATAGACAAGAAAATATTGTAAGCAGTGCTGTGGAAGAGGTAATAGAGCAAGAACAACAAGAAGAGCAACAAGTGGAAGAAAAAATAGAAGAAGAGGAAAAAGAAGAACATGCAGAACAAGAAGAGCAAGAACCAGAACCAGTAAGAACTGTCCCGTATAATAAATCATTTAAGGATATGAATAATGATGAAAAAATTCATTTTTTACTAAACCGCCCTCATTACATTCCGAAAGTAAGGTGCAGAATAAAAACAGCTACAGTCTCATATGTTGGATCGATCATATCGTATCGAAATGGTATTGTATCTATTATGCCGCAAAATAGTATGAGAGATATTAGGCTGTCTATAGATGATATCCAATCGATTAGTATGGCCGGTTTTTAAATATGTAAAGGTGGTAGAAAGCTTCTACCACCCCAATAGTTTTTTAGTTTACTTTACGATAGAAACGTCGCGTAAGCATTGAATCGCACAGAAACAGCTTAAATCAACAGTAATGCAAGTAGTTGTAGATATTAATCTTGCATTTGGTACAGCTAAAAACGTACAAATTGGATCGTCACCAGGTGGTACCGGAGAACTGTCACCTAAAACTACAGTTAATACACGTAGTACAGCACAGCTATCGTCATCTACACTTTCCACACGGAAAATTGGAGAACGGCAGCTAGTAAGGCTTGATGATGGTGCAAATGCTTCAAAAGGTTCTCCAGTTTTTGTGTATAAAATAAAAGGGCGTGTATTAGCTACTGATGCAGTATTGTGTGCACCTAAGAATGGGATTTCACAACCAGATCCACATGTTGTTGTAGAACAATCTTGTAATTCATTGATGAATTTTACAACGTCAACTACACAATGAGAAGAGCCATGGTGTTTATTTTCGTTACAACTCATTAATGTCACTCCTTATCTTCTTGTTTGTATTTACATTAATAAGAT
>WPCI01092562.1_pt1 | contig 17998 bp, 21 predicted proteins | sample 5399871 | NCBI WGS metagenome assembly WPCI01 (sample SAMN12869469, study PRJNA574797) | sludge metagenome | isolation source: wastewater treatment of pH7 | place: China:Beijing | collected 2019-05-20 | reverse complement strand
TATTACCTCGGCAATTAAATAGGCCATATCAGGCGGCATAAGCAATCTTGGGGTGTCGGAAGTAAGAAGAAACTCGTCCCGGCCTCCGCTGGATACGCCTTAGTATTGAACGAACCCGCTCTTCAAGTTCAGCCTGCGTACGCGCAGCCCTGCCAGTTTTTAACTGTTGTTTAAGGTCCCCGTTCAGGTATTCGTCTGGATTGAGCTCTGGCGCATAAGCGGGCAGAAAAAATAACTCAATTTGCTCTTTTCTGGCCTCGACCCAAGCTGCGACTTTCTTGCTGTGGTGCACTCGCAGGTTATCGAGAATCAGAAATATTTTTCTGCCTTCCGAGCCGCGAACAAGGCGATCCAGAAAGCGAATCAACACCTGGGATGTCATCGTTTCCCGGTACATCATGAAGCGCAATTTACCTCGGTTGGTAACACTAGAAATCATATTGGTTGCAAACCGGCTACCGCTAACCAGTCGTACTGGTGTCTTGCCTGCCGGTGCAAAGCTGCGGCCACCGTGGCTGTCGCTACGTACTCCAGTCTCGTCAGCCCACTGGATTTCGGCGTTTTCGACCTTTGCACGCTGGGCAATCAGCGGATATTCCTCATCCAGCCAGCGCTGCACCACCTTTGGATTCTGCTGATAAGCCCGCTTTAGCGGACGCTGTGGAGTGTAACCCCAGCGCTTGAGGTACTCGCCTACAGTACGTACCGGCATCAGAAAGTCGCAGCGTTCCTGAATCAGCTCGCGCACCGCATCGCGTGTCCACAGAGCAAAACCCAACTTGAGCTGGTCGGGCATTTTGTCGGTAATCAGCGTCTGAATGAGAACTTCCTGACTACTGCTCAAGCTGCGCCGCTCACCGGCTTTGGCTCCACGCTGACCACCTTTAATGGCCGCCTGTTTACCTTCTTGTGCTGCTGTTTCAGTCCATTTAGCGACAGTGCGCATGTGAACACCCACTGCTTCAGCAGTGGCTTTAAATGTATAGCCCTGTTCACGCATGCGCAAAGCGATAGTTCGCTTTTCACGCTGCTCTTCAGGACTCAGTTTTCGGGCATCTATTTTCATAATGTTGAGATTATACACTATGCTCTATTAGATTGCCGCGTTAATAACAGTCTGTCGGGTGTATCAGGCAAAATCGCCCCAGAGATGTTGCGCAAGGCTCAGCGCCACCACGGGTGCGGTTTCGGTGCGCAGCACGCGCGGGCCGAAGCAGGCGGCATGGAAGCCGGCACTTTGAGCGGCAGCAACCTCGGCCTCGCTCAGGCCGCCTTCAGGTCCGATCAGCAGTGCCAGCCGCTGCGGGCGGGCGTGGCTGGTCAGTGGCTGGGCGTCCGGATGGAGTACCAGTTTCAAATCCGCTGCGACCGTATTTTGCCACTGGCCTATGGCAACGGGAGCATGGATCTGTGGCACCGAGCTGCGGCCACATTGCTCGCAGGCGCTGATGGCTACCTGTTGCCAGTGCTCCAGACGCTTTTGCGTCCGTTCGTCATTCAGCCGCACCTCGCAGCGTTCACTGAATAACGGGGTGATCGCTGTCACGCCCAGTTCGGTGGCTTTCTGGATCGCCCAGTCCATGCGCTCGCCGCGGGACAGCACCTGACCAAGATGCACCTGCAAGGGTGAATCGGGTTGACCGGGCTCGCCATCGTCCAGCTCGATGGTGACGGACTTCTTGCCAGCCTCGACAATCACCCCGCGAAACTCCAGCCCGCTGCCGTCAAACAGCTGCAGGGCGTCACCGGCCTGCATGCGCAGCACGCGGCTGATGTAATGGGCGCTGGCTTCCGGCAGCTGGATGCGGCAGCCAGCAAGGGGCTGGTCAACATAAAAACGGGACAGACGCATGGCGGGTTGCCTGTATGAAAACGGGGTGGAAAGAAGGCTGCATTGTCCGTAGGCTGGGCAGGAAACTCAACCATTCTCAGCTCTGGCCGTTTTTTGTACAGTTGCCGCCATTGCATGCCAATACTGGCCTGCATGCGGTTGTCCCATGGTTATCCACAGCCTGTTGCACGGCAAAGGTGGATATCCACAGCCTGTCTCGAACGACCAGCAGCACAAGGAAATACAGCATGACAACCGGCAACCGGCACTGGATGGAGCGTGACCTGCGTGTGGTCTGGCATCCCTGCACCCAGATGAAAGACCATGAAACCATCCCGCTGATCCCGATCCGCCGTGGCGAGGGCATCTGGCTGGAAGACCATGACGGCAAGCGCTATCTGGATGCGGTCAGCTCCTGGTGGACCAACATCTTCGGTCACTGCAACCCGCGCATCAATGAGCGCATCAAGCAGCAGGTGGACCAACTCGAACATGTGATTCTCGGCGGCTTTACCCATGAGCCGGTGGTGGAGCTGTCGGAGCGGCTGGTGCAATTGGTGCCGGACGGCCTGATGCGGGTGTTCTACGCCGACAATGGTTCGGCCGGCATCGAGGTGGCGCTGAAAATGAGCCACCACTACTGGCGCAATGTCGGCCAGCCGCAGAAGAAGCGTTTTCTCACCATCACCAACGGCTACCATGGAGAAACCCTTGGCACCATGTCGGTCAGCGATGTGGCGCTCTATACCGAAACCTATCAGGCCCTGCTGCTTGACTGCATCAAGGTGCCGAGTCCCGACTGCTATTACCGTGAATCCGGGCAAGGCTGGGAAGAGCACTCACGGCTGATGTTCCGCCACATGCGTGAAGCGCTGGAGCAGCATCACCACGAGATCTCGGCAGTGATTCTGGAGCCGCTGGTGCAGGGTGCCGGTGGTATGCGCATGTATCATCCGGTTTACCTGAGCCTGCTGCGCCAGGCCTGCGACGAGTTCGGCGTGCATCTGATCCTGGACGAGATCGCCGTGGGTTTTGGCCGTACGGGGACGATGTTTGCCTGCGAACAGGCCGGCATCACGCCGGATTTCATGGTGCTATCCAAGGCTCTGACTGGCGGCTATCTGCCGCTGGCCGCGGTGCTGACCACCGAGCAGGTCTATCAGGCCTTCTACGATGACTACAGCACCCTCAAGGCTTTCTTGCACTCGCACACCTACACCGCCAACCCGCTGGCTTGCAGCGCCGCTCTGGCTACGCTGGAGATTTTCGAGCAGGATGATGTGATCGAGAAAAATCGCGAGCTGGCGCAGGTAATGAGTGAGGCCACTGCCCACCTGGCAGACCATCCGCACATTGCCGAGGTGCGCCAGACCGGCATGATTCTGGCCATGGAGATGGTGCAGGACAAGGTCGGCAAAACCCCGTTCCCATGGCAAGAGCGGCGCGGCATGCGCGTCTACCGGCACGCACTGGAGCGTGGTGCGCTATTGAGACCGCTAGGCAACGTGGTGTATTTCATTCCGCCCTATGTCATCACGCCGGAGCAGATCCGTTGGCTGGCCGAAGTGGCCACGGAGGGTATCGATCTGGCCGTACGGGACTGAAGTGCCGTCGGACAGGCGGGAGTTGACCTTGGTGTCCGGTAATTCCATAATTGGCCTTCTACAGGAGGACGACCTCCCCCGTATCGGGTATTCATTCCAGGACGACCTGGCTCGTTTAATAGAGTCGGGAGCATTCCATGTCCTGGTTATACCTTGTCATTGCCGGCGTATTTGAAATCGTCTGGGCCTATGCGATGAAACAATCGCACGGCTTTACGCGGCTGACACCATCCATCATCACCATAGTCGCCATGCTGATCAGCTTCTGGCTGCTGGCCGTTGCCATGCGCAGTATCCCGCTGGGCACCGCTTATGTCATCTGGACCGGAATCGGCGCGGTTGGTGCCTTTGTCGTGGGTGTTGTCTTTCTGGCCGAACCGTTCAATGTGTTGCGCGTGCTGGCGGCGGTTCTTATCGTATCGGGCCTGGTGCTCATGAAGTTTTCTAGCGGCTAGTGTGCAGGCGTTTGCAAGAAGATCTTAATCAGCTATATCGCTGTCAGTTCCGCTCATATGAAACGCATGTAGCAGCCTGTGGGCAACCGGTGTCAGCAGGATGCCAGTCATGACGATGAAGAACAGGCTGGCATAGAAGCCGTAAAAGCCGAGAAAGATCTGGCCGGATACACTTTGTGGCTGGGTCATGTGGCCAAAGCCGAACAACAGAAAGCTGGTGTGCATGAAGGCGGCACTCCAAGAGTGCCCCTCAAAGCGCCAGTAGCCGAGCATACCGATCAGCAGGGAAACGGCCAGCAACAGCAGCACCAGCAAAAAGTGCAGCAGGATACGCCAGATGAAGGCCTTGCGACTGATCAGAGGTTCCAGCCTGGACTCGTACATGATGAGTGCTCTCCTTGACTGTGGGCAACGGTTGTTATGCCAGAACGGTCAGGTCGCTGCGGTTTTGCGCAGCACCCGCCAGGCATCCCAGGAATAGACCGCCAACGCTGCCCAGATGAAGCCGAAATAGATCCACGAGCGGCTTTCGAAGGGCTCGCCAAACCAGAGTACGGCCAGAAGCAGCAGCACTGTTGGCGTGATGTACTGTAAAAAGGCGATGGTGGCATAGGGCAGGTGCTTGGCCGCCCCGTTGAAGCACAGCAGCGGCAACAGGGTGATGGGGCCGGCGGCGGCCAGCCAGAGCATCTGGCCGGTACCCCAGAATGCCGGTTGGCTGCTTTCCGCCTGCGGGTTCAGGCCCAGCCAGAGCAGCGCCACCGGCAGCAGTAGCCAGGTTTCGATGGCAAGGCCGGGCAGGGCGGCAACCGGAGCCTGCTTGCGGATCAGGCCGTAAAATCCGAACGACAGGGCCAGGATCAGGGCCACCCAGGGCATCACCCCCAGCTGGATGATCTGCAGGCCGACACCGGTGGCCGCCAGCGCCACGGCGACCCACTGCAGCCGGCGCAGGCGCTCACGCAGGAAAATCATGGCCAGCACCACGTTGACCAGCGGATTGATGTAATAGCCCAGGCTGGCCTCCACCATGTAGTCGTTGTGTACCGCCCAGACATAGGTCAGCCAGTTGACGGCAATCAGCGCGCCGGAGGCGGTCAGTGCCAGCAGGCGTTTCGGGTGAGCCAAAAGTTCGCGAAACCAGCCCGGGTGGCGCCAGATCATTAGCAGCAGTGCACCAAACAGTGCCGACCAGAGTACCCGGTGTGCCACCACCTCGATCGCCGGAATGCCTTCCAATGACTTGAAATACAGCGGGAACATGCCCCAGGTACAGTAAGCGGCAAGACCGAGAATGTAGCCCCGGCGCGGGTTGGCGGTGAAACTCATGATGAAAGGCCTGTTGTGATGTCCACGGGATACCCCGCATGAAATAATCGGCAAGTGAAGTGACATGCATGACGGGCACGGTGTGACGGGAGTGGCGGCAGCAAGTCTTGAAGAGCGTTACCCGGGTGGCCGGTGCAGGCAGGTGCGGCCCAGTGTACTCCTGTTTCGACCGGTGCGGCAGCTTGCCGCCGGCCAGGTCGCTGCCGTGCTGTCACACCATACAATAGCCGGTCAGGATTATGTTAATGTGACCGCGCAATGCCGGGCCTTCAGCGGGTCGGCGCATATCAACAACGCAGATTTAACGCTATCGACAGCATCGGCTTGTCGCATATTCCGGCAGGAGGGCAGGTGATCAAGGCACAAGGAAACAACCGGTTGCAAATGGTGGTGCTGGGTGCCAGCGCAGTGTTGTTGCTGACGCTACTGGGGCTGCTGGGCCGGCAATGGCTGTCTGGCCCGGATGCCCGGCAGCAAGCGCAGCGCGAGGCAGGCATTGTCCTGCTGTCGGAAAGTCGTGCGTTGCCGGTGGTGCCGCTGCGCAGTACAGCCGACACGGATTTTGCCGCCACGGCGCTGGCCGGGCGCTGGCAGCTGGTTTTTTTCGGTTATACCTATTGCCCGGATATCTGTCCGACCACGCTGGCCGAGCTGCGCCGGATCCATTCCGCATTGCCGCCGGCGGTGCGTGACCGTCTACAGGTGTGGATGGTTACTGTCGATCCTGACCGGGATACGCGTGAGCAGTTGCGGGCCTATCTGGATTTCTTCGAGCCGTCCTTCCAGGGACTGACCGGTGAACTGGCCGACATTCAGGCTTTGAGCCAGGCGCTGAGCATCCCCTTCATTCCGGGTGATACCGGCAAGCCGGGATATACCGTCGACCATAGCGGCAATCTGGCGATTATCGGCCCGGATGGCCGCCAGAGCGGTTTCATTCGTGCGCCCCTGCAAGTCGATGCGCTGATTGAGCAGTTGCCGCTGCTGATGGAGTGAGGGCGAGGCAGTGGTCGCCACGTTTTGGTCTGTAGGCAAGTGCTAGTGGCCTGTACGGCTAATTCCATTAGTCAATTTCAGCGTCTGAGGCTCCGATGCTGCGTTGCTGCTCCTCGCCATAGCCCCGCTATGACTCGTCACAGCGCCTAGCCCCGAATCCCCGGCCATCCGAACTTGAGTTAACGAACTAGCCGTTCAGGCCACTAGTGCAACGGATTGAGCAGCAGCAAGGTACAGAGGGTCAGCATGAACAGCGCTATGCCGCCGTCAAGCACTTGCCAGGCCCGAGGTTTGCGGAATACCGGCTGCAATAGCCGGGCACCGAAACCCAGTGCGGAAAACCACACCAGGCTGGCGGCGCAGGCACCCAGACCGAATGCCCACTGGGCCATGCCCGGATAGCGGGTCGACAGGCTGCCCAGCAGTACCATGGTGTCCAGATAGACGTGTGGATTGAGCCAGGTGAAAGCCAGGCAGGCCAGCAGTACCTGGCGACGGCTTGCTGCACTGTCCTGCGCCACGGCCAGGGCACTGGTGCCGCGCCATGCACGCTGTGCCGCCAGCAGGCCATACCAGGCGAGAAATGCCGCTCCGCCAAAGCGCAGTATTTGCAGCAACTGTGGCCACTGCAATACCAGGGCACCGATGCCGGCAACGCCAAGCAGGATCAGGGCCATGTCGCTGAGGGCGCAAACTGCAACCACAAGGCCGACGTGACGGCGTTGCAGGCCCTGGCGCAGGACAAAAGCATTCTGCGCGCCGATGGCGATGATCAGACCCGCGCCGGTGACGAAGCCGGCGGCGATAGCGGAAAGAAGCATGCGGTATCCACGGAGGCAGGAAAGCGGGCCATCCTGCCGGGATTTTTCTGTCAAGTCCAGTGTGGTTGTTTTCGGCGTGACGCTGCGGGGGTTGTCTGCTCACTTGGTGAGCAGGGTTGCGCCCACCACCACTGCCATCAGCACCGGCCAGCCGTACATGATCAGCCGCCATTTGCTGCCGGCACTCCACAGCTCCATGAAGCCGTCGATGATGACGCCGGACTTGAAGACGGCGATCAGCATGATGACCATGACCTGCAGGGTCAGGCTGGTGGCATGGGTCCCCCAGTAGACGGTACCCATGGTGGCCAGCATCAGGGCGATCCAGCAGCCAAGCAGGGCAATTTCGTGTTTCAGGTTGTTCATGCCCGCTTACCCCAACAGATAGACCAGTGGAAAGATGATCACCCAGACCAGGTCGATCATGTGCCAGTACAGCACACCGGATTCGACGCCGGTATGGTTGTGTGCACCAAAGTGGCCGCGCAGACAAAGCACACCGAGGATCGCCAGCACCACCAGTCCCAGCAGCACGTGCAGGAAGTGGAAGGCGGTGGTGATCCAGTACAGGGTGAAGAAGGTGTTGTACTCCAGATCGAAGCCGATGCTGGCCAGATGCGCGTACTCTTTCACCTTCAGCACCACATAGACCATGCCGCTGGCGATGGCGGCCAGCAGCAGCAGTGCGGCCTGGCGGGCGTGATCCTTGCGTACCCGCTCCACAGCCAGGGCAGCGATGAAGCCCGAGGTCAGCAGGCCGGCGGTCATCGCCCAGCCGGTTGAGCTGTCCAGCTGGGCCCGGCCTTCGGCAAACAGTTCTGGCTTGAGCCACTGGGTGAAGCTGAAGCCCAGAATGAACAGGGTAAATGCGGTCAGCTCGGCGAGAATGAATATCCACATGGCCAGGTCGCCGGTGAGGCGTCCCCGGCCAGCGGCGGACGGATTAGTCTTCGCTGAAGTGGACATCGACTACATCCATCAGTGCGCGAACGGTTTGCAGGTCGTCGGACAGCGGCTCGGCCAGACAGGCCAGACAAGCCTGGCGTACCGGCACGCCGGCCTTGATCATGCGGGCGGCGAAAATCAGCAGACGGGTCGAGGCAACCTCTTCCAGGTCGTGGTTTTCCAAGCGGCGGATGGCGTTGCCCAGACGTACCAGCTGGCCGGCCAGACGGTCATCAATGCCGGCTTCGGTGGCGACAATCCGTGCTTCCTGTTCGGGCTGTGGATAGTCGAAACGCATGGCGACAAAGCGCTGACGGGTGCTGGGCTTCATGCCCTTGAGCAGGTTCTGGTAGCCGGGGTTGTAGGACACCACCAGCATGAAGTTGTCCGGTGCCTGCAGGGTTTCACCGGTGCGCTCGATGAACAGCTCGCGGCGGTCATCAGCCAGCGGGTGCAGCACCACGGTGGTGTCCTGGCGCGCTTCGACCACCTCGTCGAGATAGCAGATGCCGCCTTCGCGCACGGCGCGGGTCAGCGGGCCGTCTTGCCACCAGGTGCCTTCGGCGCCGATCAGGTGGCGACCGACCAAGTCGGTGGCGCTCAGGTCGTCATGACAGGCAACGGTGTACAGGGGCAGGTTGAGCTTGTGTGCCATGTACTGGACAAAGCGGGTCTTGCCACAGCCGGTTGGTCCCTTGATCAGGGCCGGCAGGCCGTGCTTCCAGGCTTGTACGAAGAGTTCTTCCTCATTGGCAACCTGTTGATAGAAGGGTTGGCCGGTGGGAAGGTGGTCAGTTTGCTGCATGGTAATATCCTACCTGTGTGCTTGGTTATTGCCAGCTTACCGAGCGCTTGCCGTGTGCTCAAGGGCATGACTGGAGTGAATTGATCTTTATCAAGAGATAGCAAAGGGTATGTCGGGTTTGTGCCGGGTGCATGTATCCGGGGGGTACCTGTTTGGTGATAGGATCAACGCCCTTGCATGCACCGTCCGGTCTACGGGTCCTGGCGGGTCAAGATACGAAAAGATAATAATACCGAGGAAACACTGCTATGAACTGTGTAACCAAGAAGTTTATAACCGGAACGGCCACAGCACTATCGCTGATGAGCCTTTCGATTGCCAGCGCACTTGCCGATACCAAGGTGAGTGATCCGGAAGCGGCCTACATGGGTGCTGCCACGCCCGAGGTGTTGAAGGACGCCACCATCATCCGCACCACCGGTGCGCCGGATCTGACCGATGCCGAGTTCCAGCAGGCACGGGAGATCTACTTCCAGCGTTGTGCCGGCTGTCATGGTGTGCTGCGCAAGGGTGCCACCGGCAAACCGCTGACACCGGACATCACCCAGGCCCGCGGCCAGCAGTATCTGGAAGCGCTGATCACCTACGGCTCGCCTGCCGGCATGCCCAACTGGGGTACCTCGGGCGAGCTGAACGCCGAACAGATCACCCTGATGGCCAACTACATCCAGCACACCCCGCCGACTCCACCGGAGTGGGGCATGGCCGAGATGCAGGACTCCTGGAAGGTCATCGTACCGCCGGAAAAACGTCCGAAGAAACAGCTGAACAAGCTGGACCTGTCCAACCTGTTCTCCGTCACGCTGCGTGATGACGGCAAGATTGCACTGATCGACGGTAACAGCAAGAAAATCGTCAAGCTGATCGAAACTGGCTATGCGGTGCATATCTCCCGCATTTCCGCTTCTGGCCGCTACCTGATGGTTATTGGTCGTGACGCCAAAGTTGATATGATCGACCTGTGGATGAAGAGCCCGGGCGTGGTTGCCACCATCAAGATCGGTATTGAGGCGCGTTCGGTTGAAACGTCCAAGTATGAAGGCTACGAAGACAAATATGCTATTGCTGGTGCCTACTGGCCGCCGCAGTTTGCCATTATGGACGGTGAAACCCTTGAGCCGTTGCAGATCATGTCCACGCGCGGCATGACCGCAGATACGCTTGAGTACCATCCCGAACCGCGTGTGGCTGCCATCATCGCCTCGCACGAACATCCGGAGTTCATCGTCAACGTCAAGGAAACCGGCCGTGTCATGCTGGTCAACTATGAAGACATCGAGAACCTTACAGTTACCAACATCGCTACCAGTCTGTTTTTGCATGACGGCGGCTGGGACAGCTCGCACCGCTACTTCATGACTGCCGCCAACGAGTCCAATCAGATCGTGGTGGTGGACTCCAGGGATCGCAAGCTGGCTGCGGTAGTGGATGTGGGCCGCACCCCGCACCCGGGTCGTGGTGCCAACTTCGTGCACCCCGAGTTCGGGCCGGTGTGGGCCACTAGCCACCTGGGTGATGACACCATCAGCCTGATCGGTACCGATCCCGAGGGCCACCCGGAGCAAGCGTGGAAAGTGGTTCAAACCCTGAAAGGCCAGGGCGGCGGTTCGCTGTTCATCAAGACCCACCCCAAGTCCAGCAACCTGTATCTGGATACCACCTTCAACCCGGTCGAGTCGGTCAGCCAGTCTGCCGCAGTGTTTGACATCAACAATCTGGACGCCGGCTACAAGGTGCTTCCGATTGCCGAGTGGGCTAATATTGATGGCGGCGTCAAGCGTGTATTGCAGCCCGAGTACAACAAGGCGGGTGACGAGGTCTGGTTCTCTGTCTGGAGCCAGCAGGACGAGGTTTCTGCCATCGTGGTTGTCGATGACAAGACACTAAAGCTGAAAAAGGTGATCAAGGACAAGCGTTTGATCACTCCAACCGGTAAATTCAACGTAAACAATACACAACACGACGTTTACTGACGTAGACTTACAGGGCGGGCGGATAGCCTGCCCTGTTAATGCCTTGAGGATGCACTAAAATGAAAAAAGTACTGATCCCCCTGTTTTCCGTTGCTGCCCTGTTCGCTTTCCAGAACGCCAGCGCCGCTGACGCCGAAAGCCTGCTGAAGACCAAAGCCTGTCTGGCTTGCCACAGCGTTGACAACAAGCTGGTTGGCCCTTCCTACAAAGAAGTAGCCGCCAAGCACGCCGGTGAAGAAGGCGCGGTTGCCACTGTTGCCGACCACATCAAGAACGGCAGCTCCGGTGTCTATGGTCCTATCCCCATGCCACCTAACGCGGTAACTGAAGAAGAAGCAACCATTCTGGCCGAGTGGGTACTGTCCCTGCAGTAATAGTTGCTTGTAAAGGAGACGCCATGAGCACGTTCAATAAACGCCAAATACGGCGCCTTGTTCTCATGGCGTCTTTTTTTGTGCCGCTGCTGGCCCAGGCCGGCACGCCGGATGCAAACCGGCAGGCGGAACTGAAACACCTTCTGATCCAGGATTGCGGTTCGTGCCACGGCCTGCGCATGAAGGGAGGGCTGGGACCGGCCCTGACACCAGACGACCTGGCCGGCAAGCCGAAGGAAAGCCTGGTAGCCACCATCATTCACGGTCGCCACGGTACGGCAATGCCGCCATGGAGTGCCTTGCTCACTGAAAATGAAGCAGAATGGCTGATTGACCAGTTGTTGCAGGGGGTTTCTCCATGAAAAAAATTTTTCTGACACCGCTGCTGGCGTTGTCACTCACTGCCTGTAGCCTGTCCGGCACGCAGGAGTCCGCTTTGCGCGGCACCGGTGATCTGGGTGTGATCATCGAGCGTGCCGACGGCAATGTGTTGATCGTCGAGCACAGCAACAACGAAATTTTGGCCCGGGTGGAAGGCCTGGGTGACCTGTCGCACGCTTCTGTAGTGTTTTCCCGTGATGCGCGCTACGGCTATGTGTTCGGCCGTGATGGCGGTCTGACCAAGATCGACCTGCTCAAGCAGCGCATCGACAAACGCATCATCCAGGGCGGCAACAGCATTGGTGGTGCCATCAGTGAAGATGGTCGCCTGATTGCCGTGGGCAACTACGAGCCCGGCGGCGTCAAGGTATTCACCGCCGATACCCTGGAGCTGGTCGCCGACATTCCGGCTACAGCGCTGGCCGATGGCAGCAAGAACTCCCGCGTGGTCGGCATGACCGACGCGCCGGGACAGAAGTTCATGGTCAGCCTGTTTGATACCGGCGAAATCTGGATCATCGATTTCAGTGACAAGACCACGTCTGAACCGCAGATCACCAAATTCGAGAACATCGGCAAGCAGCCCTACGACTCCATGCTGACACCGGAAGGCCGTTACTACATGGCCGGCCTGTTTGGCGAGGATGGCCTGGCAATGCTCGATCTGTGGCATCCGGAAAAGGGCGTCACGCGCGTGCTGGATGGCTACGGCAAGGGCGAGCAGCCGCTGCCGGTCTACAAGATGCCGCATCTGGAAGGCTGGACGGTCGCCGATGACAAGGTTTTCGTACCGGCCGTCGGCCGTCACGAAGTGCTGGTGATCGACCAGAAGACCTGGCAGCAGAAAGACCGCATCGAGATGATCGGACAGCCAGTGTTTGTCATGGCCCGCCCAGATGCCCGCCAGATCTGGGTCAACTTTGCCGTACCGGACAACCAGTATGTGCAGGTGATCGACAGCGAGACTGCCGAGATCATCAAGACCATCGAGCCGGGTCCGGGTGTATTGCACATGGAGTTCAGCCCGCGTGGCGAACAGATCTGGATTTCGGTGCGGGACCGCAACGAAGTACAAATCTGGGACACTGCCACCCTGGAGCACCTCTATACCCTTGAAGCGGATAGCCCCAGCGGCATCTTCTTCACCAACCGGGCCCACCGTATCGGGCTGTAGGGATTCATTATGGATTTACTGACACAACGCATGCTGGATCGCTTCCAGCATGGCGTGCCAGTATGTGCCCGGCCCTATCAGGCGATGGCCGAAGAGCTGGGTTGTAGCGAGGCGGACATTCTGGAACGCCTTGCCCGGCTGCAAGAAACGGGAGCGTTGTCACGTATCGGTCCGGTGATGGAGCACAGCAAGGCCGGCTCCAGTTCACTGGTGGCGCTGGCCGTGCCGCTGGCAGATATCGAACAGGTGGCCGCCTATATCAACAGCCTGCCGGAAGTGAACCACAACTACGAGCGTGAACACGACTACAACCTCTGGTTTGTGCTGACCGGGCCCAGCCGCAGTCATCTGGATGCGGTGCTGCTGGATATCCATCAGCACACCGGCCTTGAGCCGCTGGACCTGCCGATGGTCAAACCCCACCGCATTGATCTGGGCTTTCCGATGTTCCAGGACTCGGAGGTGCCACAATGAGCGGACAACTGACGCAAGCACAGCGGGAAACCCTCTGGCGCCTGCTCGAGCAGGGCTTGCCGCTGGTGCCGCAACCTTATGCCGCGCTGGCGCAACAGGCCGGTTGCAGCGAGGCACAGGCGCTGGCGCAAGTGCAGGACTGGCAACAGCAGGGCCTGTTCCGTCGTTTCGGCGTGGTGGTCAGGCACCGGCTTCTGGGCATTGATGCCAACTGCATGCTGGTACTGGACATCCCCGATGAGCTGGTGGATGCCGTGGGTGACCGGCTGGCCGCATCGCCCGGCGTCAATCTGTGCTATCAGCGTCCGCGCCGGCCCAACTGGCGATATAACCTGTTTTGCATGGTGCATGGCCGTTGTCGTGAAGCAGTCGTCCGTCATGTTGACGGGTTGCTGGAGCAGCACGGACTGAGCCAGCGTCCGCACCACCTGCTCTTTAGCACCCGTGCCTTCAAGCAGCGCGGTGCCCGTTATTCCATGCCGGAGATGCTCAATGACTGAACTGGATGATTTTGACCGCCGCCTGCTCAATCGTTTGCAGCACGGCCTGCCTCTGGTACGCCATCCCTGGCAGGAACTGGCCAGTGAACTGGACGCGCCGGAAGAGCGCATCCGCCAGCGCCTGCAGGAACTGCTGGATGACGGTACCCTGACCCGTTTTGGCCCCATGTATGACATCGAGCAGTTGGGCGGAGCCTTTACCCTTGCGGCATTGAGTGTACCGGAAGAGCGTTTTGACGAGGTGGCGCGGCAACTCGACCAGATCGCGGCAGTTGCCCACAACTACCGCCGCGAGCATGAATATAACATGTGGTTCGTACTTGCTACCGCCACCCCGCAGGGCATTCTGGACACTATCGGGGAGATCGAGCAACTGACCGGCCTGAGCGTGCTCAACCTGCCCAAGGAGACGACCTATCATGTCGGATTGCATTTCCCCCTCTGACCTGAAGCTGGCGCAGCGCCTGATGTCTTTCACCGAGGCCGGCATGCCGCTGGTGGATGACCCCTGGGCCTGGCTGGCCGGGCGCATGGAATTGCCGGTGGAGGAAACCCTGGCCCTGTTGCAGCGCCTGCAGGACAGCGGTGCCATCCGCCGCATTGCCGCTGTGCCGAACCATTACCGTCTGGGCTATACCTTCAATGGCATGACGGTCTGGGACGTGGACGACGAACACATTGACCGCCTCGGCCAGGAAGTCGGCAATTTCCATTTCGTCAGCCACTGCTATCGCCGGCCACGCCGCGAAGGCTGGCGCTACAACCTGTTTGCCATGGTGCACGGCCTCAGTGCCGAAGAAATCGAGCGTGAGCGCGATCTTGTTCGCCGTCATTTGGGTGAGCATTGCCGTGCTGATACGATGCTGGTCAGTAGCAAAATCCTGAAAAAAACCGGCTTGCGCATTCACAGCAAGCCCAAGGAGTAGTCGCCATGATGAGGATCAGCAGTTATCTGCGCGCCATAGCCGGCCAGGCCCCGGAACCGCGGGCGGCCAAGCCGGGCAGTACCCGGGCGCCGGTAGTGATCTGGAATACCCTGCGTCGCTGCAACCTGACCTGCAAGCACTGTTACTCCACTTCGGCCGATATCGACTTCAAGGGTGAGCTGGATACCGCCGAGGCGCTGGACGTGATCGACCAGTTGCATGAGGCTGGCGTAAAAGTGCTGGTGCTCAGCGGCGGCGAGCCCTTGATGCGCCCTGATATCTTGCAGTTGGCCAAATATGCCCGCGATTACGGCTTCTATGTGGCGCTGTCCACCAACGGCACCCTGATCAACGACAGCAATATCGAAGAGATCGCTGACTGCGACTTCGACTATGTCGGCATCAGCATCGACGGGCTGCCGGATATCCATGACGAATTCCGCCGCATGAAGGGCGGCTTTGATGCCGCCATGAACGGCGTGCGCCTGTGCCGCGAGAAAAACCTCAAGGTTGGCCTGCGTACTACCCTGACCCAGCACAACTACCCGCAACTGCCGGCGCTGCTGGACCTGATGCGCGAGTATGACGTACAGAAATACTACCTGTCGCACCTCAACTATAGCGGCCGCGGCAAGCGCAACCAGTCGGTGGACGCGCACCGCAGCATGACCCGTTCCGCCATGACGCAGATTTTCGAGCGTGCCTGGGAGGACGTGCAACGCGGCGTGGAAACCGACTTCGTCAGCGGTAACAACGATGCTGACGGCGTACTGTTGCTGCAGTGGATCAAGGAAAAGATGCCGGAGCATGCCGAACAGATGGAGCGTATGCTGCGTGCTTGGGGCGGCAACGCATCCGGTGCCGGCATTGCCAACATCGACAACCTGGGTGATGTCCACCCGGATACCTACTGGTGGCAGCACACCGTGGGCAACGTGCGCGAGCGCCGCTTTGCCGACATCTGGCTGAACAAGCCCGACCCGCTGCTGGTTGAGCTGCGTCAGCATCCGCGTCCGGTCAAGGGCCGCTGCGGGCAGTGCCAGTGGCTGGCAGTCTGCAACGGCAATACCCGCACCCGTGCCTGGGCCCAGGGTGACATGTGGGCCGAAGATCCCGGTTGCTACCTGACGGACGAAGAAATCGGCCTGCAACAACCCGAGCTGATTGGTGCTGTCGAGCTAACCTGACCCGCTATTGACTGATGGCGTCTGGACGATTATGGCTGAAGCGGGGTGTTTTTCAGGACTGGCTTGTGCGTGCAGTGTGAGCGGTTTGGCATAACACCTTTTTACCGCTTTTCTTTGCCGCCCGGCTGGACGATGCTTGCATCAGACGGGGCTGTCCTGCAGCCCCGGTCATCCCGTCGAGGCACAGGGTTTGTGCAGGAGGCTTGCCATGGCAACTCGAGTCGCACCTTTCTACCCGATCATCTATGTACGTGGTTACGCCATGACCCAGGGCGAGATTGATGACGCAACGTCCTCGCCCTATATGGGGTTCAACCTGGGATCGACCAAGATCCGTCAATCCTGGGACAAGAAAGTACAAAGGCACATCTTCGAATCGCCGCTGATCCGGCTGATGAAGGACTACGGCTATCAGGACAGTTTCTGTGACGGCACGGAACAGGATGCGCAGCTGCCGGCCAGAAGCGTGGTCATCTATCGTTATTATGAACAGGCCGACCCGGATCTGGGTGGTGATCGCCGACCTACGCTTGTCGAGGCAGCGCGGGGCCTGAAAGAGCTGGTGTACCGGGTCAGGGAGAGGGTGTGCGGCAATGATGCGGAACAGCGTGAGCAGTTCCGGGTACATCTGGTTGCGCACTCCATGGGCGGGTTGGTGGTGCGTGCGTTCCTGCAAAATGATGCCATCAGCGATGTAGCCGACCGGCAACTGGTCGACAAGGTCTTCACCTATGCAACGCCCCATAACGGCATCGAGATGGCGGGCATCAATGTTCCGGCCTTCCTCGGGCTGTGGGACATCAACAACTTCAACCGCCAGAAGATTGCCGAATACCTGGGTTTGCCCGGCAAGCCCGGGCGCGTCGACTCGCTCAATGGCGCTTTCGATCCGCAGCGCTTTTTCTGTTTCGTGGGCACCAACAGCCAGGACTATGCGGCGGCGGCCGGCATCTCGAGAAAGCTGGCCGGCGAGATGAGTGACGGGCTGGTGAGTATAGAAAATGCAACGGTGGCAGGTGCGCCCAGGGCCTTTGCCTACCGTAGCCACAGTGGTCCCCATGGCGTGGTCAATTCGGAAGAGGGCTACCAGAATCTGGTGCGATTCCTGTTTGGCGATGTACGGGTTGACGGCCGGCTGGAGGTCGAAGCCTTGCCGTTGCCGCCTTCGGTGCAAAAAGCCAAGGATGCCGGCAGCGCCGTGCGGGCCTCTTATTACTTCGAGGCGGTCGTGGTGCCGCGTGGTGCTTTCAGCGTACGCCTGAGCGAGCGCCGACGGGAAACCTTCAGCGCCGTCTTGCGCAGTTATGATGAGCTGCTCAAGCCGGAAAATGCCGGTGAAAGCGCACCGCGCTCTCCGGTGCTGTTTTCCGCCTTCCTGGATAGCAAGAAAATCACCCAGGGCCGGACCCTGGTGTTCAATCTGGAGCTGGCGGTATCTGCCACCGGCTACACGATTGATTCCAGACTGTGGAAGAGTCATGTCGAGGGCGAGTACCTGTTCCGGGATACCCTGACCCTGCGGCTGACCCGTACTCCGGACGGCTTCAACCTGCGCCATCTCAGTGCCGACGAGCGCTGGAGCGAGGGCACAGGAGTGCTTGCCGAACGCCTGCGGGACGGCTACCTGATTCCGCTGGCATCAGGTAAAGGTTTTCGTGGACATCTGTATTTGCAAGTGCAGGACCGGTAAAGGCACATTGATAAGCTCTTTTTATGAGATAGATCATGTCTTGCTCATCTAATGGGTGCGTATGCTTGTCGCACAAGGATCGACATAGCAGTATTTACAGTGCATGCAGGTGCGGTGTCTTGATCCGGACCAGCATGTTTTTCCCTCCGTGGGCAGCCATACGGTTGCCCGGCCTCACTCCCGGGCTGACACGATAAAAAAGCTATTGGCGGTTCGGCGAGATCTTGATTGTAATCATGTATCTCGATGTTTCGGTCAGACTAGTATTAAGTCAGCATTAAGAAAACACCTGAGCCTCTGTCTAGGGAGTGAACCAAAATGCCAAATAACCATCCTTCTAAATACTCTGAAGAAGCCAAGCTGCTTCCAAGGAAAGATCGTATGACTATCGCTGGTAAAATTTCCAAAGCCGGCTTCGTCGCCGCTTTCTCACTGCTGGGCCTAGCTGTATCCCACGCCAGTGCCAACGAAGCGCCGGCCATGACCGATGCAGAGAAAGAAGCTGCAAAACTGATTTATTTCGAGCGCTGTGC
>WPCI01171855.1_pt1 | contig 18005 bp, 17 predicted proteins | sample 5399871 | NCBI WGS metagenome assembly WPCI01 (sample SAMN12869469, study PRJNA574797) | sludge metagenome | isolation source: wastewater treatment of pH7 | place: China:Beijing | collected 2019-05-20 | reverse complement strand
GGCGCGCGCAAGGTGCTGGCCGAGCCGGTGGCCGATCGGCTGTTCTTCGCCGGCGAGCATCTGGCCGGGCCGCTGATCCAGACCTGCGGCGGGGCGCGGCTGTCGGGCGAGGCGGTGGCGCGCCAGGTGCTTGCCGCGCTTGCGGCCCGTTCCGGTTGACTTCAAGGCTGCTTTCGGCTTTAAGCGCGGCGTTTTCCGAACGGTTCAGCCTTTCAGGAAACGCCGACCGGCGGGGTCCGTTGTGACCGATGCCGGAGGTCCACGCCCGGCAGCGCGATGCGCCCCCGGGCGCGATGGCGTTTTGAGGGTTGGCAGGACGGAGTTGAGCCACCACCTTTGACGCGACGCGGCAAGGGAACGGAAGAAGCGATGTTCGAAAGCCTCCAGGACCGTCTCGGTTCGATCCTGTCCAGCCTGACCGGGCGCGGTGCGCTCAGCGAAGCCGACGTGTCGGCGGCGCTGCGCGAAGTGCGCCGCGCGCTGATCGAGGCCGACGTGTCGCTGGAGGTGGTGCGTTCCTTCACCGATCGCGTGCGCACCAAGGCGGTGGGCGCGGAAGTCCTGAAATCGATCAAGCCCGGGCAGATGGTCGTCAAGATCGTCCATGACGAGCTTGTCGCCATGCTCGGCGAGCAGTCCGAGGCGATCGACCTCAACGCGCCGGCGCCCGTCGTCGTCATGATGGTCGGCCTGCAGGGGTCAGGCAAGACCACGACCACGGCGAAGATCGCCCGGCGCATCGAGACGCGCGACCGGCGCAAGGTGCTGATGGCCTCGCTCGACACGCGCCGCCCGGCGGCGCAGGAGCAGCTGCGCCAGCTCGGCGAGCAGACCGGTGTTGCCACGCTGCCGATCGTCGCCGGACAGGGTCCGGTGGAGATCGCGCGCCGCGCCGTGCAGGCCGCACGCCTTGGCGGCCACGACGTGGTCATGCTCGACACGGCCGGCCGCACCCACATCGACGAGCCGCTGATGGCGGAGATGGCCGACATCCGGTCGGCCGCATCGCCGCACGAAATCCTGCTGGTGGCCGATTCGCTGACCGGCCAGGACGCCGTCAACCTGGCGCGGTCGTTCGACGAGCGCGTCGGCATCACCGGCATCGTGCTCACCCGCATGGATGGCGACGGGCGCGGCGGCGCCGCACTTTCCATGCGCGCTGTCACCGGCAAGCCAGTCAAGCTCATCGGCACCGGCGAGAAGATGGACGCGCTGGAAGAGTTCCATCCGCGCCGCGTTGCCGACCGCATCCTCGGCATGGGCGACATCGTTTCGCTGGTGGAGAAGGCCGCCGAGACGCTCGACGCCGAAAAGGCCGCGGCGATGGCCAGGAAGATGCAGGAGGGGAAGTTCGATCTGGACGACCTCGCCGGGCAGCTTCAGCAGATGCAGAAACTCGGCGGCATGGGCGGCATCATGGGCATGATGCCGGGCATGGGCAAGATGAAGGACCAGATCGCGGCGGCCGGCTTCGACGACCGCATGATCAAGCGGCAGGTCGCCATCATCTCGTCGATGACGCGCGCCGAACGCGCCAATCCCGATCTCCTCAAGCACAGCCGCAAGCAGCGCATCGCCCGAGGGTCTGGCACGGACGCGGCGGAAATCAACAAGCTGCTGAAGATGCACCGCCAGATGGCCGACATGATGAAGGCCATGGGCGGCAAGGGCAAGGGCGCCGGCCTCATGCAACGCGCCATGGGCGGCATCGCCTCGAAGATGGGGCTTGGCGGCCTCGGCGGCATGGCAGGCGGCGGCATGCCCGACCTGTCGAAGATGGATCCGAAGCAGATCGAGGCGCTGAAGAAGCAGGCGGAGGCCGCAGGGCTGATGAAGCCGGGCGGATTGCCCGGCCTTCCCGGCGGCGCCAAGCTGCCGGGCTTGCCGGGCGGCGGATTGCCGGGACTGGGAGGCGGCGGGCTGCCCGGCCTGCCGAGGAAGAAATGACCGAAGACGCCAATCGCGCCCGCGAGGTGCTGAAGCATCTGCGGGCCTCGATCGACAACATCGATGCCGCGCTCATCCACATGCTGGCGGAGCGTTTCCGCTGCACCAAGGAGGTGGGCCTGCTCAAGGCCGCGCACGGCCTGCCGGCCGCCGATCCCAATCGCGAGGCCGAGCAGATCGCGCGGCTGCGCCGGCTCGCCGAGGACGCCCATCTCGATCCCGATTTCGCCGAGAAATTCCTCGCCTTCATTGTCCGGGAGGTGATCCGCCATCACGAGCAGATCGCCGCAGGCGCGAAGGCCGGGAACTGAAAACCCAGACATTCAACCGACACAGAGACCCAAAGGAGAAACCCATGTCCCTGAAGATCCGCCTGGCCCGCGCCGGCTCCAAGAAGCGCCCCTACTACCACATCGTCGTCGCCGACGCGCGTTCGCCCCGTGACGGCCGCTTCATCGAGGCGATCGGTTCGTGGAACCCGATGCTGTCCAAGGACGACGCGGCACGCGTGACGCTCGACGCCGACAAGGCCAAGGCGTGGATGGAAAAGGGCGCGCAGCCGACCGACCGCGTGCTGCGCTTCCTCGATGCCGCCGGCGTCACGAAGCGCCCGGCGCGCTCCAACCCGAAGAAGGCCGAACCGGGCGCCAAGGCCAAGGAGCGCGCGGCGCTGGCCAAGCAGAAGGAAGAGGAGATCGCCGCGGCCGCCGCGAGCGAGTGATCCGAACCGACTGAAGCGTTCGACGGCGGGCCGAATGCCCGCCGTTTTCGTTTCGGCCTTGCCGTGCCGGCGCCAAGCGGCCACAAAAGGCAGGCCGCAACGGGGGGATCGCCATGGGCCGGATCATTGTCGGGTTTCTCCTGGGCTATGTGGCCGGCCATGCTTCGAGCGTAATCGGCTATATCCTGATGACGACCTATGGCGGCCTCCACGACCGCGATGGCGGGGGCGCGATGGGGGCGATCTTCATTCTCGGCCCGGCGCTCGGGCTGGTCGGTGGCATCGCCGGCGCGATCATCGCGGCGCGGACTCGCAAGGCATGAGGGACCCGAACGCATGAAGGAACGGCAACTCGGAAACGGCGGCCCCATGGTGGCCGCTTTGGGTCTTGGCTGCATGAGCTTCGCCGGCGCCTATGGCGCTGCCGGGCCGGGCGAGGCCGAGGCCACGCTCGACAAGGCGCACGAGCTCGGCATCACCCATCTCGACACGGCGAAGATCTATGGCGACGGGGTTTCGGAGGAGATCATCGGGGGCTGGCTCAGGCGCCATCCCGGTCACCGGTTCGTCATCGCCACCAAGGGCGGCATCGTTACCGCGCCGAAGCGCGGCATCGACAATTCGCCGGCCTATCTGCGCCAATGCCTCGAGGGTTCGCTGAAGCGCCTCGGCGTCGAGCATGTGCCGCTCTACTATGTCCACCGGCGCGATCAGACGATTCCGATCGAGGAGGTGACAGGGACGCTCGCGGACTTCGTCCGCGAAGGCAAGATCGGCGGCATCGGGTTCTCGGAAATCTCGCCGGCGTCGCTGCGCCGCGCCGCCGCCGTGCATCCGGTCATGGCCGTGCAGAGCGAGTATTCGCTGTGGTCGCGCCAGCCTGACCTCGGGATGATCGAGACGTGCCGCGAACTCGGCACGGCGTTCGTCGCCTTCTCGCCGGTGGCGCGTGGCATGTTCGCCGAGACGCCGCCGCATCCTTCCGCGTTCAAGCCCGGCGATTTCCGCCTCGCCAACCCGCGCTTCAAGGAACCGGAATATTCGGCCAACCTTGCCTACGTGCAGCGGTTCGCGGCGCTGGCCCGCGCCATGGGTCACACCGTGCCGGCGCTCGCCATCGCCTGGACGCTGCATCGCGGCGACCACATCATTCCCATTCCGGGCACGCGGTCGGCGGCGCACATCGCCGAGGACGCGAAGGCGGTTATGATCCGGCTGAGCGCGGCCGACATGGCGGCAATCGAGGCGGTGCTGCCGCCGGGCTTCGCGCACGGCGCGCGCTATTCGCACGACCAGTTCGTCGGCGTGGAGATCTACGGCTGACGGTCAGACCGGCGGCCCCTCCTCGCCGATCCCGGCACGGCGCGCCTTTTCCTCCTCGCGCGCCCGCGTCAGGCCCGAGGTGATCAGGCTCGTCGGCAGCGCCACGATGCCGATGCCGGTGATGAGGATCATGACGGTGAACAGCTTGCCGCCGGCGGTGACGGGATAGACGTCGCCGTAGCCGACGGTCGTCAGCGTCACGATGACGAACCACAGCGATTGCGGGATGGAGGAGAAGGCGTCCGGCTGCGCCTCGTGCTCGAACTCGTAGATGCCGACGCCGGCGATGAACAGCAGGATTGCCGCCAGCAGCCCGAACACGGCGAGTTCCTCGCGCACCAGCACGAAGGCGCGGCGCACCCGGTCGATGGCGGCCAGATGGCGCACGAGCTTGAGCGCGCGCAGGATGCGCAGGAGGCGCAGCGAGCGGATCGCCTGGAATCCGCCGCCGCCAAGGGTCAGCCACCAGGGCGCGATGGCGAGCAGGTCGATCAGACCCCAGCCGGAGAGTGCATACTTCCAGCGTTTCGGCGTCACCCAGAGGCGCAGCGCATATTCGGCGGTGAACAGCATGACCGTGGTGAGTTCGATGAGGCCGCACAGGGCATGCAGCCAGGCGGGAATGCCGTTCACCGTCTCCAGCGCCAGGGCGGCGAGCGACACCAGGATGAGGATGATCATGGCGTGGTCGAAGGCATTGCCATAGCGCGGATCGTCGCCGGCGATGATGATGGCGAGCCGCTGTCGCAATGTCTGTCCTGCGGCCTGCATGGCGTCCCCAGAAGCGCTTGGCGAAAGAACCGGTGGCGGACCCTAGAGGATTTCGAAAAAACAGGCTATGAGCGCGCCGATCCTTTCCGCGCCCGATGTCGGCGCCTCAAGTTCCGGTGACAGCATGAACCTGCGAAACGTGGCGATCATCGCCCATGTCGACCATGGCAAGACCACCCTGGTCGACAATCTGCTCAAACAGTCCGGCTCCGTGCGCGACAACCAGCGCGTGGCCGAGCGGGCGCTCGATTCCAACGATCTGGAAAAGGAGCGCGGCATCACCATCCTGGCCAAGGCCACCTCGGTGGTGTGGAAGGACACCCGCATCAACATCGTCGACACGCCGGGCCATGCCGACTTCGGCGGCGAGGTCGAGCGCATCCTCAACATGGTCGATTCGGCCGTGTTGCTGGTGGATGCCGCCGAGGGGCCGATGCCGCAGACCAAGTTCGTTGTCGGCAAGGCGCTGAAGGTCGGCCTGAAACCGATCGTCGCGGTCAACAAGGTCGATCGTCCCGACGCGCGCGCCCAGGAAGTGATCAACGAGGTATTCGACCTGTTCGCCAACCTCGACGCCAACGACGAACAGCTCGACTTCCCGATCCTCTACGGCTCGGGCCGCGATGGCTGGATGGCAGCATCGCCCGAGGGCCCGCGCGAGGACGGTCTCGCGCCGCTGTTCGACCTCATCCTGAAGCATGTGCCGGCGCCGGCCGTGGAGCCCGGCCCGTTCCGGATGATCGGCACGATCCTCGAAGCCAACCCGTTCCTGGGGCGGCTGATCACCGGCAAGGTGCTGTCCGGCTCGATCCGGCCGAACCAGCCCATCAAGGCACTGGCGCGCGACAACAGCCTCATCGAGCAGGGCCGCGTGTCCAAGATCCTCGCCTTCCGGGGGCTGGAGCGCCAGGCGATCGACGAGGCGGTGGCCGGCGACATCGTCGCCATCGCCGGCCTGTCGAAAGGCACGGTTGCCGACACGTTCTGCGCGCCCGAGGTCACCGAGGCGCTGCCGGCGCAGCCGATCGATCCGCCGACGGTGACGATGAGCTTCATCGTCAACGATTCGCCGCTCGCCGGCACGGAGGGCGACAAGGTGACGAGTCGCGTCATCCGCGACCGGCTGCTGCGCGAGGCGGAAGGCAATGTGGCGCTGAAGATCGAGGAATCCGCTGAGAAGGATTCCTTCTTCGTGTCGGGCCGCGGCGAACTGCAATTGTCGGTGCTGATCGAGACGATGCGGCGCGAAGGGTTCGAGGTCGCCGTGTCGCGGCCGCGCGTTGTGCTACGGCGCGACGAAGACACCGGCGAAACGCTGGAGCCGATCGAGGAGGTCGTCATCGACGTCGACGAGGAGCATGCCGGCATCGTCGTGCAGAAGATGAGCGAACGGAAGGCGGAGATGACGGAGCTCAGGCCATCGGGCGGCGGTCGCCAGCGCCTGGTGTTCCACTGCCCGACGCGCGGCCTTATCGGCTACCAGTCCGAGTTGCTGACCGACACGCGGGGCACGGCGGTGATGAACCGGCTGTTCCATGCCTACGAGCCGCACAAGGGCGAGATTGCCGGGCGCATCAACGGCGTGCTCATCGCCAACGAGCCGGGCGAGGCGGTGGCCTATGCGTTGTGGAACCTCGAGGATCGCGGCCCGATGGTCATCGATCCGGGCGTCAAGGTCTACCAGGGCATGATCATCGGCGTGCACACGCGCGACAATGATCTCGAGGTCAACGTGCTGAAGGGCAAGAAGCTCACCAACGTTCGCGCTGCCGGCAAGGACGAGGCCGTCAAGCTCACCCCGCCGATCCGCATGACGCTGGAGCGCGCGCTCAGCTGGATCCAGGACGACGAGCTGGTCGAGGTGACGCCGAAGTCGATCCGGCTGCGCAAGCGGTTCCTCGACCCGCACGAGCGCAAGCGTTTCGAGAAGTCCCGCGACGCCGCGCTCGCCTGAACCGGCGGCCTTGCCGCGCCGTGGCGGGCGCAATAAAAGACGGCGACCTCCCGGGGCGCCGTCCCCCCAACCGCCGGAACATCCCATGTCCAAGACCAGAAAAGTCAAGAAGGTCGTGCTTGCCTATTCGGGCGGCCTCGACACCTCGATCATCCTGAAGTGGCTGCAGACCGAGCTCGATGCCGAGGTGGTGACGTTCACCGCCGATCTCGGGCAGGGCGACGAGCTTGAGCCGGCACGCAAGAAGGCCGAGATGCTTGGCATTCGCGATATCTACATCGAGGATCTGCGCGAGGAGTTCGTGCGCGATTTCGTCTTCCCGATGTTCCGCGCCAATGCGCTCTACGAGGGCACTTATCTGCTCGGCACCTCCATCGCCCGTCCGCTGATCGCCAAGCGGCTGGTGGAGATCGCGCGCGAGACCGGCGCTGACGCGGTGGCGCACGGGGCAACCGGCAAGGGCAACGACCAGGTCCGTTTCGAACTCACCGCCTATGCGCTCAATCCCGACATCAGGGTGATCGCGCCGTGGCGCGACTGGAGCTTCAAGTCGCGCACGGACCTCATCAACTTCGCCCAGGCGCACCAGATCCCGGTGCCGAAAGACAAGCAGGGCGAGGCGCCGTTCTCGGTCGACGCCAATCTGCTGCACTCCTCCTCCGAAGGAAAGGTGCTTGAGGATCCGTGGAACGAGCCGCCGTCCTACGTGTTCCAGCGCACGGTTTCGCCGGAGGAAGCGCCGGACCGGGCCACCGAGATCACCATCGGCTTCAAGCGCGGTGACGCGGTGTCGCTCGATGGCCGCGCGCTGAGCCCGGCAAGCCTGCTTGCCGCCCTCAACGATCTGGGGCGCGACAATGGCATTGGCCGCATCGACCTGGTGGAGAACCGCTTCGTCGGCATGAAGTCGCGCGGCATCTACGAGACACCGGGCGGCACCATCCTTCTGGCCGCGCATCGCGCCATCGAATCGATCACGCTCGACCGCGGCGCGGCGCACCTCAAGGACGACCTGATGCCGCGCTATGCCGAGCTCATCTACAACGGCTTCTGGTTTGCGCCGGAGCGGGAGATGCTGCAGGCGCTCATCGACAAGAGCCAGGAGGATGTCGAGGGCGAGGTGCGGCTGAAGCTCTACAAGGGCAATGTCATCGTCACCGGGCGGCGCTCGCCGAAATCGCTCTATTCCGACGCGCTCGTCACGTTCGAGGACGACCGTGGCGCCTATGACCAGAAGGACGCCGAGGGCTTCATCCGCCTCAATGCGCTGCGGCTGCGCACGCTGGGAGCGCGCCGGCGCGGTTGACCGGCGGATGGACCGGTTCGCCGGCGCCTTCCCGCCTCGACCGTTTCATTCCGGACCGTTTTCGCTCTAAGGTCGCAACCGGAGGGGGGGAGCATCCGGATGGCGGACAGCCGCACCAGTCGAAGCGCGAAGCCAGGCAAGGCCAACCGGCGCACGCGCCGGAGCCGCCTTCTTGCGGCGATGGCTGTACTTGCGGTCGCCGCCATTGGCGGCGGCTGGTTCATCTGGACGACGCTGCTTTCGCCGCCGGCAGAACCGGTCACGCTGGTGATCGGCGCCGGACCGGCAGGCACGGATGCCCATGCGCTGCTGCGGGAGGTCGGCGAGGTGGTCGAGCGCCATTCCACGCGCATCCGGCTGAGGATCCGCGAAACGCGCGACTCGTCGGAAAGCATCAGCCTGCTCAACCAGCACCAGGTCGATCTGGCCGCGATTCGCGCCGACACCCCGGTGGTCGCCGATGTCCGACTCGTCGCGCGGCTCTATCCGGACTATTTCCAGTTCATCGCCGCATCCGGCGCGCCGGCTCGCTCGATCGGCGATCTCGTCGGCCACCGGGTCGCCGTGCCCGACTTCGGGACCGACGCGATCCGCTCGTTCTTCGTGGTCGCCGATCATTACGATCTGCCGCTCGACCGGGTGCACTGGTCGGCGACAACCTTCGACGAGGCGCGGCGCGGCCTGCTGTCGGGGCGGTTCGATGCGCTGTTCACGGTGCGCTCGCTGCGCGATCCGGAACTGGTGCGCCTGTTCGAGGATGCCCAGCTCAAGGACCGGGATCTGCGCTACCTGCCCATCCGGCAGGCCGAGGCCATGGCGCTCAAGCGCCCGTTCATCAAGTCGGCGATCATTCCGGAAGGCGCGTTCAACGGCAATTCGGCCGCGCCGAACCTCGACACGCAAACCGCGGCCATCGACCGGCTTCTGGTAACGCGGGAGGATGTCGACGCCGACGCCGTGCGCGAGATGACGGCAATCCTGTTCGAGCACAAGCTCGATATCGCGCTGCGGGCGCCGCTCGGTGCCTCGATCGCCGTCCCCGATCTTGATGGCGGCATGGCGGTGGCCGTCCACGAAGGCGCGGCGGACTACTACGATCGCGAGAAGCCGAGCTTCCTGGAATCCAACGCCGAGCCGATCGGACTGATCCTGACCGTGGCAGCCATGCTCGTTTCCGCGCTGGCGGCGCTCAGGTCGCAATTCGCCTCCGGGCAGAAGAACCGGGCCGACCGCTACAATCACCAGCTCCTGGCGCTCGACGACGGGCTGGACGAGATCGCCGATCCTGACCAATTGTCGGCCGTGAAGAAGGCGCACACGGAAATCCTGCATGCGGTGGTCGAGGCGCTCGACGCCGACGAGATCGCCGAAGACGGGTTCCAGTCGTTTGCGCTGCTGTGGCAATCGGTGCGCGATCACATCCGCGAGCGCGAGGCCGAGATCAGGACCCGTTGACCCGCCGCCACGCCAGCCACGACAGGGCTGCCGCGATGCCGATTGACGGGACGACGATCGCCATGGCCATCGGCGGGTCGCCGATCATGGCGGCAACCGTGCCGCCGAGGAACCCGGTCCCCATCTGCAGGAATCCGGACAGCGCGGATGCGGCGCCGGCAATCTGCGGGAACGGCCGCAGGGCCGCCGCCGTCATGCCGGGCATGACGAAGGCAATGCCGCAGGCATAGAGCGCCACCGGGCCCATGATGCCGGCGAGCGTCGGCGGCCAGATCGCCTGGATCGCCACGATGGCCAGGCTGGCCACGACGATGAGGACAAGGCCGGCGGGAACGAGCAGGCCGGCGCGTCCGATCCGGAAGGCGTGGCGGGCCAGCAGGGCACCGATGAAGAAGCTCCCGGTCTGCAGGAGCATGGCCAGCCCGAAACCCGCCGGCGAGAGGCCGACATGCTGCATGAGCAGGAAGGGCAGGATGGTCGCCTGCGCGTAGAGCGCCCCGACCGCCCCGGACAGGGTGAGTGCCGAAAACAGGAAGGCCGGTGAGGCCAGGAGCGTCATGTAGGACCGCAGCACGGCCCTCGGTCGCAGGCGCGCCAGGTCGCGCTCCACCGTCTCAGGCAACAAGGTCATCACCAGCCCGACCACGATGACGCCGTAGCCGATCATCAGGTAGAAGATCGAGTGCCACGACGACCAGGCCAGCATCATGCCGCCAAGCGTCGGCGCCATGGCCGGGGCAACGGCCAGGATGATGCCGACCAGGTTCATGATGCGGGCGCCGCGCGCCTCGTCGAACAGGTCGCGCACCATGGCGCGCGAAATCACCACGCCGACAGCCGCACCAATGCCCTGCAGCAGCCGCGCCGCCAGCAATACCTCGATCGTCGGGGCGAAAACGCCGGCGAGGCTGGCCGCCAGGTAGATGCCGAGGAAGGCGAGCGTCACCGGGCGGCGACCGAGCGCATCCGACAGCGGCCCGGCGACAAGCTGGGCGAGTGCGAAGCCGCCGAAATAGGCGGTGAGCGTCGCCTTCACCGCCGAGGTCGACACGCCGTAGGTCATCGCGATGGCGGGCATGGCCGGCGTGTAGAGCGCCATCGATACCGGACCGATGGCGACCAGGACGGCACCGATCAGTCCGGCCCGGTTTTCCGACAAGAGGTCTTTCGGGCGGTTGGGCCCGTGATGCGGCTCCAAGGCCCGTCTCCCGGCGATGACGGCGCGGCTGCGCCGGTCCGGGTGGCCAAGAGCATGGCCGTGCCGGGTCGTCAACAGGGTTGCCGGAGCGACGTCGGCGCCATACATGGCGGCATGCCTGCAGGAGCCGCCATGACCGACCTGACCACCCATGCGCTTGCCCACTGGACCGGCCCGCTCGGCCTGCCCGATTTTGCCGCCGTGCGGGCAGAGGACTTTCCCGCCGCCTTCGAAGCCGCCATCGCGGCGCATGCCGCGGAAATCGACGCCATTGCCGCCGATCCGGCCGATCCGACCATCACCAACACGCTCGAGCGGCTGGAATTGTCGGGCCGGCCGCTGTCGCGCGTTGCCGCGTTGTTCTTCCTTCTTGCCGGTGCCGACACCAATGCGACCATCCAGGCGATCGAGCGCGACATCGCGCCGAAGCTCGCCCGCCACCAGGCGTCCATCGCCATGAACCCGGCGCTGTTTGCCCGCATCGAGGCATTGCACGAAGCGCGCGCGTCTGCCGGGCTCGACGCCGAGACGCGGCGCGCGCTGGAGAAGGTCCGCCGCCGGTTCGTGCGCGCCGGCGCGCTTCTGGATGAGGCCGGAAAGGCGCGCCTTGCCGCCATCGGCGAACGGCTGGCGACGCTTGGCGCGCGCTTCGGCCAGAACGTTCTGGCCGACGAGCAGTCGCCGGCGCTGATGCTCGACGCGACGGATGTCGAGGGCCTGCCGGAGTTCCTGCGTTCCGCCATGGCGGCGGCCGCGGCGGCGCGCGGCGAAGCCGGACGCTTCGCGGTGACACTCTCGCGCTCGATCATGGAGCCGTTCCTCGCCTTTTCGCCGCGCCGCGACCTGCGCGAGACAGCGTTCGCCGCCTTCATCGGGCGCGGCGCTCGCGGCGGCGACACCGACAATGGAAGCGTCGTCGCCGAAACGCTGGCGCTGCGGGCGGAAAAGGCGCGGCTTCTCGGCTTCCCGACCTATGCCGCCTACAAGCTCGACGACCAGATGGCCAGAACGCCTGACGCGGTGATGGACCTCCTGCAGCCGGTCTGGGAGCGGGCGAAGGCCAAGGCCGGCGAGCGCGAGGAGGAGCTTGCCGCGCTGGCGCGCGGCGTGGGCGTCAACGAGGCAATCCGCCCGTGGGACTGGCGCTTCTTTTCCGAACAGCTTCGCGCGGCGCGCTACGCGTTCGACGAGGCGGAACTGAAACCCTACCTGTCGCTCGAGCGCGTGCAGGAAGCCTGCTTCGACGTCGCCTCGCGCCTGTTCGGCCTCTCCTTCATACCCCGCCGCGATCTTGCCGCGTGGCACGCGGACGCGACCGTTCACGAGGTGAGCGACAGTGACGGCACGCATCGCGCGCTGTTCGTGTCCGATCCGTTCGCCCGTCCGTCGAAGCGGTCGGGCGCCTGGATGAGCGCGCTGAAGAGCCGGCACAAGCTTGCCGGCGGCGAGACGCCGATCATCTACAACATCATGAACTTTGCGCGGCCGGCACCGGGCGAGCCGGCGCTGCTCTCCCTCGACGAGGCGCGAACGCTGTTCCACGAGTTCGGCCACGCCCTGCACGGCCTTCTTTCGGAGGCGACTTGGCCGTCGCTCGCCGGCACGGCGGTGGCGCGCGACTTTGTCGAGCTGCCGAGCCAGCTGTTCGAGCACTGGCTGACGACGCCGGAAGTCCTGTCGCGCCATGCCCGCCACGTGGCGACCGGACAGCCGATGCCGGCCCGCCTGGTGGAGCAACTGAAGGCGGCGCGCAATTTCGACGCGGGGTTCGCCACGGTGGAGTTCACCGCGTCGGCGCTCGTCGACATGGCGTTCCACAGCGAGGCCTCGCCCCCGTCCGATCCGCTGGCCTTCGAGGCGGCGGCGCTCGCCGGGCTCGGGATGCCGGCGTCCATCGCCATGCGCCACGCCACGCCTCATTTCGCCCACGCCTTCGCCGGCGAGGGCTATTCGGCCGGTTATTACTCCTATCTCTGGTCCGAAGTGCTCGACGCGGACGCGTTCGCCGCTTTCGAGGAGGCTGGCGACCCGTTCGAGCCGGCACTCGCGGCGAAACTTCGCCGGCACATCTACGCGGCCGGCGACACCGGTGAGGCGGAAGCGCTCTATACGGCGTTCCGCGGCCGGCTGCCGACGCCGCAGGCGATGATGGAGAAGCGCGGGCTGGCCTGATTCTTACCAGATCGCCTTGCAGGCCGCGGCGAGGCTTTTCAGCGCCGCCGTTGAACCGGAAAGGGTGAATGTGTCGCCCTTGGCGCTGCCGTCTTCCGGGCGGAACGTCACCTGCTTGCCCGACTGCAAGGCGGCGACCAGAGGGCCGGTCGCCTTCTGGCCGTCGATGACCAGCGCATTGTCCATGGCCTGCAGCATGACAGTGCGGCGGAAGGTATCGTCGTCGACGTCGATGAGGAAGCGACCCTCATAGCCCTCGCTGCGTTCGGGCGCTTCCTTCCCGGGGTGGAAGGACAGGAAGAAGGCGCCGTCGGCCGAACAGGACAGCTTCAGCGAATGGGCGTCGCCGACCGCGCAGACATAGGCGACGGGTGCCATGCCCTCCTCTTCCGGGATGCGATCGAACGACCAGCGGTCGCAGGGTCCGGCGGCGAGCGCCGGCGACGCGGCTATTCCGAGAGCCAGCGCAGCAAGGAGCGGTTTCGGCATGGGTGCGGCCTTTCTCCGGATCGCGCCGATCTTGCGCCATGTGGCCTTCGGTCGGCAAGGCGTTCAGGGCGGACTGGCCGAGCGGGCGACGAAACGTCGCCGCGCTGCGCGTTCGCGAATGCCCGTGGCGAGCCCCGCGGCAAGGATCAGCCCGATGCCGGCAAGCGCCACATGGTCCGGGAGGTCGCCGAACACGACGAGGCCCCACATGAGGGCGAGCGGCATGGCAGCGTATTCGAAGGGCGCGATGACGGCGACATTCGCCATCCGGTAAGCCTGGCTCATCAGGTAGCCGACGGCAGCCGAGTTGATGCCGAGCAGGAGCAGGAGCAGCGCGTCCTTGCCGTGCGGCCATACCCAGGGCCTGAACAGGAAATCGATGCTGGCATTGTCGGGGAAGCGCAGATGGCCGTCGCCGAAGGCGAACCCGAAGACAGCGGAAAACAGAAGGAAACTCAGCTGTGTGTAGAACGCCATGGCGGAGGCCTTTTCGGTGGCGCCGATGCGGCGGGTGAGGATCTGCATGAGCGCGTAGAACACAGCCGACAGCAGCGGCAGCGCCGCCACAGGGCGGAACAGGTCGCCGCCGGGACGCAGCACGATCGCCACGCCGGCAAGGCCGGCCATGATGGCGCCGAAGCGGAACAGGTCCAGGCGTTCGCCGAGCAGCGGCACGGCGAACAGCGCCATCAGGAGCGGCGCGACGAAGTAGAGCGCCGTGGTCTCGGCCAGGGGCATGGCGACCAATCCGGCGAAGAAGGTCATGTTGGCGCAGATCACCAGCGCGCCACGCAGGGCATGAAGCAGCGGCTGGCGGGTAGCGAGCACGGCGAGGCCGCCCTCCGCGCGGATGAGCGCCAGCGTCACCAGGATGCCGATGCCGGCGCGCACGGCGACGATCTGGTGCAGGGGAAATCCGCCCGACAGGAATTTCACCAGCATGTCGTTGAGCGACATGGCGCATACGCCGGCCAGCACGGCGGCGATGCCGATCGCGGTCGCGTCGCGTCCGGCCTGGGTCAATCCGAATCCTCCGTGAGGCGTGTCACACTGGCAGTCCGTCGCGTTGGCGGCAAGATGCCGTCATGTCGCCGCGTTCAGGGCGCAGGAGCAAACCGAAGGGAGATCGTGCATGCGCCGGATCGCGATATCGGCCCTCATGGCCCTGGGTGCGCTGTGGGGGTTCAATTCTTCCTGGCTGCGCGGGCCGGCGGAGGATGCGCGCACGCTCCTGCTGGCGCACCGGGGCGTGCACCAGACCTTCTCGGCCGCCGGGGTTGGCAATGACACCTGCACGGCTTCGCGCATCGAGCCGCCGTCGCACCCGTTCATCGAGAACACGATCCCGTCGATGACGGCGGCGTTCGAGGCCGGCGCCGATGTCGTCGAACTCGACGTGCACCCGACGCCCGACGGCCATTTCGCGGTCTTTCACGACTGGACACTCGATTGCCGGACCGACGGTCAGGGCGTGACGCGGGACACGGCGTGGAAGGTGCTGCGCACGCTCGATGTCGGATATGGCTACACGGCTGACGGCGGCCGGACCTATCCGCTGCGCGGCACGGGCATCGGACTCATGCCGGACTTTCCGGCGGTGATGGCGGCGTTTCCCGACCGCCGTTTCCTTGTCAACTTCAAGAGCAATGACGCGGCCGAGGGCCAGGCGTTCGCCGCACTGGTCGCGGCGCATCCCGACTGGCGGTCGCAGGTCTTTGCCGTCTATGGCGGCGAGGCGCCGACACGGGCGGCGCAGGCGGCGCTGCCCGGGCTCAGCGGCTATGACCGGCGCTCGGTGCTGCGCTGCGGCCTGTCCTACCTGGCTCTCGGCTGGAGCGGCCACGTGCCGGCTGCCTGCCGGAATACCATCCTGCCCGTGCCGGTCAATCTGGCGTTCCTGCTCTGGGGCTATCCGCACGTGCTTTCGGCGCGGCTGAAGGCGGCCGCCGCGACCCTCGTGCTGACCGGGCCCTATGGCCAGGGCGGGTTCACCTCGGGCATCGACACGGCCGAGCTTGCAGCGCGCGTCCCGCCGCGGTTCGACGGCCTGGTATGGACCAACCGCATCCGCGAGATTGCGCCGCTGCTGAGCGGGCGCTGAAGCAGATCAGCCGGGCTTGCGCCAGATCGACTGCACCTCGACGCAGGCCCACGGCATGGCGCGGCCGGTGGCCATGGCGAAGCGCCACCACCATTCCTTTTCCTCCAGCGGCGCAAACGGCCCGCCGGAGAAGATGCGGAAGCCGCGGATGTCGGCAAGCTTCAACCGCGTATGGTTGCGCACCAGTGCCTTGAAGGAGCCGGCGGAGAAGGTTTGCAGATGGCCGCGGACCTTCCCGGGCGGGAACCAGCGGTCCCACACCGGCTGGCCGATGCGGCGGACATGATGCAGGGGCGGCGGGAAGGTCGGCACACCGATGATCACCCAGCCGCCGGGCCGGGCGACGCGCTCGAGCGTCTTCACCGCGACCGTCGTCTCGGCAAGGTGCTCGATCACCTGCTCGCACACGACGATGTCGTAGGCATCGCTGGCGATCTCCGGATAGCCCTGCTGCAAATCGCCGAAAAACATCGCGGCCACGTGTTCGCGGCCATGGAAATCGTCGCGCAGCGCCAGGTCGGCGAGCGAGTATTCGACGTGGCGGATGCCGTCATGGGCTTCCAGATGGCGCAGGAGCACGCCGTCCCACGGGCCGATGTCGAGAAGGCGCGCCTTGCGGCCTTCGCGCGCGGCAATCCCGGCGGCGATCTCGGTGACGGCTTCCGCCAGGCGATCATAGCGCGCCTGGCGGAGGCTGAAGAATTCGCGGCGCCGCGGATCGACGCCGAAGGCCATGCCGTTGCGCGGCCGTCCCGCAAATCTTGAAGCCGAGCCCGCCATGTGCGTTTCAGGCCGCGCGGGCGCGCGGCGCGATGAGGCCGCGGGCGACGAGCAGTTCGGCGATCTGCACGGCGTTGAGGGCCGCGCCCTTGCGCAGATTGTCGGAGACGATCCAGAGGTTGAGGCCGTTCTCGACCGTGCCGTCCTCGCGGATCCGGCTGATGAAGGTGGCGTCCTCGCCGGCGCATTCGATCGGGGTGGCATAGCCGCCGTTCTCCGGACGATCGACGACCAGGCAGCCCGGCGCGTCGGCCAGGATCGCACGCGCCTCCTCCGCCGTGATCGGCTGCTCGAATTCGAGGTTGACGGCTTCGGAATGGCCGATGAACACCGGTACGCGCACGCAGGTCGCCGTCACCTTGATCTTCGGGTCGAGCATCTTCTTGGTCTCGGCCACCATCTTCCACTCTTCCTTGGTGGATCCGTCCTCCATGAAGACGTCGATGTGCGGGATGACGTTGAAGGCGATGCGCTTGGTGAACTTCTTCGGCTCGATCGGATCGGCGACGAAGACGGCGCGCGACTGCGTGAACAACTCGTCCATGCCTTCCTTGCCGGCGCCGGAGACCGACTGGTAGGTCGACACGACGACGCGCCTGATGCGGGCGCGATCGTGCAGTGGCTTCAGCGCCACCAGCATCTGCGCCGTGGAGCAATTGGGGTTGGCGATGATGTTGCGCTTGCGGAAGCCGTCAATGGCGCCCGGATTCACTTCCGGCACGATCAGCGGCACGTCGGCGTCGTAGCGCCACGCGGACGAGTTGTCGATGACGACGCAACCCTGGGCGCCGATCTTCGGCGACCATTCCTTCGATACCGAGCCGCCGGCCGACATCAGGCAGATGTCGGTATCGGAGAAATCGTAGGTGTCGAGCGCCTTCACCTTCAGCGTCCGGTCGCCGAACGACACTTCGGTGCCGAGCGAGCGGCGCGAGGCGAGCGCGACGACCTCGGAGACGGGAAAGCCGCGTTCCTCGAGGATGGCGAGCATTTCGCGCCCGACATTGCCGGTGGCTCCGGCGACTGCAACCTTGAATGCCATGGGTCTGGTCCTGTCCCTTGCTCCCCTTGCGTCAGCCCCGCGTGGCCGTGATCGCGGAGCCTCATCCCCCTGGGCTCGCCCCGGGGAGATGCGGGCGGGCAGGGGAAATCAGGCCGCTTTCGCGGTTTTCTTGGCCGTGGTCGGGGTATGCGCAGCGCGCGGCGCGAGGAGAACCCTCGCGTCCATTCCCAGAAATGCGATGAGCAGTCCGCGCATGTCTTGAAGCCGCTGTTGCCGTGCGCGCCGCTTCTAGCCGTTTTCACGCCCGAGTCAATCCGCGGCCGCCGGTCCCGGCGCGAGCGGCTCGCAGAGCAGGCGCGCCTCGGCCGGCGGGCCACGCCTTGCGCCGACCGCCATGACGCGCACGACGACCACCCTGGTGCCGAGCGCGAGGGTCAGCACATCGCCGGGGCGTACCAGATCCGAAGCGGTGGCGAGCTTGTCGCGGTTGCGCCGGACATGGCCGGCCTCCACCAGCTTCTGTGCCAGGCTGCGCGAGCGGGTGAAGCGGGCGAAGAACAGCCATTTGTCGATGCGCTGGCGGGCTGCGCCGTCGGCACCGACGCCCATGGCCTATTTCTTGAGCTGCTCGCGCAACGCGGCGAGCTTGGCGAAGGGCGAATCCGGATCGATCCGGACCGGCTTCTCCTCGCGCGGCGGGCGTTCCGGCGTTGGCTTCGCCTCATCGCGGCGCGGGCGGTGATCGGGGCGCGGCTTGCCGTCGCCTTTCGCGTGGGGTCGGCGGT
>WPCI01014924.1_pt1 | contig 18014 bp, 18 predicted proteins | sample 5399871 | NCBI WGS metagenome assembly WPCI01 (sample SAMN12869469, study PRJNA574797) | sludge metagenome | isolation source: wastewater treatment of pH7 | place: China:Beijing | collected 2019-05-20 | reverse complement strand
ATCACTTGTGCTCCTTTTGAGATTCCAGACCACTGGATGCGTATCATTGGTATTGACTTGGGGTTTGACCACCCGAACGCCACTGCATCTTTGGCATGGGACCAAGAGACGGATGTGATGTACCTAGTAGAAGAAAGGGCAGAAAGAGGGGAGACCCTTTCGATGCACGCCATGGGCATTAGAGCAATGGGTGGCCTTAAGATTCCAGTAGTTGTCCCCCATGATGCCTTTAAGCACGACGGGGCTACAAGTGGTAAGATGTTTGTTGAGTTGTTCCAAGAGTTCGGGTTAAACGTAATCCAAAAACCCTTCTCCAACCCAACAGTCCCGGGAGTCAAAGTCCCGCCTGCCTCTGTGGAGTTTGGGGTCAACTGGATGTTGAAAAGAATGGAACAGGGGACATTTAAAGTGTTCACCACCTGTACTAAGTTTTTGCAGGAAACCAAGCTTTACCACCGAAAGGATGGAAGAATTAACGACAGAAATGATGACATGATATCTGCTACAAGATACGGGGCCCTTATGATGGAACGCTATGGCGCTCCCGGGGGTGTAACTAACACTGGGTACCGTTGGGGCGTTGACAAGCCTTTGGTTCCTGAATGGTACGACGGAGTAGTTTAATGGCTCGTAAGAAAAAGGTCAAACCAATGGAAGAGGAAGAAGTCTTAGCTAACGTACAACAGTGGTTAAACGATTCTCTAGACTTCTCAACTTCTGAACTATCTGAACAAAGGGCCAACTCCCTACGATACTACAACGGAGAACCTTTTGGAAACGAACGCCCGGGCCATTCCCAAGTAGTTACTCGTGACGTACAAGAGACTATCGACTGGATTATGCCAAGCCTTATGAAAGTCTTTACGTCTGGCGGACAAGTAGTCAAGTATGAGCCCACTACTGAAGAGGATGTAGAGAGTGCGGAGCAAGAGACTGAATATGTCAACTACCTCTTTACTCGGAAGAACGATGGTTTCAAAGTCATGCACGATTGGTTCCAAGACGCACTGATGATGAAGAATGGTGTTGTCAAGGTGTTTGTCGAAGATGACTACATGCCAAAGTATGACTTCTTTGATGGCCTGGACGAAGATATGGTCGCTGAGATTATATCAGACCCAGATACAGACCTTTTGGCACAGACAGACAATGGTGATGGAACTTTTGCAATTAAGATTCGGAAGACTGAAACCAAGAGGAATATCAAGGTCGTTTCAATCAATCCTGAGAACTTCTTAATTGACCGAAGTGCTACCAATATCTCAGACGCAATCTTTTCTTGTCACCGAGAGGAGAAGACAGTAAGTTGGCTACGTGAGCTAGGAGTCCCAGAGGACGTCATAGAGAAGCTTCCTTATGACACCTTTGACTTAGCCAACGTCTCTCCGGAAAAGCTCGCTAGAGACTTCATGGATGGCACTGGAGACATTGCTTACCATGGTTCTAACATTGCAGAGGCTACTCGTAAGATTTGGGTAAACGAGTGCTACATCCGTCTCGACAAGGACGGCGATGGTATTGCAGAACTCCGTCGAATAGTGGTGGTTGGTAATCATATTATCTCTGACGAAGAGACCCCTTGCCACCCTTTTGCAGACATAACTGCACACCGTATTGCCCACAAGTTCCACGGACAGTCTATTTACGACAAGATTGGGGATATCCAGCTTCTTCGCTCTAATTTGATGCGTTCAATCATGGACAACATCAATACCCAAAACTCTGGTAGATACCAAGTGGTTGATGGACAAGTGAACCTAGAAGATTTGATGTCACACTCTCGTTCGGGTATTGTCAGGACTAAGAGCTTAGATGCTATCAAAGCGTTACCCACTCCTCAGCTATCTGGTGATACTTATCAAATGCTGGATAGGTTGGAACACGACAGGGCTAAGCGCTCGGGGGTAAGTGACCAGTCTCGAGGACTATCTTCAGACACCTTACACTCAAACCAGGCTGCCATGTCTGTCAACCAAGTGATGACTGCTGCTGAGCAACAAATAGACTTGATTGCACGAATGTTTGCAGAGACCGGGGTTAAGCAACTTTTCCAACTCTTGCACGACTTCGCTCTTAGGTATCAAGACCAAGAGGAAGTGTTCCAACTGAGGGGGAAGTTCGTAAGGGTGAACCCAGCCAACTGGAGGGCTCGGACAGACTTAGTGGTGACTGTTGGTATCGGCAACATGAACAAAGACCAACAGATGATGCACCTCCAGCGAATGTTCGAGCAAGCGCAGGCTGTCATCAATGGTGGTGGTATGGGGATTCTCGTGACTGAGAAGAACATCTACAACCTCCTTAAAGAAATGACAGAGAACGCTGGGTACAAGGACGTCTCTAAGTATTGGAATGACCCAGACTCTCCAGAAGCTGAAGAGGCGAGACGGGCCAGAGATGAGGCGGAGGCAAAACCCAAGCCGGAAGATATTCGGGCAGAGGCTGATGCAAGACGTGCAGAGTCTGACGCTATGGCCAAACAAGCGGAAGCTCAGGTTAAGATGGCAGAGCAAGAGGTTCGACGAATGGAGCTAGAGATTCAGAAAGAAGAATCTACCATCAAACTTCGAGAGATTGCTCTGAAGGAACAACAAATGCAACTAGACCGAGAGCGTTTTGCTTGGGAGCGGGCCAGAGATGAGGCCGAGTTCCATCTTGAGAAAGAGCAAGCGAGAGCTGTGCGCCTTGGTGATGGAGAGACTCCTCAGATTAAGAAACCCAGGAAGAAGGCGGAGAATAGCTAATGGAGAAAATCGGATACAGTGTCTACTTGAGTGAAAGGGTTAACGAGTTGCTCGAAGAAGGCACTCTATCTGAGATTTTCGACCTAGTGGACAAGGACTTAAGAGATGAGTGGGTGGCTACCCCTCCTCAGGATTCAGCCACTAGGGAGTCTATTTACTACACACTTCACGCCCTTTCGTTGTTGCGTATAAAACTAGAGACCGTTGTTGCACAGGTGCGGTTCCCCTCATTAGGAGAGAATTACGATGTTTAAATCAGAAGAGAGTCCACTAGAAGCCTTTATGGACGACGATGGACTTTTGCCCGGGGATGATGACTTTGTCCTAGCAGAAGAGGATGAAGCCCTAGAAGATTTACTAGGGGATGAAATTGAAGATGATGAAGATGATGAAGATGTAGATGAAGATGATGAAGATGATGAAGATGTAGATGAAGATGCGTTCCCCGAGGACTACCTCTTTGATATCGACATTGATGGGGAAACCTATGAAGTCAATCTTCCAGAACTCCGAAGTGGCTACCTTCGTCAAGAAGAGTTGGTCAAACGTCGTACTGCACTAGAGCAGGAATATGAAGAGCGAACAGCTGAGATTTCTGCTCGAGAGTCTGAACTTATCCGAGAAATCGAGGCACTCACTGTCCAAGGTATTTCAGACCTAAGGGCTTATGATAATATCAACTGGGAACAACTTAAGCGGGAAGACCCAGAGACCTATCAATCAAAACGGGTTGAATTCTTCGATGCACGAGAGGCTGTACAAGCTCAAATGGGGCGGAGGAACCAACTAAAATCTATGCAAGAAAAGGCTGCTGAGATTAAACACAATGCTTATCTCCAGAGCCAACGAAGCTTAGTCACTGAACTTTTACCAGAGTTTGAAGACCCCGGCTTCCAGTCATCCTTAATCTCCTTTGCAGAGTCCGTTGGTATTTCGGAAGGAGATGTACGGTCTATTGCAGACGCCAAACAACTCCTTGTACTAGACATGGCCCGAAAGTATGCCGAGTCACAAGTTAAGCGGAAGGACGCACTGAGTAAAAAAGCAACACGAGATTTGCCAGAGGTCGTTCGACCGGGTACTCGTAAAGCACCTGTAGATTTATCCAAACGTAAATCTAAGCAAGCACTGTCTCGTCTACGTGATGAGCAAACCCTTGAAGCAGCTTCTGCTGCATTCTTACAATTTGTATAAGGATTATATATAATGGCTGTAGTACAAAATACCGTACAGACTCAAATGCTGAAAGGTCAACGAGAAGACCTAATCGAAGCAATCTATAACATTGACCCAACTGACACCCCCATGCTAACATCCATCGGCAAGGGCACTGCTAAGGCTATTCGCCACGACTGGCAGACAGACGAGCTTCGAGCTCCAGTTGTTAACGCACGAGTGGAGGGCTCTGAGGCTGAAATCAAGCCCGGCACATTCACCAAAGTGTTGGACAACATCTGTCAGATTGCAGATGAAACCGTTGCGGTCTCGGGCACCTCTGATGCTATTGATAAGGCTGGTCGGAAATCCGAGTTGGCCCATCAGTTGGCAAAAAAGGCTAAAGAGATTAAACTTGATATGGAGTATGGCCTTGTTGGTGTGGCTCAAGCAAAAGCTCAACGTACTAGTTCTACTGCTGGTTTGCTTGGCAACTTCTTCTCCTACTACACTACGAATGGTTCTGGCTATACCACTGCCCCTACTGGTGATGGTTCTAACGTAGGAACCCAAGGTACTGCTCGGTTATTAACTGAAGCCATGATTCAAGACACTGCCCAGAATATTTGGGAGTCTGGTGGCAAGGCTAATACCATTATGTGCAATGGTCCGATGAAACAGTTCATCTCCAACACCTTTAAAGGTCGGGCATCTGGTTCTGGTGGTGCTGTGAACATTGATGCTGCGGATAAGCGTGTGACGGCAGTGGTTGACTTCTACGAGTCTGACTTCGGTCTTTACAAGATTGTCCCGAACCGCTGGTTTAAGGCCGACAGTTTGTTTATGTACGACCCAAGTATGCACTCTTTGCTCTACTTGCGTGCATTCCAGCAGTACCCTTTGGCGAAGACTGGTGACAGTGAGAAGCGTCAAATGATTACCGAATACACCTTGCGTGTAAACAACGAGAAGTCTGGTGCTATGTTAGTGGCACTAAAACTTAAGTAACCCCCTCGGGCTCCTTCGGGGGCCCTCTCTCTTTCTAAGGAGTTTCTTATGCACACAAACAGCGCAGGCGTTCTTTCCCGTACTAAGTTTACAGAAGACGGTTCCATGATTCGCCAAGACACTCAAGACATTGGGTTTGCCCTGACGGCTAACAAGCAGGAACGCAACTCGGGGGACAACGACCAATCAGGGAAGAACGGGCGCAAGTTTGCATCAGTTCCTGTTATTGTCCTACAAACATTGAAAGACCAGTTGGGTATTGATTACAATCTGGTGGGGACTTGCCCTGACCACACTGGGCGTTTCTTCTTGTGGCTAAGGGATAACCCTTCTTTCAGAACCTCAGAGGCTCGTTTAGACAATGGCAATCGCTACGTATCGTGACCTATCAGACCAGATTAAAATGTGGACGAACCGAGAAGATTTGTCCGAAAAGGAGATAAGTTCTTTTGTCTATTATGCAGGGGCTATGGCTAACCAACTCTTGCGAGTAGTCCCTATGGAACACACGGCGCTACTAGAGGTTACTCCTCATGGACACGTAAGCATCCCTGCAGACCTCCTAGAACTCCGCTCCTTGACATACTCCACAGGCTCTGACACACCAGTCGCCTTAGAGTTGCTAGCTTGGGATCAGTTTGTCAACCACCTGGGAAACCCCCTCTTGGTAAACAAAGATGTCCGATACTTTTCCCGACAGGGTGCGTATTGGTTCTTAGCTCCAGAGGCAAAGCCCGGGACTTTTGTCACCTGCCACTATTACCGCTCCATGCCAGATATCAACCCCGAGGAGCAATATAATTGGTTGATTAACTTATCCCCAGCTAGCTACCTCTATGGCTCTCTGCACTTTGCATACTCCTATTTATTCGATGAAGCTCGTGCTGAATATTGGAGGGAGAAGTTTACAGGAGAGTTGCAACGGATTCAAGAAATGGACGATAGTGCAGCTCACAAGGGTTCTTCGCTAACTGTCCGCTCACGAGATTTCAGGACAGGAGAATTACATGGCATATGATGGATTCTATGGAGACCTCTCCACACGAGCATCTGTCAGCGAGGTACTAAACCAAGCCCTTGCAGCACAAGAGGGCATTCGAAGCCTCGCAGGCACAACCCTTTCAGAATTAAATGCTGCAGCACAGGCCGCAAGGGCAGCGGAGATGAACGTACAGGTTATTGAGTCCAATGTGCAGAACTTAGAATCTAACGTAGGGGAAGCTGTTGGGCGAGCTGAGCTCTCTGCTATAGCCGCTAACGATTATGCAGGAGAGTCTTTAGCTAACGCAGCTCAGTCTCAACAGGCGCTTATTGAAGTCTTGGGTATCAAAAATTCCTTAGGCGACACTAGCAGAAAATTTGACGAGATTGATAGTAAGTTTAAAGACGTAGACACTAGGTTTGACTTCTTTGATGCTCGAATATCCCCAATTCTTCAGACAGACTCCTCGGCAATGGATGAGTCTGTGGCAGTCTTAGGGGGTGGGGTCCAGGCAGAGTTTAAGGACGGTATTACACAACCTCCTGTAGGTATTGTTTCTGCATACGCTGCTAGGACTTTAGTAAAGCCTAAGGTGGATTGGAATACAGGCTGGACTACGGGCTATTCTTCTGCTGTAATTGCGGAAGAGGGTGGTAAGCGGATATCTAAAATCGTAACCCACTATTCCCAACTAGACGCCCTACACGAGGGTTCAGACGCTCTGCTGGGTTATGAGTTCTCTTTAGGTGGAATCAACCCTACGGGCAACTTTTCAGCCTCTTCAGATTTTTTCTCCCCTAACCTAGAGAATGTTCCGAACAAACATCGGATACAACGAATGGCTGCCTTTACCAACCAAGACACTGGTAAGATAGTCCAAAGCTATGGTCCTTTTGTGGATAAAAGATTCAGGGAAGTATCTCCTATTGACCACCCGGGATATCTGCCGGGCAGGTGGTACTCTAACCCATATTATTCCACATCTCCCGGCCCTTCTGTCCCAGCAAACAATGGTTGGTGCAAGAGCTTCTACTTTGGAACTCGTGTCAATTTAGCCAAGCTTCGAGTCTACACTGGCCCGGGAGCAGGCGGTTCCTACAAGGTGGGTATCTATACTGCAGTTGGTGGAAAGGTTGCTAACAAAGAGTGGGCGAGTGGATTGATTGCTTCCCCGGGGGCAAACACCCACTTCGATGTGGAGGTTAATACCCAAATAGATGCTGGCAGCTATTACGTAGTGGTGGCTTGCACTGTCGCTGGACAAACTCTCGGTGGGACTAGGTTGTTGGAAAAACTACACGACCACATGTCTCGCTATGGAACTACAGATACTTCTGTGTCTAACCAAACTTGGGGTGTGGCCCCCCTGTTGCCCTTGCCTGCACTGTCAGCAATGGATGCAGAGAACTTAGACGCAGAGCCGACTTTTATAAACAATACAGAAAATGGACTTGAACCTCGTGTTTATTTCCAAATTGGGGTAATCAGCCCCCCTTCCTACCCCGGAAACGGTAGACCACTCGACAATTAGGAGTTTTAATGATTTCTTTCGTAACTAAATGGGCAACACGCTTCCTTGTGTCCAACGCTGCAGAGAAAGTGGTAGTAGAGGTATTACTTATCACTCTTCGCCGGTGGGCCGCTTCTTCTGAAACCACTTGGGATGACGAAGTAGTAGCAGCGATTGAAGAAGCCTTGCGTCCAACTAAGTAACATCACTGGCTAGCCACTTGGGCTAGCATCTTAAGGAGTTTATATGTCTCGCACAACTACAGCAATGGTTACTAAGGGCTATACGATCACCGTAGATGCTGCCCAAATCCTGCCATACAACTTACACCGGAAGGCCTTACTTCTGGCACCAACTACCAACAATGTTGAAATTGCTTTTGGGGAGTCCCCAGGGCCTGAAGATTATTTCACACTTTATAACACCCGCCCGTTTATGTTTGACAGCGTAGTCCCTGCACAACCCATGTGGGCCAAAGGTGCTGGCGTACTTGTGGTAGGTGAAGACCAATGACAGTTTGGGAGGATATTATCAGCCAATATGGAGTACCTATTCTCCTAAGCGCTTCAGTTGCGCTGGGGGCCCAGTTTGTCTCTAATGCTAAAGACTCTGTGTTTCTGGAGAAGAACATAGAGACTACCAAGGAATTGAGTCAAACCCTAAAGAGTTTAGAAATCACCCTAAGTGTTTTCCAAGAACGTTACCCAACTAGGGATGAAGTAGAACGTAAGATTAAGGAGGCAACATCTAATGGCTCTTGAAAATGGTAGCTATATCAATCAACTAGATGAAGCCTCTCCAGATGGCCTAGACCCTAAGTCCCAAGGAGACGACCACTTACGCCTAATCAAGAAGGTTTTGAAACTAACCTTTAGTAAAATCACAGGACCAGTGACCGTAAATCATGAACAGCTAAACTCTATTGCGCTTCCCGGGGCCTTGCCTGTACGTGGTATGATTATGTTATGGACTGGGGCCGCTGAGGACTGCCCACCAGGCTGGGCCATTTGTGACGGAACTGGTGGCACCCCTGATTTACGTGACAGGTTTTTGTTTGGGGCTGGAGGAAGTAAGGGTGTGTTATCGCTCGGCGGTACGACTACTCACTACCACCCCTTGTCTCTGTCAGGCTCAGTTGCTCCCCACACGTTGACGACCGCTCAAGTGCCACCTCACTCCCACGATATAGAGGCGGCGGCTGGTGGTAACTGGACGGGTTGGAGAAGGGTTAATCTGGGTTATGGGCAGGGCGCAACAACCTACTCAACACCCTCGGTCGGAGGGGGTGGCCCCCACAACCACGGGTTGACACTTGATGGTAGTATTGGAACTGCTGAGCACATTCCACCTTTCGTAGCTGTCTTTTACATCATGAAATTATAAGGAACTTGTTATGTTAGAGCTTCAGCGCCAAGAGGTTAAAAACCCAGTAGGTATCCTTAGGGATCCCAACCCCTCAGACGTTCCTGCGACTTCTTGGACTGATGGGCGCAACGTTAGGTTTAAGTCGGGGAAGGTAGCCAAAACCTCTGGGCATGAAAGGGTTTTCGGGACAATGCCCGGGGGTCGTAAGCCACTCTATGCAATGCCATACTTGACGGAAAACACCCCCTATTGGTTCTTTGGTTTTGAAGACCGTATCTTCCGGACTGCTGGGTATTCTTGGCAAGATGTTACAAGGAATGATGGGAGTCCTGTGGATTATTCTGCATCGACTACTTTTACGTGGAATGGTGGCTTCTCCTCAGGAGTTGCTATCATGAATAACGGGATAGATCCGCCACAAGCCCTTAGGCCTTTTGACACTTACTTTAAAGATTTAGAAAACTGGCCTGCAAACACTCGTGCTAAAATCATCCGTCCTTTTAAGAACTATTTGATAGCTCTGGGGGTTGTTAAGAACTCTGTAGAACAACCCACCGTTGTTAAGTGGAGTTCTCCTGCAGACCCTGGGAACGTACCCTTTACGTGGGACATTACAGACCCGACTAATGATGCTGGGGAAGCGCCCTTGGCGGACACTTCTGGGGCCTTGGTTGATGGAAAGAAACTCAGAGACCAGTTTATCTTGTACAAAGAGGACTCTGTCTACTCTATGCGACACGTGGGTGGTACATATGTCTTTGCCTTCCAGCAACTTTTCGACGACGTGGGGATGCTTGCACCCAATTGTGTAGCAGAGTTCGACGGGAAGCATTTTGTAGTAGGCCAAGGAGATGTCTACGTACACAATGGTGTCCAGAAGACTTCAGTTATCGAGGGCAAGATGAAGGGATACCTCTTCCAAGCAATCAAGACTGGTGGCATCAAATCTGTATTCGTTGTTCCAGACTATTCTAACTCAGAGATGTGGATTTGTTTCCAAAGCTCTAATGGAGAATCGACGTCTGGACAAGCAGACCGGGCTGTTATCTGGAACTGGCAAGAGGATACTTGGACTATCCGAGACCTGCCTGATGTTTTCTTCGGAACTATTGGAGTGGTTGACCCCAGAAAAGATGAAAACTGGGACAGTGATGCCAGGTCTTGGGACATAGATACGACTGTTTGGGGGAGTTCTACTTACAACCCCGCCAAGACTAAGATGTTACTGGTCTCTCACAAAGACTCTGCAGCGTATGTTGTTGGAGAGACTTCTCTGTTTGATGGGAAACCCTTTAAGGCTAGGATAGAGAAGACGGACCTTTACGAAGGAGATGACTTATATGTAAAAAACATCAGTTCTATCACTCCCCACATACGAGGAGACGGTACTTGTGATGTGTACGTAGGAAGTTCTATGTTGCAAGACTCTCCAGTGACTTGGCAAGGACCTTACCGCTTCAACATAGGTAAGTCTCACAAAGTAGACTGTAGGGTAAGTGGCAGGTATATTGCCGTCCGCTTTGAGTTTGAATCTGTGGGCAGTTGGGAGCTGAACGGCTACACTATTGAGCAAACGCCCAGAGGGGGACAAAGGTAATGACATACAACCCATCGGTTCCACCACAGCTAGATGAAGACTTGCTCCCATTCCTACAGGATGAATTCCTCAGAGTTGCACAAGCGTTCAACGGGGTCTTGGAGGGACAACACAGGGTTCTCTACAACATGCCTGTAAGGTATAGGCCGGGGGCTGTTGTGTACCTAGCAGGACTTCCTAAGGACCCTGCTGACCCTACTAGCACTGGGAGTGACCCCCTTGGTACAGGACAAGAGGGGTTGTACCGATTTGGTACTGATAACATTTGGAAATACATTGGTTAAGAAAGTGCTTGACACAGTCCTAGAACCTTGGTATAATAGACTATAGGCTTCTTTCTAAAGGAATCAAATTGATAAAATTAATCACTTCAAGTAATATCCAAAAGTATCTGCCCAAGATTACTCCTGGCCTACTCAGGGCTGAAACTAGGACCAACCTTGGGGGCTTTTGGGACATTGAGTCCTTAGTCCATTCAATCCTCCAGCAAGAAGTCTTTGCCTTTTACCAAGAGGGCTCTGGCTACTCTGGAGTTTTCTTCTTTGGAGAAACCCCCCTGTGTAAGACCCTGAACTTCTTTTGGTCCGGTAAGGATTTGAAATGTCCAGAAGAGATTGATTACCAAGAGGTGGACTCCTTCTTAATAACTGTTGCCAAGAATACTGGTTGTAAGTACATAAGTTGCGAAGGGCGCAAGGGTTGGAAGAAAGTCCTAACACCTTTGGGTTATTCTGAAGACAGTATAATCTTTACTAAAGAGGTATAATACATGAACATGTTCCAACAGTTGAAAGCCAACGCAATGTGGGGTATCCCCATGGACGTTGTAGGTCTCCACTTCAAAGGGGGCTCAAAGAAGTCAAAATCCACATCACATGTAGACATGACTACCACTAATACGCACGCACAGGATGCCCAGTACAAGAACCTCTTGAAGGGTTCAGACGCTTGGTTAGCCCAGGGGGGTTTTGACAAGAACTACGGTGGTTACGAAGACTTTGACCCCATTGCTGGCTTCACGGACGAGCAGCGACAAGGCCTGAGTGGGATGGCAGGAACTGGGCAAGGTGTACAGGGTGTCTACGGCTCTCTTGGCATGGACGCACTAAGAGACTCTTTGGGCACTTACGACCCAAGTAAAACAGGCATCACACAAGCCCTAGGGGCTGCCAATGAGCAGATGAATTATGACTTCGGTACTCAGATTATGCCGGGGGTTCGCCAAGGAGCTAGCGAGGTTGGACAGTATGGGGGCTCTCGTCATGGTATTGCAGAAGGTCTTGCCCTTGGGCGACTAGCCCAGAGCCAAGCAAACATGGGTGCTCAGATGGCTTGGCAAGACCAGCAAGCATGGAACCAGCAAAGGCAGAACACTCTAAACAACCTAAGTGGTATCACCGAGGGATTATCTTCTGGCGACCGCCTGACATATAATGCAGGTGCTGCCCAGCAAGGTCAAAACCAAGCAGAACTACAAGGAGAACTTGAACGGTGGGCCTATGAGAACAACGTCTCTGCTAACGACTTGGCTGCATATAAGCAAATGATTTCAGGAGACATGGGAAGCACTGCAAGGCAGCATGGAGTCACATCTACAACCAGTACGAACAGTGGCGGAGGAGGTGGTATCGGTGGGGCCTTAGGCTCTCTTGGAGGTGCTGCTGCAGGCTCTTTGTTTGGTGGCATAGGGACTTCTATTGGCTCACAGGCCGGTAGTCAGATTGGTAGTAAATTCTTATGATGAAGCTATTTAACAAACTAAGCTCCTTAGGTGGGGCGGTACCTAAAGGTATGCCAATAGACGCCTCTAGCTTATCCCACTTACCGCCTACTCAGCAAACCTTTGGTCAAATCAATCCAAACATGGTAGACCGTATTGGTTATAATAAAGCCATGCCAAGGACTGGCCAAGGCTGGGGGACTATCCCCACAGAGGCGGCCACAGGTATGTCTTACGACAAGCCAGCGGGGGTTAACTGGGGAGCCGTAGGTAAGGCAGGCCTTGGGGGCTTACTGCAGTACGTGGGGGCCCAAGGGGGCCAAGAGGGTGTTGAACACCTCGACTCACCAGCCAGTGGCCCGTCAACAAGGGGTGGCAACCTAGAGCCTGTGTGGAATGCAGAACAACTCTCTGGGCTCCGAGGCTCTTCTCAACAACGCTGGGCACAAACCCCCGGTCTATTACAAGGAGCTAAATAGTGGCAGGTTTATTTGATTTTGCAAAACTAACACCTGAAGAGATTGCCCAACTCGAGAAAAGTAACAAACGCCCACGCCCTTTTATTTCTGAGGCAGACAAGTTTAGGATGAACTCTGCAGCCAGAGGCGCTACCCAACAGGGTGCAAAGAGTGCCCTTAGTCGTGTCGGTTCTGGTTTACTGTCCGCTGGTAAGACGGGCCTACGGATAGTGGGAAGCCCAGTGGCGGCAGGGTTGATGTCTATGGAGCCTACAATGATGGGCAGTGCAGAACTAACCCCTGAGATTCGAGAAAGACTCTCTGCTGGCTCTGAAAGGGGTGACCAAGGGCTTGTTGACTGGGTAGATGATTACTCTAAACGTACCATTGACGAAGCCAAGTCTGTTGGTAAAAACCGAGGATTGTTACAATACGGTGTGGAGCAACCACCACAAACTCCTCAGGCTCCTCAGGCTCCTCAGGCTTCTCCGGCCCCAGAAGGGACTACCGTGGAACAAAAAGTTCAACAACAAGCCCAAACCCTTGGAGACCCAGCAGTAGAGAAGCAACGGCAGGTTATAGAAGAAGGGACTAAGGCTGGTCTACGCTCTGGAGAGGTTAAGGTTTCAGAACTGGCAGATGGAATAGTTCGTGCAGACAATGAACGAGCTGGTAAGCAATTAACTCCTGACCAACACCGAGAGGCCGTTGCAGAGGAAGTCAAGGCCCTCAAGACCATGAACCAAGACGATATGTCTAGGTACGTGTCCTATGCACTAATCGCCGGTGGGTTGTTGGCATCAGCCTTGGACAAGTCTGGAGAATCTGGTCGGATGTTCCACGAGTCCTATAACCGTCAACTCGACCGAGCTTCAGAGGCAGAAGCAGCAGCCCTAGCCAACTTTATGGCTCAACAGAAGCAGGCGTTAGAAGAAAGGAAGGTCGATATTACAGAGGCAGATACGTCGTCTAAAATCGAGAACAGAGGGACTTTGGCAGACCTCAAAGGACGTGAAGTAGACCAAGGGGATGTTCGACTAGGTCAATCAGGTCAGCGGATTAAAGACCAACGGGAGATAGGCCTTGGCCAACTAGGCGTGAGTCAGGGACAACTAGGTGTGGCTAGTCGGAGGGCAGATACGCAGGCAAGACAAGCGGACATTGCTGAAGAGGCTAACCGCTTACGTGGGCAAAATTTGGAACACAGACAAGATATTGATTCTCGTCGATTAGAGTTAGACGAAAAGAAGTACGAGGCGTCGCTACAAGCTGCTACGAATAAGTGGGAGAAAGGTGCAACCCTTTCTACTCCCGATGCAAAAGAGCTAGTGAAGACTTATTACGACTCACAAGGCTATACTGCAAAGCCAGACTTCTTGGCCGTAGCTGCAGCAAGACTTCCAGTGTTACAAAACACCTTCCCTCAAAACTCAATCCCAGAGCTGCTTGAAATGCTGAACAACGAGTTGGGTGCTGGTTCTGAGAACCCCCGTACTGAAGTAGAAGGGCGTTACTTTGGAAGGGACCCTTTTATCAAGATGAAGAATTTACAGGAGAAGTGATTGATGGGTAGTCTCACAAAAGAAGAACCCCAGCGACAACCTTTGTCAACACAGGAGTTATCAGAGCAACTGATTTCACAAAGACAGCCTGAGGCTTCTTCCGTGAGACCTTCCACACAAGAGTTATCGGAAAGACTTATAGCAGCTCGGACAAAGGCGGCTGAGGGACAAGGTGCGTCACAGTACAACGCCCTTGGTTTACCCAAACAGACCGTAGACCCCGACAGTTTGTCCTCTGGGGTTGGCAGGTCTGTGGATAATCTCCAAGCTGCCTATGGTGGTTCTATCGAGATGGTGGGAGAAATCCTTGACCACCAGCCCACTAAAGATTTTGGCTCTGAGATGCGGGATGAGCAACAACGACAGGCAGCTCTTTACGGAACCCCCTCTGCACCAACATCTATCAAGGACGTAATTGAGTCAGGGGAAATGGGAGACCTAGCCCCTTACTTAAAAGAGATGGGAGTGAGTTCTATTGCTCCTCTTAGTGTGATAGCGAGTGGTGGCTTGGCAGGGGCTAAGGTGACTCCCGGAGGCCCCGTGAACAAGGCCATAGGCAGTCTAGTGGGCAGCTACCTGGCCGCCTTTGGTATCAACTCAGGTACTCTCCAGAACGCAATGAAAGAAATTGACCCCGAGGTCGAATCTCCTTGGACTGCCTTTATGGGAGGAACTATAAACTCTGCCCTTGATGCTGGTGGTGCTACCTATTTGCTACGCCCTTGGATTCAAAGCATGGGCAAGGAAGCAATTGTCAGGGGTTTAGTGAAAAGGAATTTAACCAAAGAGGTAGCAGAAGCTGCCGTGAAGACTGCCTTACTTGAGTCCTCCATAGGGAGTGTCCAATCTCTCGTACATGACGTAGGAGTCTCCTTGGGCACAGGTACCGACTTGACAGAAGACCTTGTATACAACGCCATAGACGGGGCCCTGGGTGGAGGTATCTTAGGCGGGACACTAGGTGGTGGTGGACGGGGAGTAGATGTAGTCACCCATAACCAAAAAGTGGCTGGCTCTGGACATAAGAACAATGAGCAGTTATTGGAAGAAATGGGAGAGCCTACGACCCCCGAAGAAGTCGCTGCCTTTGATGAGTTGTTGGAAAAGGTAGAGAAGTCTCGGGAGAGGTCTGGGAAACCTCAGTCCTTAGCTGGAAGACTTTGGTCAGGTTTTGGTGGTTCATCTGTAGACAAACTCACTGGTCTTTCGAACATCTCCCCCTCTGCTAGAAAGATAAAGGAGTTGTTCCGTGCAGACATGTCAGGGAAGACTGCATCTGGTACTTCTCTTTTTGAATCTGCAGGGCTGATGGCAGGTAAGTGGAGGACTGATTCTAATCAAATCTTCCGAAAGAAGTCTGAGAAACAATTGTCAGACCTCTTTGCAGATGTCTCTAGAGAAGGAGGCCCCCTCACTGAAGATGGTGTCCGTCTACGTCGGGTGTTGGATGACGTACATGATACAGCTACTGGACGGGGTGGCCTAGAGACTATTGGTTATGTGGAGGGCCACTTGCCTGTACGACTGGACCGGGACTTGGTTATGAAAAACCGAGGACAGTTTATCGACGAACTGGTCACACGGGGTCGGGACAGGGTAGAGGCTAACAAGGCGCTAGATGAATGGCTACAGCAAACAGACCCCAGAATTGAACAGGACACCTTCCCTAAGATTAACAGGGACGTAACTGTGGACGAGGTAACGGGGGACGTGTCAATCTCTGAACCAGCGAGACTTGACCCCGATGATCCCCACTCCAAAAGGTATCGTATGGGGCAAGGCACTAGGACTCCAGAATTTGGACACCTAGAGAAGTCAAGAGCCTTCGCAGACCTCCCCCAGGATGTTCTTAACAAGTATGCCATAGAGCAAACGGGTAAGCAAAAAAAGGATGCAGTGTTAGACTATTTCGAGGGTGCAGCCCACAGGATTGCCTCTTCAGAAGTCTTTGGCGCTAATGGGGATAAGCTGAATGCTCTGGTTGCTCAGGCCATTGCAGAAGCCCAGCAACAGGGTCGTAAGGTGGAGAAAATGGAGGTAGATAGGATTTACGATATCTACGACGCATACCACGGACTTCACGGTCGTATCAAAGATGCTCGGGTTCGTAAGATACAGTCGTTAGCTGGAGCAGTTGTAACAACAGCCACTCTACCACTGTCTGCCCTCTCGAGCTTAACAGAGTTCGTAGTCCCAGCAATACGTGGGGACATTCAAGCGGCGGTGGCTAGTGTTGCACCCACTTTGGCACAATACGCTAAGGACTTTGCAAGCACTATTTTGAAGGATGTACCTCCTAGTGAATGGGCCTTAGTTGCATCTGAGGCAAACATCTCTTTCAGTGCTGCAACCTCTGTTGCTAGCGAAAGGCTTGGGGCCAACATGTTCTCAAGAGGTGCTGCTACTTGGACTCGTGGTTTCTTTATCGCCAACGGCTTATCCTTAGTCACTCACATGTCTCGGGTATATGCTGCCAAAACAGGAGACTTCATTCATAACAGAAACCTGAGAGAGCTAGCCAACGGACTACCCTTGGATTCGGCAGTGGGTAGGAACAGGGTTGCACAGTTACGGTCCATGGGTATTGATATTCGGAGCACTGCAGACGCAAGGGCTTTGTATACACCCTATGGTGTTTCCCAAAACAAAGCGGCGAGAGAGGCCAGAGTCTTAGCTATTAGGCGGTTCTCTGACCAATCAACTCTAAACCCCAACTTGGGCTCTACCCCTTTGTGGCAAAACGAGGGTCGCTTCCAGTCCGTTGCAATGTTGAAAAGATACCCGGCAGCCTTTGGTAACGTAGTCCTCCCTCACTTGGCTCGGAGATTGTCTCCAGACTATGCAGGGAGTTATTCTAGGAGTGCAACGGGCGCTGTTGGGAGTACCTTCTTACTAGGGCTCCTGATAGGTGTTGGTTACATACAAGATGAGCTTAAGCAAGTCGTCAAGGGTGGAGAGGATACCCGAACAGAGGAACAAAGGTTTGCAGATGTTCTTTCGCTCTCTGCGATGAACCTTCAGACTTCTTTCGTCCTCGATGCCTTTTACAACGCACCACGGTATGGGGAGAACCCAGTGACCTCTGTTGCAGGGCCCATGGTCGGTTCTATCTCAGACGGGATTGGAGCGATAGGTGCAACAATCCAATCTTTTGCAGATGAACCTACCGCTGGTCATGCTGTGAAATACCTATTCAAACTAACTCCAGCAAGAGTCTTCCAAGGTGCGAAGGACTGGGTTGCTGATGTAGCTGAGGAAATCTAATGGCTTTTTCTTTTCAAGACAAGGATGGCGTAAGTAACTTCGACGTTGCTGCCAAAAGGATGACTGTTCGTAAGATGGACGGAACTTTGTACCCCATTTGGGATGGAGCTAAGCTGAACGTCCCCCCTACACCCACTTGGGAAACTATTGAGGACAAGCCTTGGTTCGTTGCTGCTGGTAATAGTTGGCGGGAGGCTAGGCAAGAAATCCATGCTGCGTCAGATGGAGTCAACAGTGACATCACTGAGTTACAGGGTCTAGAGAAACCTTTGTCCGTAACCCAAGGAGGTACTGGGGGTAACTCCCCTTACCTTGCTAGGATTGGTCTGGGGTTGGGGACTTCCGCAACCTTGGACGTGGGCCTCACCCCGGGGACTGTAGCTTCAGGTGCAGACCCAAGGCTTTTGGCGGTGGCAGACAAGGCAGATCAGGCTAACGTGTTGGCAGCTCTTGCCTTAAAGGCTGATGAGGCACCTACTCTCGCTTTTATCCAAACCAAGGCGGACTCTTCTGCAATGGCCACCGAGTTGGGCAAGAAGGCAGACAAGACTACAATGACTACCGAGTTGGGCAAGAAGGCAGACAAGACTACAATGACCTCTGCCCTCAATGGAAAGATTGATAAAACCACAGCACCTGCCGTAGGAGT
>WPCI01044521.1_pt1 | contig 18019 bp, 16 predicted proteins | sample 5399871 | NCBI WGS metagenome assembly WPCI01 (sample SAMN12869469, study PRJNA574797) | sludge metagenome | isolation source: wastewater treatment of pH7 | place: China:Beijing | collected 2019-05-20 | reverse complement strand
GCAAGACCCAACAGTGTTGCCGAGGGCAAGGCGATGCGAAGGAGTTACTCTTCTGAGCCGGAACGGTATAGAAGCTGCCTTTCGCCCGGCACACCTATACCGTTCCGGCTCCTGGTTCAACCTCTTTCACCCCCATCACATAGTCAACGAACACAACACACAATTTTTCAATAAGTTAAATAACCCTACTATTCTTTCCAACCTTGTCCGCCCATTGACGGGAACCAAGCCTTTCTTTTCACAAATTTCTTCACTTCTTTCCAACCTGCCTGCCGGTAGGCAGGGAACAATCTTTAATACTTTTGGCAGCAAAATTAATCCTTTCATTTCCCAATTTTCTTATCTTCTTTCCAAGAAGCAATCTATGACACTTTGAATCGCAAAGTGTCGCAAACTCCTGGGCGGTCATTCCTCTTTATGAGTTCATTGTTATTAGAACAATGCGTGAAGACGACTCCTTGCAGTCGCCCTAAAGGGTGAGTCTTCACTTTGATATTGTTCGAATAACATTCGCTCATCAGGACTCACTCCTGAGGCCCAGACCCTTTAGCGGCCAAGTATTATCTATCATCAGCGAAGCTGATACCGAATGGAGATCGAACATAAAGCACTTCCTGATGAAAAGAGTGTGAAATACACAATATAAGGCTGAGACTTGTCTGAACGGAACATAGTGGAGTGAGTTGTCTCAGCCATTGTGTAGCTTCACAACGAAGTCATAAAGAAGTGTGTCCTGTTCGTGGCTTTTGACCACCTTTTGCCACCAAAAGGTGGAAGAGGTTTGTTACTTTGCAAAGTAAGGATCAGTTTGCAACACTTATATAAGATGAGTTTTAAATTTGCTATCAATAAAAAGGGACCTAGTCTCTCACGAAGTGGCACGATATCAACACCACATGGTGATATTCAAACTCCTGCTTTTATACCTGTGGGCACCAAAGCTACGGTCAAAGGTGTTACACCGGAACAACTCAAAGACACGAAGCACCAAGCAGTTCTAGCTAATACATATCATCTGTTTTTGCGACCTGGGGCCGATATCGTGGCGGAGGCTGGTGGTCTCCACAAGTTCATGAATTATGACGGGCCGATATTTACTGACAGTGGGGGATTCCAAGTATTTTCACTCGGTGTCGCCTACAAACAAGGGATCGGGAAAATAGGTGATCAGGACGACGAAATTACTTCAGACCACGAACAACTAGCAAAGATCACAGATGATGGCGTTGAGTTCAAAAGTCATCTCGATGGAACCAAACAATATCTGAATCCAGAAATTTCCATGCAGATTCAACACAAACTTGGAGCAGACATCATCTTTGCATTCGATGAATGTACAGCCCCTGGTGCACCATACGAATACCAACAGGAAGCTCTCGACCGCACCCACAAATGGGCAGTTCGCAGTCTAAATGAACATAAGAAACTAAGTGCCGAACAGGATAATTATCAAGCTCTCTTTGGCATCGTACAGGGCGCGCGCTATGAGGATCTGCGCCGTTTATCAGCCAAAACTATCGGAGCTATGGACTTTGACGGTTTTGGGATTGGCGGAGCATTCACAAAAAAGGATTTGGCCGCAGCAATTACATGGGTCAACGAGGAACTGCCCGAGGACAAGCCTCGGCATCTGCTTGGTATCGGCACACCTGAAGATATATTGTCAGCAGTTGAAGCTGGCTGTGATACGTTTGACTGCGTTACACCAACCCGCAATGCTCGTAATGGCAGTCTGTACACCTACAATGGCCGACTCAGTATTGCGCGAGCTGAATTTGAAACAGATCAGCGTCCGATTGAGGATGTTTGTGATTGTTATACCTGTAAGAATTATTCTCGAAGTTATGTTCGGCATCTACATCAGGCTAATGAGCTACTCGCTAATACATTGCTTAGTATTCACAATTTGCGTTTTTTCGCTCGCCTCATGGAAGATGTGCGTTCCGCAATTGACTCTGATAACTACACTCAGTTCAAAGATAATTGGCTAGGAAAATATGGCACTAACTAAATCACAGAAAAAGAAGTTAGTCTCTGCTGTCATTACGCTTATCGTAATCTTGCTCGGTGGCTACACATTACAGCAGCCACAACAAGAAGTTATTACACAGGGGCCTGTCGATCCGGGATATTACGCAGTCGTACGAATCAGTGATGGCGACACCATTAGTGTCGACATGAACGGGACCGAGGAAAAGATTCGTATGATTGGGGTCGATACTCCCGAAACGCATCATCCAAGTAAACCAGTGCAATGTTTTGGCCGAGCGGCCAGTGAGTTTACTAAGAAATTTATCGGTACACAGCCAGTACGACTGGAAGCAGACCCACTCAACGACAACCGCGACCACTATCAAAGATTGCTTCGTTACGTCTACACACCAGATGGCAAAATGCTGAACAGAGAATTGGTGGCTCAAGGTTACGGTTTTGCCTACACCAGCTTCCCGTTGGAGAAGTCAGACGAATTCCAAAAGCTAGAAGACAATGCCCGTGAAAATAATCTCGGCCTCTGGGGTGGTTGTGAAATAATTACCAATCAGTACGGTTCCCAAGAATCTAGCCCTGAGTAGTGCCGTTATTACTCAAATAAACTAAGATACCAATAACTTACGGATTACCTTTGTCGTATTTTTCGTTTTCCATGAATTTCTTGAGTGAAAAGGATTTGCTATCAGGATCGTAACCTCTCAGCATGAGATAGGCAGGTGCATGAATTAGTAGTGTAGCGCGCATTAGTGCCTCGGCAGAACGCGCTGTTTTCAATTGACCATGCATACGGTAAGTCTCTGGCCACATCTTGAGATAGGGGAGTATATCTTTGCGACTAGTATTGAAACGACGCGCCGAAATGCCCGTGATAAGATACTCGTCAAAAACGATTTTTAACCCTGCTTCAGATATGTGGATACCTAGATCAAGATCTTCTAAAATATCTGGCTTGTTGCAGGCAGTATTTTTAATAACATCCCAGCAGTCTTTGGTAAGAGCCATATTTGAGCCCCAAAGCATCTTATGACCAGCAATCAACTCATTGGTGGTATGTTGCCAGAACTTCATGCCTTTTCTGACGAGTTTCCTATTTACAGGCAAATCATAGGCATATGACGGTCCGGTTGCAGCAGCGGCTTCTGGATCAGCAAAGATTTCGTGGAGCTTCTCTACCCAGTCGCTTTCAACTACCGTATCGGCATCTATCCGACCCATGACATAGTGCTTTGCTTCATCAAATCCGTAATTACGAGCTGGTATGAGGCCTTGCTTTTTTTCAAATAACAATCTGACTTTTTTATAGTGCTTTGCCACATATTCTGGGGTCCCGTCCGTAGAATTGTTATCAACCACAAGTATTTCGTCAGGAGCTACTGTTTGGTTTAGTAAGGCATCGAGACAAGGACCAATCGATTTGATCTCATTATATGTTGGGATTATGACTGATACTTTTAGCTGATTATCCATTAATATCCTAAAATAACTCTAGTAAAGTATACAGTAAAAGAAGCTATTTATGACAATATTTACGTTAGTTAGTCTACATCAGTATCGTGATTATCAGCTGTTTCTCGTAAAGCACGTTGGATTAAGCGAACATAGAAAGCAGTCATCAACCTAGGATCGGACACTACCTCATGGGCCTGATCCGGCGTATAGACCAAATCTAGAAGTCCAGGAAATTGTCGCTTGAGATTATTAACTTCCTTAAGTCCCCGACGCATAAAGGGGACTTTATCGCCGAGTGAAAAGAAATAATCAATTGGCAGACCTCGACTAAGACCAAGTTTCATTGCTGGTGGAGTTGTACGCTCAGACAGAACCCTTCCCAACCCGAGATTGCCAGGATGACCCATACTTCTACATGCCATGTCTCCAATATCTAAGGCACGCGACAGGCGCGGTAACTGACGTCCTTTGTATTCTTTTAGATTGGGTAGCATTTTAATTAGTGGCTCAAGCCCCGAGGCATGAACAAGTGACCGTGTATCACCCCCTGATCTGTTGTATCTAATTAAACTTCCAAGCATTGCTCGTGGGATACTCCCTCGACTCCTACCTTGACCAGGCGGGTTAGCGATAGCGCTTCCTATTGGGTCCAGTTCACCAGTTCTCAACATTTGTTCAACCAGCTGAGCTGACACCATACCACCGAGCGATGCACCGGCAGTGATAACACGCTCAACTCCGAGCAGTCCCAGAGTTTTACTTATATGCTGAGTATATTTATCGTGCTCAGCGGTTTTGAACATCTCAACATAATCTTTTAGATGTATACCCATCCGCACCGCTACAGAAGGAGAGGCAATACCCACAACTCGAATTTCTTGACCATCTTCATCAGTTATATTCATGGCATCAAGCACACGCTTTAACAGATAGAGCCGCATATTGAGTGATTCATCGGTACCACCAATAAACTGAAAAGGTACTACCACAGCGGTTTTTCCATCCGTTGGCCCATACTCAAAAATCGGTAGCCCAGTGTCCGGATGTCGATAGGGACGTGCCAATTCCTGTGCAACGAATCTGTCATGACCAAGCCCCAAATGTTCTTCATTAATCTGAGCAATGACCTCATCAATAACAATTGGTATTTCGATTTCATGAGCAAACTCGAGTAGCTCTGGGTCTATCTCGGGATCTACGGGATGTAAATCATCAACCCAAACCCAACCACTGTTAGGATCGTCACGATATTCAGTCTCAGGTCCGCCATATTCATGTACAAATGCCATCAAAACCCTCACTCATGCAATATGTATGTTTATTATGCGAATTACCCTTTTCAAACACGTAGTACCATGTAGCCAGATTGTATAAAATAGTATATTAAGAAACGAGTGTGCCGACATTTCCGCCAGCGACGACGCGGGCAATATTACCCTCATCCATAAGTCCAAAGACTACAATAGGAATCTTCTGATCCAAAGCCATTGCAAGGGCTGCTTTGTCCATGACCATAATCTGATCATTTTCTAATGCTTCAGTCATCGAAAGAGTTTCAAATTTCTTGGCATCATCATGTTTGGCAGGATCTTTGTCATAAACAGCGTCTACTTTAGTAGCTTTTAGGACTGCATCGGCAGCGAGTTCACTGGCGGCCAAAACCGAAGCTGTATCTGTAGTTACATAAGGATTTCCAGTACCACCAGCGATGATGACTACACGACCTTTTTCCATATGACGAAGTGCCCGGCGGCGAATATATGGCTCGGCGACACTGCTGGCTCCAAGACGTGTCATCAGTCGGGTTGGCTGACCATTCTGTTCGAGTACATCAGTAAGAGCCATACCGTTCATAATGGTAGCCAGCATGCCCATGTAGTCAGCTGTGGTGCGCTCAATCCCGTGATTACTAAAGCTGGCACCACGAACAAAGTTGCCACCTCCAACAATGATTATGATTTGAGTACCTTCAGCAACAGCTTTTTTCACTTCACCAGCTATCCAATGTAGAAATTCTGCATCAATTCCTGCATTTCGTTCGCCTTGGAATTGCTCTCCGGAGAGTTTAAGTACGACTCGCTTATACTTTGGTTCTGCCATTAGGGGACAGTATACTATAAGTATGGAAGGTAAACAGCAATGAAACTATTTTCTTGGAATGTGAACGGCATTAGGGCTGTCCAGAAGAAAGATGCGTTTGCTCCATTTCTCGAGAAATATCGACCCGATATTCTGTGTATACAAGAAACCAAAGCACAGCCTAATCAGATAGAAATCCCGAAAAACGGCTTTGAAGTGTTGATTAATTCAGCTGAGCGCAAAGGATACTCAGGCACCGCAATCTTGAGCAAAACAGAAACCATTTCTGTTGATAAAAATATCCCTTCTGATATAGCAAAGAAGTTTGGTCTGATAGACGATGGTTATGGTGACGCCAATACTGAGGGACGCATCCTAACTGCTGAATATGAGGAATTCTATCTCGTGACAGTCTATACGCCGAATGCAAAAGAAGATTTAAGTCGTGTACCTCTACGTCACAACCATTGGGATCCAGCATTCCTAGAACACTGCAAACGACTCGAGAATAGCAAGCCAGTGATTTTCTGTGGAGATCTAAACGTAGCACATACGTCCGATGACCTTGCTCGGCCCAAAGAGAACAATGGCAAAAAAGGCTTTACGAGCGAAGAGAGGGAAGGCTTCCAGAATTTTATTGACGCAGGCTTCGTTGATACATTTCGCATGTTCCATCAGGGCAATAGTTTCTATACTTGGTGGAGTGCGTGGGGTGGTGCTCGCGAACGTAACATCGGCTGGCGAATCGATTATTTCCTCGTCAGCGAATCACTGAAGCACAGAGTTACGTCAGCTGAAATTCACCCAGATGTAGCGGGCAGTGATCACTGTCCTGTCAGTATCGTTATTGATTTCTAAGGAGAACCAGTAAGTAAGCGATACCTATACTAATTGAGAGGCCAACAATTAATGTAATCACAAATTCATGCTTATAGAGTAGTTTTTGTCCGAATTTCAGCCTTGTCAATTGTCTAGGCTCATCGAGATTGGCGCCAGGCTTGGTGGGCAATTGAGGCATTTCAAAATCATTAAGATTTTCTCGTAGCATATCAATAAGATACTTCACGGTATCGAACATATATTGGTAATCCTTTGCATCCTGAGGAATGATCGGGCTATAAACATACAAACTGTCACCGACAAGTTCAATATCGTAATTAAGTGCGTATTGTTTGAGACCGCTGAGCATTGGTGGTGTTAATAGCTCAAGTGATTCTTGCTCGAGTCCTGTTTGAACATACATGGTAAATTCATCACCCAGTTCCACGGGAGTTTGGATTTTATTAGCTTTTTGAATAACTTCGGGTACGAACTTATTGATTCCATGTCCAGAATGCTCTGAATCAAGCAGTATATGTGGTAGTCTTTTGCCGGTTTTCACTTCACAGACAATGTGAGAATATTTCCTTCGTTGCTTTCCAGATCCAGCGAAAAATTGATATTGATACAAACTGACCTCGAAGTCATCAAGTGTTCCGGAAACCTTGTTTCTAATTACTTTATCTGTTCCAAGCTGGAACAAAAGCCCTAGTTTCTCATTAAAATCTCCATTTTCGACTGTAGCTGATAACGCTAATCCATTGCGCTCAACAAACTCATAAAGAGCCTTCTTTTGCTTTTTTTGCAGGCTTCTGGAATTGACTATTGCTAGAACTATAAATGCTACAAAGAATAGATAAAAACCAACATTCAAAGCTATTTCAGTTGGGTAATCCATAAAGACATCCTATCAGAATGCGACAGGAGACACACACAAGCGGATAAATCACTGATTGTTAGATTTCACGATACACAAATTATGCAATCCATCTTTTAACAACTTTATTCATGTCAGTTTTGCGATACACTGAGCCTATGAGGAAATTTGCGGTATTCGATATTGATGGAACTGTGTTTCGTAGTAGTCTCTACATTGAGATAGTCTACGAACTGGTGCGACGTAGCATAATTAACCTACCGCAAGCTAAGTTAGATACAGCGTTTGAACACTGGGCTAGTCGCAATGACCAAGGATATATTACATATCGCAATCAGATGGTGGACATGCTCGAATCTCAAATCAAAGGTATGAAAGTTAGTGATTTTGAAAAAGCAGCAGCAAAGGTCGTTGATTCCCAAGTTGAACATGTTTATGTCTATACACGCAAACTCATCAGGCAGCTCAAAGAGGAAAATTACTTTTTGATTGCCCTCAGTGGCTCACAACAAGAACTGGTTGCTCGGTTTGCTCACCATTGGAAATTCGACTCCTTCATCGGACAAACATACCACCAAGAAGACGGTGTATTTACTGGTATGGTCACAAAAACCCACGAAGCCAAAGACACATTATTATTACCCCTAATAGCTGAACACCAGCTGACCCAAAAAGACAGCATCGCAGTTGGTGACACAGAGGGTGACATCGAAATGCTAGCATTTGTCGAACGACCAATTGCTTTTAATCCGAATCGCAAACTGTATGAGCATGCTGTTGCGCAGGGTTGGGAGATCATCGTTGAACGCAAAGATATGATTTACAAATTCGAGCCTGGCAGAAACCGTAATTACGAACTTCAGGACACGGAATAATGTCGGAGACACCCTACTGGCACCGACAATCTGATGTTGCGCTTTTCGCAGACTCCCAGTGGTCAAAACCTGAGAGAAAGAGTCATGCTGGAAAGCTTTTGATTATTGGTGGCTCAACACATGAGTTTGCTCGAACCCAGACTGCATTTACTGTCGCCAATGAGCTCGGGATAGGTGAGTGCAAAGTTGTACTGCCGGTTAGCTTAAAACCAATGCTTGGCACCCTGAATGATATCGAATATCTACCAACACTTGCTTCTGGCAGCTTTGCACTAGAGTCAGAAGAAGCATTAAGGGAGTTCATGATCTGGTCGGATACCGTTTTGTTCCCTGGAGAAATTGGTCGCAACAGCGAGACGACACAATTACTCGAACACTGCATTTCTTCAACAACAATGAGAGTTATCATCACGCGTGACGCTTTTGATGTACTGTTGCCTGAAAGTAAACAACTGGTCCGCCGACCATATACGACTTTAGTGTTGTCATTTTCCCAGCTACAGAATCTGCTCAAAATTATCGAGTGGCCTGAAGGAGTGAAATCCACTATGACTGTGTCCGAGCTTATCCGTATACTTCATGAGCTAACTACATCATTTGAGGCAGACATCTTAATGTATTTTGAAACTAATCTTATTGTTGCTACAGATGGAGAAATAGTAACGACACGAATAGATAAAGAACCAGAAGCATGGCGCTTGGACCTAGCAACTAGAGCAAGCCTATGGCAAACTTGGCTACCCGACAAATCGTTCGATGCCCTCGCAACAGCCTGCTGGGAATTCAAAGATCAAATAAATACAAGCATAAGAACTTAGATTAGTAAGAAGTGATGTTTTCGACACGAGAATCCAGCGAAGCGAATCTTGTGCCGATAAGGAGGACAAAACGAAAGCTGAAATGAATAAGCTTCAGCTAATTCATGGAAGCTGAAGCTTTTAGTCCGACGTGGTGCCGGGGGCGGGACTTGAACCCGCACTCAGTTTTACCCGAACCGGATTTTGAGTCCGGCGCGTCTACCAATTCCGCCACCCCGGCATCTTAATAATCATACGGATATATGCTAACTATTACTAGAGTTAATCTACATTAATACCTGTTCAAAATCTGGTATACTAGAGTTTGTCTTCCGTACATTCGGATGATTTTGTATTTGCATCAAATTAAGGGTCGGGAATAATGCGCGAAAACAAGCAATATTTATTACGAAAACAAGCTGCTTCCAAGCCTCATAAGATAGGTGTGAAAGTTGATGACGATGAACAAACGACCAAAACTTCTCCTCCTCAGCGACAAGTTACTATTGAACCGATACCCGAGGTTGTTAGCCACCCAGTCGTAACTCAGCCTATTGCGACAAATCAGCCCTTAGAGACGCAGCCTACGGCTGTTACTCCTGCAGTTGCTCCAATTAAACCAATGGAACCGTCACCGGAGCAAGGTAAGCAAGCTGCAATTGCGCTTGCCCGATCAAAAATTGCAAACATTTACGGATCTAGTTATGGTCAAGAATCAGGTGATGTTGAACCAGGCCAAACGCCAGTCATCGCTCAGGGATATGCAGCGGAAGAGCAATTACAGGAAGTTATTGATCCAGCTCATCAACATCATGCCCAGCCCGATCATCAGCTTCCGATGAGCCCCACGGCGCAAAGTATCGAGCCTTCTCCAAACAATCATCATAAACAGTACTCAACATTCTCAATTCCTGGTCAAAAACCTTTTGAGCCTGTCGAGAAAAAAACCCAGGAGAATACGAAGCCAATAAGCGAAGAAGCACCTAAGAAAAGTCCAGCTAAGAAATCTAAACCAAAAACCAAGAATTTAAGTATTAAGAATCTTCGCAAGAAAATCGATCAGAAGCAGAAACGTGAAAAACGTGAAGATAAAGGTATAAAGAGATTTCGTCGATTTGTTCCAGTGGGAATTCTAGTTAGTGTGTTTGTGATGATTATGAATAATCAGCTCGTGTATGGACAAATTAGTTATTACGTTACTCCGGGTAATAGGGTAGAAACCCCCAGCATTATAGAATCATCGGTTGATAACGTTGCACCTCCCGAACCCAAGGTCATCATACCGAAGATAAATGTCGATGTGCCTGTTAATTATGGTGTTAATGATTATTCAGAAGAAGCCATCCAAGCTGGACTTGAGAATGGGGTAGTGCATTACGCTAATACTGGACTGCCTGGAGAAGTTGGAAACAATGTGATTTTTGGACATTCAACAAATAACTTTTGGAATTCAGGTAAGTATAAGACAGCATTTGTACTATTAGACCGCTTAGAATTAGACGATACACTTGAGATACATTACGAATCTAAAAGATACATCTATCAAATTTATGAAAAGAAAGTCATCAATCCTGATGATTTCTCCATCATCACGCAGGGGGTAACTGAACCTATAGTTACACTGGTAACCTGCACCCCACCAGGGACGAGCTGGCAAAGACTAGTGATTCAGGCCAGGCAAATCAGTCCAGAACCAGAGGCGTCTTCAAGTACTACAAGCAACTTGTTACCTGAGGGCATTGAAGGTGACGTACCTAGCGATGCCAAAACTCCGTGGGAAAGTCTGACAGGCTGGCTCTGGTAAATAATCCTTACTTTTCCAAAGTAACAAACCTATTCCACCTTTTGGTGGCAAAAGGTGGGCAAAAGCCACGAACAGGACACACTTCCACCTACGCTAAAGCTACGGCGGACCATAGGTCTTTATGATTTCATTGTCATATTCAACAATGCGCTCAGACAGTGACAAGCATCCTTCCTTCGTCAGGCAAGTCTTCGCTTCTAGATTGTTGAAATGACACTCTTCTCATCAGGAAGTACTTTATGTTCGATCTCCAAGCTGATCAGAGCACCGCTGGCGCTCTGTATGTTAATCAGTGCTCCGCACTGAAGTAGAATTTACTCTACTTATTCTCGCAGTTATAAATCCAGCAGAGCCAGAGGCGATGCTGTCCATGGCAGTTAGGGGTCTGGACCTTTGAAGGAAGCCTGAAGGATGAATGTCAGAATAACAATGTAGCTAGCCGAGGATTGCTTGAAAGAGTCTACTAGTCTGGCAGACTAGTAGACTACTGAGTTCCGCAGGCCATTGTTATTATGACGATGAAGCCATCAAGCTGACTGGGTTGGCCCAGGAGTTTATCCCACTTTGCGGTCAAAGCGGGAATACTTTGTTTCTTTGGAAAAGAAAGGATTGTTGCCGGCAGGCAGGTTTACGCCACTTCGCGATCAAAGTAGCACTAGGATTATTCCCAGCCCAGTAAAGATTTCTTATAATCGCTTAAATTGGCTAATGCATAGCCAGTTCCTTTCACGACCGCAAGCTCAGGGTCCTGAACAACAAAGACCGGTACGCCAATTACCTTACTGAGAAGCTGATCAAGATTATCGAGTTGGGCGCTTCCACCAGCAAGAGCAATTCCGTGTTCCATGATGTCGCTGACCAGCTCTGGCGGGGTTGCTTCAATTACGTTTCTTAGGCTACGGACTATTTTTTCTGCTACTTCTTCGATAAGAGGTGTGATCTCATTACCATTTAGTTCCAATTTCCGAGGTAAACCGCCTATCTGATCGCGTCCATTAATCATCATTTTTTGGTCTTTTTCTCTTGGAATGGCTGTTCCAAGTTGGCGCTTGATATCTTCGGCAGTCTGGTCTCCAACCGATAGGTTATGAGCATTACGCAAATAATTAACGATTTTACGATTAATTGATTCACCGCCAACACGGATGCTACTACTTGCGACCACCCCACTCAGAGAAATAACAGCTATCTCTGTTGAACCACCACCAATATCGATAATCAGGTGACCTCTAGGTTCGACAATTGACAGACCAGAACCTAAAGCGGCGGAAACTGCCGTTTTTATGACATGAATATGTTTGGCACCCGCTGCTTTGGCCACATCAATAGCTGCTTTTTGCTCAGTAGAGGTAGCACCCCCAGATACTGCAAGCATTACTTCTGGTAGCTGTAGGCGCAAAGTACCTAGTCCTTTATTCAAATAAATTTTTAACATTTGACGAGTTACTTTGAAATCGGAAATCACCCCGTTAAGCACTGGGCGGTAGGCTCGAATACTTTCAGGCGTACGACCAATCATTTCAAGTGCTTCCGATCCAACAGCCAAGACCTTGTCACTATCCAGGTCGAGAGCCGCAACAGTTGGTTCATTAAGGATCACACCTGCTCCGGGTTGAAAAATTCTAGTACTTGTAGTGCCTAAGTCTATTCCTAGCTTCTTGCTAAACATACTTTATAGACTAGAGAGTATATGTCATAAGGTAAAGCCCACATGCATCGATAATAATGGTATGTCTTTCTTTGATGAGATTAACATGTAAGCTTATACTTAAGAGATGCACTTATCGCCTAAACACCCTAGAGCACGTGCCCAGCGCATGTTTTCGTATGTGTTAATTGTCATTTTTGTTGCAGTCGGTACATTTCTTCTTACTCGTTACACTCAGGGCTTCGAACTGGATCCCGGTACCGGATCGTTGATTCAAAATGGACTTGTTCTAGTAGAAAGTGAACCAGTAGAAAGTTCTGTCTTTGTTGATGACCGAGATATCGGAGAACTAACCTCAAGCCGCATTACACTGCCGGTTGGTAATCACACAATTAAATTACGAGCAAATGGTTATAGAGAATGGAGTAAATCATTTCAAATTATCGGATCAGACTTGGTTTGGATGAATTATCCTTTACTAATACCAGAGAAAATATCTACTAATAGCGTTGCTGTGTTCGGAACTCAACCGATTACTGCATTTAGCCGCAACCGAAAGATACTTGCGACCGGGCAACCAAGTTCAAAAATACTTAGTATTTTTAATGTTAATGGAAGCGTTGTATCTGAGTCTGAGCTGAATCTTCCAGAAGCAATATCAAATGAATTAGGAGCAGCTACACTCACAGAACTAACATTTGCAGCGGATGATCAATTCATACTCGCTCAGTTCAGCCAAGATTCAGCAAATACTTATGTATTTATTAATCGAGAGGACGTTGGATCCAGCTTTATTATGGACAAGTCTTACGGAATAGATTTCAATAAAGTCCAGTTTGATAGTGGTGATGCTGATCAGATGTATGCTTTGGCTGACAGTTCTTTGTACCGTTTGAAGCGAACTAATCCCTTAAGCTCAAATCTAGTTGCTGAAAATGTTTTAGCATTCCGTAGCGATGCTAAATTCCTTAGCATCGTTCAAAAGACGAATCAAAATGGTAGAGAAGTAAATAAATTCGGAATTATCGATAATCGAGATTCGCTTACTTTCCTCAGCTCTGCACTATCTGACGGAGAATATACTATTGTTCACGGAAGTTACGACGGGGATGAATCAGTCGCAATCAGTACCAGTGATGGAACAATAGTATTTTCAAATATTGGAAGGACTCAACAAATCAAAACAAAGAGGGTAAAAGTAATAAACAGTAAATTATCTTTTAGTGGAAATGGTAGATTTCTGCTGATACGCGATGGAGAAAATTGTGAAGTTTTGGATTTTGAATTTAACAAAAGATATAGTTTCAAACTTTCAGGTACCGTTCAGTCTGAGACACGGTGGGTTGATGATAGCCACATTAGCGTAGTGGTCGATGGTATGGCTAAGATTATTGAGTTTGATGGTGCGAATTCACAGAATATTATTGTTGCCGACAAAGCTATGGCGCCATTCTCTAATGCAAAAACCGATGCTTTCTTTACTATTGGACTTGCAAAAGAGCGGTATACGTTACAGCAAAGCAGTTTAGTTAACGATAAATAGTTTTTCTTAAGATTAAATAAAGAATATTGTTATGTTCTATTGCAAAGCCTGTCCGCCCATTGTTGGGAACCAGTCCTTTCTTTTCCCAAATTTCTAGTGTTCTTTCCAAGAACAAAGTAATGACACTTTGAATCGCAAAGTATCGCAAACTCCTGGGCCAAACCAGTCAGCTTGATGGCTTCATCGTCATAATAACAATGGCCTGCGGAACTCACTCATCTACTAGTCTGCAAGACTAGTAGACTCTTTCAAGCAATCCTCGGCTAGCTACATTGTTATTCTGACATTCATCCTTCAGGCTTCCTTCAAAGGCTCAGACCCCTAACAACCATGGACAGCATCGCCTCTGGCTCTGCTGAGTTATTGGTGCGAGCAAACCAATCAGTGCTTTGCGCTGATTATCAAATACAGAGCGCCAGCGGTGCTCTGGTCTGCTTAGAGATCGAACATAAAGCAAAACCGATAAATGATAACTTGCTCAATAACTGCGCAGCGAGGACCAGCCCTTTAGGGCCGACCAACGGGAGTTCCGCAGTCGCCAGTTTGAGTAAGCTATCTTTTAATCGTGCTTTTGTGTCCTGTTCGTGGCTTTTGCGATACTTTTGCCACCAAAAGTGTCAAAGGATTTGTTTCTTTGGAAAAGAAAGGGTTGGTTTGCACTACTTTGCGGTCAAAGTAGAATGGCTCCTATATGCTATGATTATCTGATGAGAATCGCGATAGTTCATGATTGGTTTGACCAAATTTATGGCGGGAGTGAAAGAGTTGCAATTCATTTCTGTAAATTATTTCCAAATGCTGAAATATTTACGTTGCTTTACAACTCAGAAGCATACGAAAATGATATAGGTGATCGAATTATTCATAAATCGTCACTCCAGCGTCTTCCAGTAAGATTAAGAGCCAACCATAAGATACTACTTCCTCTTATACCTAAAGCATTGGCGAGATTTGATTTTTCTGGTTATGACTTAGTAATAAGTAGTTCTCCAGCTTTTAGCAAGAACATCAATGTGCCTGAAAATATCCCGCACATAACCTACTGTCACAGCCCGATGCGATTTGCGTGGGATTATTGGCCTGAGTATTTGCATGAACAAGATTATGGATTTGTACAAAAATTGTTAGCTAAGCTGGCAATACCTCGGATCAGAAAGTGGGATCTAGAAGGTGCAAAGAGAATTAAATATTGGTTGGCTAATTCAGAAACAGTAAAACAAAGGATCCAGAAATATTACCAAATCGACGAAGATAAAATTACAGTGTTAAATCCTCCAGTAGAAATAGCCGAAGCACCTAGGGTTATCGCTAAACGCGATGAATATTATGTAACATTAGCCACTCTGACTCCCTACAAAAGAATAGACTTAGCCATAAAAGCTTGTAATGTTAGTCGGCGTAAACTTGTGGTTATAGGTGATGGACCGGCGCGAAAAGACTTAGAGCAAATGGCGGGTGACACAATTCGGTTTGTAGGGTTTGTTTCGGGAAAAGAAAAGTGGGAATTATTGCGTCATGCGCAAGGACTGATATTCCCCCAAGTCGAAGATTTCGGAATGGCGCCCATCGAAGCAATGGCAGTCGGCACGCCAACGATAGCCTTCCGACAAGGAGGGGTGACCGAAACAATTACTGATGGAAAATTTGGAATTCTATTCGACGAGCAAACCAGTGAATCTATAGTTGACGCAATTGATAGAGCAGAAACATCAAAGTTTAATGTAGATAAAATGCGTGAAGCAGCCCAAGCATATAGCACCGAGAATTTTGATCGAGAGTTTATGAAATATATTAACAAAATTGCAGATGTCAAAGATTAATCTATTTGATATCGATATTGATACGAGATCTCCGAGCGAATTAATCGAAGAGATTGTAAAGCACGTTGGTAAAAAAGATCCGCCACTTCGGATTGTTCAGCTTAACCCTGAAATGGTAGTGAGCCTATACCACCAACACTCAAAAAGACATATTTTTGATGGGGTTGATATTGTAGTTGCAAATGGGGTAGGTCTTCAGTGGGCGGCTACCTTTGCCGAAACCAATAAATCTTTCGGCTCGCTATTGAAAACGCTCTATTGGATAGTTTTTAGATCAAGTCGGATTCAACAGCATATCGGAACTCGTTACACTAGTAGTAGCTTCACAGCACCACTGCTAAGCCGCCTCAGTATTTCTAATTCGCATATACTAATTGCTGGATCCCCCAAAGGATCATCAATCGAAACAACGGCAGCACATTTAAGAGAGATGGCCTCTGGTCTACGCATAACAAGCTTTGATACAGAAAACTTTGATGCTGCGAAACTGACTGAACTAATACACTACATTAAGCACCACAAACCAGACGTCGCATTAATTGCAATCGGCTACCCAGTGCAAGAAGATGCAGCTCAAAAGATTCAAAAATCGATGGAGCATGGAGTTATTCTAACCGAAGGAGGAACATTTGATTATCAACAATTCGGTGGACGGATTCCTAGGGCACCCAAATTATTTCAGAAAATAGGCCTCGAATGGTTGTGGAGACTACTGCGTGAGCCTTCGCGAATTAGACGTCAAGTATCATTATTAAAATTCATCTGGATTACTTACCGTAAAGTTTGAGTTATTGCCGTTGCGCAACTAGCGTGTAATCAAGTATTATGTGAATCATAAGCACAAAAAGGGGTGTGATGGGAAAAGGTCAATTAAATATCGTTGTTATTAACGGAAAAAAATATTCGGTAGATACCGGTAAACTAATGACGCAACCTGCAGAAATTTCTCCAAAAAGCCCTAATGCCGTGCCGATGGCTCGTTTGGCCCCGAGAACCCCACATCTTGCACGACTTTCGCCGCAGAAAATTGACCACCATCCAAACCACACTGATTTGCGTCAAACTAATAGCCATTCAGCAAAACCAGTCAATCCGCTATCTCGTAATTCAGCAGATGGCATCACATCTAGACGTCCAAAGAGTATTAAATCACATCGCCCGGCGACAAAGGTTCATGCCAAACTAACAATAAACGAACAACAAGATCGCGTTAAACAGTCTAAGCTTCCGAAAATTTCCCATATTTCAACTCGCCATAACCCGACACCCAAGAAGCATCATCCGGTAAACACTAGAATTGATTTGGGTTCTGCTCATCTTGAAAATCAGAGACTGCGAGCGGCTCAAATCAGAAAAAATGCCCAGATTAGTAAATTTGCCGCAGCTCGACGTACAAATAACGTACGAGCACCACAACTCGAACATGTTTCCCTTGATAATTTCAAACAACCACATCCGAAGGCTATCGTGCCGGCAATTGCAGAAATTACGACTCCGACGATCGAAGAGCGTATCGAGGCAGATAGACAAGCTTTAAATAAGGCAATCGCTCGACATCATCCTAGATTCTCTAGTGCCCATAGAAAATATCATGCCGGACAAGAAGCGGTGGCATCAGCTACGGCTCAGGTTCAGCAAGAGAAAAGTCAGGAAAAAGTCAGTTTTTGGCAAAAATTTGGTTTAAGACAAAGCTATGTTTCAGTTGCGGCAATCACAATAAGCGTCCTTCTCATAGTTGGATATGTTACTTACCTTAATATCCCAAATGTCGCGATGCGGGTAGCCGCTTCACGAGCTGGATTCGATGCATCACTACCAGCCTACACCCCTGACGGTTTTGGATTTAAAGGACCAATTGCGTACAACTCTGGACAAGTAGTTGTTGATTTTAGTAGCCACTCAGATAAAAGAAGTTATTCAGTCTCCCAACGCGAAAGTAATTGGGACTCTAAGAGTCTTTTGGAAAATGCTGTCAAAGCGGAAAGCGATAATTATCTAACTTTTCAGGACAGAGGATTAACTATTTACGTCTATGATGGTTCAAAAGCCTCTTGGGTCAATCGTGGCATCTGGTATACGATTGAAGGTGATAGCAAACTCAACACCGATCAACTTCTCAAAATCGCTGCTAGCCTCTAGTCTTTTCTTTCGAAAATAAACAAAATCCTTTCAACTTTGACCGCAAAGTTGAGTAAACTCCTGGGCGTCACTCCTGCTTGATAGTCTCATTGTCAGATAAAACAACGATCAAGGACGACTCCCTTTGGTCGGTCTAAAGACAAGTCCTTGCTCTAGAAGTTGTTTGACTGACATTCG